>Ga0209068_10000498_pt1 | contig 21263 bp, 19 predicted proteins | sample ColStrG_CSR_2012_FD_187200 | JGI IMG/M metagenome (GOLD analysis project Ga0209068, IMG submission 187200) | Freshwater sediment microbial communities in response to fracking from Pennsylvania, USA - Cold Stream Run_MetaG_CSR_2012 (SPAdes)... | ecosystem: Environmental > Aquatic > Freshwater >...
GGTGTCGAGATCCGGGCAGACGCGGAGTCCGTGCATCCAGGCGTCATCGCCGATGTTGACGACGGCGGTCAGCCCGTGACGGGCAGCGAAGGTGTTTGGGGCATTTGGGATATCTGGGGCGCTTGGGGCAGCTGGGTGTTGGGGCTCTGAAAACTGACCCAGACCGAGCAGCTGCTGAACCCCCAGTAGGAAGCGGGCGCCGCCGACCCCACCGACCAGAACGGTGACCTTCACATCGCTTGACAGTACTGCCCTCCCGGACGACGCAGCCCGCGGCAGTGGACGGCGTAGACGTGCAGTTCTGCGCGCTCGTCCTCGACACGCCGCAGGCCCACAACAACAGAAACGCCGAAATTTGGTCACGAGATGGTATGGAAATGCGCTCTAAGGCTTGACCCGGCACTATTACCCGTGTCTAATCACACCAGTGTCATTTCCCGGTTGGCCGGCCGGTTCCGGTGTCGCAGACCGAGATTCGATCACCTGTTCGAATTGTCTGTTACATCGGAAATAGTGTGAGCAAAAACATCCATTCTCAATCAAGGTGAGGAGGCGGACGAAGCATGTCATACGAACACCTTTGGGGCGGCTTGGCAAGCACACCGCACACCACTTCAGGCTCGGCGATCGTGCCCTCGGTGGCAGTCGTTCGCCCGCGTCTGAGTTTGGTACCAGAAGCGTCGGCCGAATTCGAGCCCGCGCCGATGCCATTCGAGCCCGACTCTGATGAGTTGGCGCCCGCTGACCAATGGCAAGACCGCGCCCTGTGCGCGCAAACTGATCCCGAAGCCTTCTTCCCTGAGAAGGGCGGCTCCACCCGGGAGGCCAAGAAGATCTGCCTGGGCTGCGAGGTGCGGCACGAGTGCTTGGACTACGCCTTGGCGCATGACGAGCGATTCGGCATCTGGGGCGGACTCTCCGAGCGCGAGCGCCGGCGCCTCAAGCGCGGCATCATCTGACGCAACACCACAGCTTTGCTCAGTCGTCGTCGATCGTCGGGTCGATGACCGTAGGGTCGACGTCCAGGTAGATGGCCACCTGAGCCACCAGGATCTCATGCAACAACTCGTCCAGTTCGACGGTGTCTTTGGCCCGTCGCTCAATGGGCTTGCGGAACAAGACAACTCGCGCCCGAGTGGCGTTGCCGCGAACGTCGACGCCCGCCGGGATCAGGCGGGCGAGCGCGATGGGCCCATCGGCGATCACCTCGGGTGGCCACTGCACGCTCTCCGGATCCTTGGCGGCAATGCGGGGGATCTCGTCGACCGCCACATCGAGGTCGGACACCCGGTCGTGCCAGCGCCTCTCGATGGGCTCGTAGGCCTCCAGCACCGCCATGTCGAACCGCTCGGCCCGGCTGCGCCAGCCCGGCACCGTCGGCGGCAGCAACGGACCGCGCATATCGCGGCCCCGCCGCGTCGCCCGGTGTGAAGCCGATTGGCTTCCCGGTCGGCCCTCGGACCGACCATTCCGCGGGTAGCTCCGCGAATCGCCCACGAGCCGATGGTAACGGTTGCACATCGCGCCTCGGGCGGTTGCGCGTGTCCGGCGCTTCGGCGGCGTTTCCGCACGATAGCCTTTCGGTCGTGAACGTTCCCCGTCGATGCTGCCGGCCCGGGTGTCCGCACTACGCGGTGGCAACGTTGACGTTCGTCTACTCGGACTCGACGGCGGTGGTGGGTCCCCTCGCCACCGTGCGTGAACCGCACTCGTGGGATCTTTGCGTCGGCCATGCCGGCAGCATCACCGCGCCCCGCGGCTGGGAACTCGTGCGCCACGCCGGCCCGCTGCCCACCAATCCCGACGAGGATGACCTGGTCGCCTTGGCGGATGCGGTACGCGAGGGCGGTCCCGGCGACGGCGGCCTCCCGCATGTGAGTGGAACCGGCTCCCCGCTGAACGGCTTCTCCGACGCGCACCTGCACCACGCGGGTGTCCGGGCAACCGCGCCCAGCAGTGGTCTACTCGCGCCACCCGAGCGTTCCGGGCGCCGGCGCGGGCATTTGCGGGTGTTACCCGACCCGTCGGAGTAGTTCGGGACTGGTTCGGGACTGGCTCTGACTAGCACCGACGAACGCTTCACGCTATTGCCGCACAGCCGTTGGGGTCGGCACCCATCCCGGGCCGATAGGCTGACTACGAAGAGTCAGTACACCCGGATCGTCAGGAGCTCCCCGCATGTCCCGGCCCGCTGCGGTTGTCCGCCGTGTCATCAAGGCTTATGACGTGCGCGGCCTGGTCGGCGAGGAGATCGACGAGTCGCTGACCGCCGACATCGGTGCGGCATTCGCCAGACTGATGCGGGCGGAGGGTGCGCGACAGGCGGTGATCGGCTACGACATGCGGGACAGCTCGCCGTCGCTCGCCGCCGCTTTTGCGGCCGGGGTGACCAGTCAGGGCCTGGACGTGGTGCGAATCGGTTTGGCCTCCACCGATCAGCTTTATTTCGCTTCGGGATTGCTGGATTGTCCGGGCGCGATGTTCACCGCCAGCCACAATCCGGCGGCCTACAACGGGATCAAGCTATGCCGGGCGGGCGCCAAGCCGGTCGGCGCGGATACCGGGCTGAGGGTCATCAGCGACGAACTGATCGGCGACCTGCCGGCCGGCGCAACGTATGACGGGCGGCCCGGGACCATTACCGATCGGGATGTGCTTGGCGAGTATGGCAAGTTCCTGCGTTCGCTGGTGAACAACGCCGGGCTGCGTCCGTTGCGGGTGGCCATCGATGCCGGCAACGGGATGGCGGGTCACACGTCGCCGGTTGTGTTCGGCGCGATCGACTCGGTCACGGTGTTGCCGCTGTACTTCGAGCTGGACGGGTCGTTCCCCAATCACGAGGCCAATCCGCTGGACCCGGCCAACCTGGTGGACCTGCAGGCTTTTGTGCTCGAGACCGGCGCCGATATCGGCCTTGCCTTCGACGGTGACGCCGACCGATGCTTTGTCGTCGACGAACGTGGCCGGCCGGTGTCGCCGTCGACGGTGACGAGCCTGGTGGCCGCGCGTGAACTCAACCGCGAGATCGGCGCCAGCGTCATATACAACGTGATCACCTCGCGCGCAGTGCCAGAACTGGTCGCCGAGCGCGGCGGCACTCCGCTGCGCTCCCGGGTCGGACATTCATATATCAAGGCGTTGATGGCCGACACCGGGGCGATTTTCGGTGGCGAGCATTCGGCGCACTACTACTTCCGCGACTTCTGGGGCGCTGATTCCGGGATGCTGGCAGCGCTGCATGTGCTGGCGGCACTTGGTGAGCAGCATGGGCCCCCAAGGCCGCTGTCCGAACTGACTGCCGACTACCAACGCTACGAATCGTCCGGCGAGATCAACTTCACCGTGTCGGATGCGCCGAATTGCGTGGACGCCGTGCTGAAGGCTTTCGGCGGCCGGATCCAGTCGACCGATCACCTGGACGGTGTGACGGTGGATTTGGGTGACGGCACCTGGTTCAATCTGCGCAGCTCCAACACCGAACCGTTGCTGCGGCTCAACGTGGAGGGCCGCAGCACAGAGGATGTTGTGGCGGTGGTCCAGCGGGTCCGCGCCGAGATCGCCGACCAAACAGCGCGCGAAATGGCGGGATCGTGAACACCACCCGGGTGATCGATCTGGAAGACACCGAGGGCCTGCTCGCCGCCGACCGGGACGGGCTGCTGCGGGCCGCGTCGTCAGCCGGCGCGCAGGTCCGAGCCGTTGCCGCTGCACAAGACGAAGGAGCCCTGGACTCGCTGCGTGTCGAGGACCGCGCCCGCAGCGTGATCTGGGTGTCCGGTCGCGGTACGGCCGACGCTGCCGGGGCCATATTGGCAGCGACGCTGGGTGGCGCGGCCTCCGAGCCGATCGTGATCGCCGCCGAGGCGCCGCCGTGGGTCGGCCCGCTGGACGTGTTGATCGTCGCCGGTGATGACCCGGGCGATCCCGCGTTGGTCGGCGCCGCCGCCACCGGCGTGCGCCGGGGTGCACGAGTGGTGGTTGTGGCGCCATATGAGGGTCCGCTGCGGGACAGCACGGCGGGCCGGGCAGCGGTGCTGGCGCCGCGGCTGTGGGTTCCCGACGAGTTCGCACTGTGTCGCTACCTGGCCGCGGGACTGGCGGCGATGCACATGGTGGACCCCAACTTGAGCCTCAAACCGAGCACCGAGCTCGCGTCGCTCGCCGATGAACTCGATGCCGAGGCGCTGCGCAATAGCGCTGGCCGCGAGGTCTTCACCAACCCGGCCAAGACGATGGCCGCACGTATCTTGGGTCGCCGGGTGGCGTTAACCGGCGACTGTGCCGCGACGCTTGCGCTGGCGCGGCACGGAAGTTCGGCCCTGCTACGGATCGCTCGCCAGGTGGCCGCGGCGACCGGGCTGGCGGATGCAATGTCGGCGATCAGCGCCGGACCCGATGAAGATGGTCCTTCGTCGATGGATGCGCTCTTTCATGACGAAGAGATCGACGGACCGCTGCCCGAGCGGCTGCGGGTGCTGGCGCTCACGTTGGCCGAAGAGCGGACGGCGGTCGCCGCGCGGGTCGGCGGATTCGACGACATCTACCTGGTCGCCGCTGAGGACGTGCCAGACGTGCTCGACTCGACCGGCGACCCGATCGGGACTGGCGGTTCGCGCACCCCGGCCGGCCCCGGGCGTGTCGAGCAGCAACTGGCAATATTGGCGGTTCGGCTGGAGATGGCTGCGGTTTATTTGCGGTTGGTTCGGGGATAGATAGACAGTGGAGCTGCTACGCGGAGCCTTACGGACCTACGCATGGGGGTCGCGCACCGCGATCGCCGAATTCACCGGACGTCCCATACCCGCCGCTCACCCGGAGGCCGAAATCTGGTTCGGCGCACACCCGGGGGGCCCGGCCTGGCTGGAAACGGAAAACGGCGAAACCTTGTTGCCGGACGCGTTGGCGGCCGATCCGGAGGGACAGCTCGGCCCCGCTTCCCGCGCCCGGTTCGGTGACGTGCTGCCGTTCTTGGTCAAGGTGCTCGCGGCCGACGAGCCGCTCTCGCTGCAGGCTCATCCGAGTGCTCAGCAAGCCGTCGAGGGATATCGGCGTGAGGAACGACTGGGCATTCCGGTGTCTTCGCCGCTGCGTAACTACCGGGATACCAGTCACAAGCCCGAGTTGTTGGTGGCGCTGCAGGGTTTCGAAGCGCTGGCCGGCTTCCGGGAGGCGTCCCGTACGAGCGAGCTGCTGCGTGCGTTGGCGGTCTCCGACCTCGACCCGTTCATCGATCTGCTCGGCGATCAGTCCGACGCCGACGGTCTGCGTGCCCTGTTCACCACCTGGATCACCGCACCCCAGCCCGACATCGACGTGCTGGTTCCGGCGGTACTGGATGGTGCCATCCAATACGTCAGTTCTGGCGCAACGGAATTCGAGGCTGAAGCCAAGACCGTGCTGGAGCTCGGCGAGCGCTATCCCGGCGATGCCGGCGTGCTGGCGGCATTGTTACTCAACCGCATCAGCCTGGCTCCGGGCGAAGCGATCTTCCTGCCCGCCGGCAACCTGCATACCTATCTGCGTGGTTTCGCGGTGGAGGTAATGGCCAACTCCGACAACGTGTTACGCGGCGGGCTCACCCCCAAGCACGTAGACGTGCCAGAGTTGCTTCGGGTGCTTGACTTCACCCCCACCCCCGAGGCGCAGCTGCGACCACCGACCCGCCGCGAGGGTTTCGGCTTATTCTATTGCACGCCGACCGACGAGTTCGCGGTCGAAATGCTGGCGCTCGACGGCGATTATTTGGGTCACGAGGTCGATGCGTCGCCGAGTCTCGGCGTCGTTCAAGGCCCACAGATCTTGGTGTGCACCGAGGGTGCGACGACGGTGCATAGCAAATCCACGTCGCTCACGCTGAAGCGGGGCATGGCGGCCTGGGTGGCGGCCGACGACGGCCCGATCCGGCTGGTCGCGCAGGAGCCCGCCCAGCTGTTCAGGGCGACCGTGGGGCTGTAGCGGCGCTCAGAGCTGGTGACGAACGGGGGATCAGTGGCGGGTCGATGGCGGATAAAGCCGGTTGAACAATCGATCGCCGACACCGACGAACCGGCTACCCGGCTGCGCAAGGACCTCACCTGGCGGGACCTGGCGGTTTTCGGGGTTGCGGTGGTGATCGGCGCCGGAATCTTCACGGTTACGGCGTCGACCACCGGCGATGTCACCGGACCGGCGGTTTGGATCTCGTTTGTGATCGCGGCAGCCACCTGTGCGCTGGCCGCGCTGTGTTACGCCGAGTTCGCCTCGACGCTGCCGGTGGCGGGCAGCGCCTATACCTTCTCCTACGCCACCTTTGGTGAATTCCTTGCCTGGATCATCGGCTGGAACCTGCTGCTGGAATTGGCGGTTGGTGCCGCCGTGGTGGCCAAAGGGTGGTCCAGCTATTTGGGTACGGTATTCGAATTTAGTGGTGCCACAGTAGATTTCGGATTTGTCCAGTTTGACTGGGGGGCGTTGTTGATCGTCTTGGCGGTCGCGGCGCTGCTCGCGCTGGGCACCAAGTTGTCATCGAGGTTCTCGGCGGTGATCACGGCCATCAAGGTCTCCGTGGTGATCCTGGTCGTGGTGGTCGGCGCGTTCTACGTCAAGGCGGCCAATTACTCGCCTTTCATTCCCAGGCCCGAAGCCGGCGGCGACGAACGGGGGATCGACCAGTCGGTGTTGTCGCTGTTGACCGGCGCGCACAGCAGCCACTACGGCTGGTATGGCGTTTTGGCGGGGGCATCGATCGTGTTCTTCGCGTTCATCGGTTTCGACATCGTCGCCACCATGGCGGAGGAGACCAAGAACCCCCAGCGCGATGTCCCTAGAGGGATTCTGGCGTCGCTGGGCATCGTGACAATTCTCTACGTCGCGGTGTCAGTTGTGCTGTCCGGCATGGTTTCCTACACGCAGCTCAAGACCGTGCGCGGGAGCGCCCCGGCCAACCTGGCCACGGCATTCACGGCGAACGGGGTGAACTGGGCGAGCAAAGTCATTTCTGTCGGGGCATTGGCCGGGCTGACCACGGTGGTGATGGTGCTGATGCTCGGGCAGTGCCGAGTTCTATTCGCGATGGCGCGCGACGGACTGTTGCCGCGCCAGTTGGCCAAGACGGGTTCGCGCGGAACCCCGGTCCGGATCACCGTGCTGGTCGCATCGATAGTGGCCGCGACAGCGTCGATGTTCCCAATAACCAAGCTTGAGGAGATGGTCAACGTCGGGACGTTGTTCGCTTTCGCCCTGGTGTCTGCGGGCGTCATCGTCTTGCGCCGCACCCGGCCGGATCTGGAGCGCGGGTTCCGGGCCCCGTGGGTGCCTTTGCTGCCGGTCGCGTCGGTATTGGCCTGCATGTGGCTGATGGTGAACCTCACCGCATTGACCTGGGTCCGGTTCGGCGTCTGGTTGGTGGTGGGAACCGCGATCTACATCGCTTATGGGCGCGGGCACTCGGTGCAGGGCCTTCGTGATGCCGAAGAGGCGGCCGCTTAGTGTGGTTTACAAATCACTATCGTTTGTCTAGACATAGGACGAGAGACCGCGTATTGTCCAATTCCAGCGTGGTATGACTCACATGGAGGTTTGGCATATGACCACATTCAGAGCGGCACCAGCCCAAGTAAGCCCACCACCCGAAGCGCCGGCCTGGCGGGATAAGAAGCGCCGGCTGTGGCTGATGGGGCTGATTGCCCCGACCGCGTTGTTCGTGATGCTGCCCATCGTCTGGGGTATGAACCGACTCGGCTGGCACGCGGCCTCGCAGGCACCGTTATGGATCGGACCGATCCTGCTCTACGTCCTGCTGCCCATCCTCGATCTGCGATTTGGGCCGGACGGGCAGAACCCGCCCGACGAGGTGATGGAAGAGTTGGAGAACGACAAGTACTACCGCTACTGCACCTACATCTACATCCCGTTCCAGTACCTCAGCGTTATCCTGGGCGCGTACCTGTTCACCGCCGCGAACCTGGGCTGGCTGGGTTATGACGGCCCGCTGAGCTGGGCGGGCAAGCTGGGCGTGGCGCTGTCGGTCGGTGTCCTCGGCGGCGTCGGCATCAACACCGCACACGAGATGGGACACAAGAAGGACTCGCTCGAGCGCTGGCTGTCCAAGATCACCCTGGCCCAGACCTGCTACGGCCACTTCTACATCGAGCACAATCGCGGTCACCACGTTCGTGTTTCCACCCCGGAGGACCCGGCGTCCGCCCGCCTCGGGGAGACGTTCTGGGAGTTCCTGCCGCGCAGCGTCGTCGGCAGCCTGCGGTCGGCCGTTCATCTCGAGGCGCAACGGATCCGCCGACAGGGTGTCAGCCCTTGGCATCCGAAGACCTACCTCTCCAACGACGTGCTCAACGCCTGGGCGCTATCAGTGCTGCTGTGGGGTGCACTGATCGCGGTCTTCGGCCCGGCGCTGATCCCGTTCGTGTTGATCCAGGCGGTTTTTGGCTTCTCCCTCCTGGAAGCGGTCAACTATCTCGAGCACTACGGGCTGCTGCGGCAGAAGAACGCCAACGGCCGCTACGAGCGTTGCGCACCGGTGCACAGCTGGAACTCCGACCACATCGTCACTAACCTTTTCCTGTACCACCTGCAGCGGCACAGCGATCACCACGCCAACCCAACCCGGCGCTACCAGACGCTGCGCAGCATGGCGGGCTCGCCGAGCCTGCCCAGTGGCTATGCGTCGATGATCTCGCTGACCTATTTCCCGCCCCTGTGGCGCAAGGTGATGGATCACCGAGTGCTCGAGCACTACGACGGCGACATCACCAGGGTCAACCTGCAGCCGCGACTGCGCGAGAAGCTGCTGGACCGCTACGGGGCCGCGGCGTGACGGGCTCATATCAGTGCCCGGTCTGCGACTACGTGTACGACGAGGCCAAAGGTGATGCCAGGGAAGGCTTTCCGGCGGGAACGCGGTGGGCGGAGGTTCCCGACGACTGGACCTGTCCCGACTGCGCGGTGCGCGAGAAGCCGGATTTCAAGCAGATTCAACCGGAATTGGGAGCGGATAAATGAGTGACTACAAACTGTTTCAGTGCGTCCAATGTGGCTTCGAGTACGACGAGGCGCTGGGCTGGCCGGAAGACGGCATCGCGCCCGGCACCCGCTGGGACGACATCCCCGAGGACTGGAGTTGCCCGGACTGCGGCGCGGCGAAGTCGGACTTCATGATGGTCGAGATAGCACACGCGTGAGCAGCGCCCAAACGGCTGAAATGGATTTGAAACGGATATTGTCGCGCCTGTGAAGCTTCCTTACGCTGAGGCATCGCGCGTCCTGCTGCGTGATTCGGTGCTCGATGCGATGCGCGATCTGCTGCTGACCCGCGACTGGTCCGCCGTCACGCTGTCCGACGTTGCCCGCTCCGCCGGCATCAGTCGACAAACCATCTACAACGAATTCGGCTCACGGCAGGGGCTGGCGCAGGGGTACGCGCTGCGCCTGGCCGATCGCCTGGTGGACGCCATCCACGCCGCCCTGGACGCCAATGTCGGCAACATCTATGAGGCGTTCCTGCAGGGTTTCCACGCGTTCTTCGCCGAGTCGGCGTCGGACCCGCTGGTGATCTCGCTGCTGAGCGGCGTCGCCAAGCCCGATCTGCTGCAGCTCATCACCACCGACAGCGCGCCCATCATCACCCGCGCTTCGGCCCGGCTGAGCTTTGCATTGACCCAGGCCTGGGTCGCCACCAGCGACGAGGACGCGGGCGTCCTGGCGCGTGCCATCGTGCGGCTGGCACTGAGCTACGTATCGATGCCGCCGGAGGCCGATCACGACGTCGCGCGCGATCTCGCCCGGTTGATGACGCCCTTCGCGGAGCGTCACGGCGTCATCAACGTCCCCTGACCTGGCGGGCTCATAGTCGCCTACTACAGTGGCGGAAGAGCGTACCCAAGCTAACTAAAGCTGAGTAGCCCGCTCAGTTTGAGCCCCCATGAGCCGAAGAGGATTGATACACGCCATGACCACGACCGAAAAGGCGCTGACCCCCGACGTTGTTAACGGCATCGACTTCAAGATCGCCGACCTGTCGCTCGCGGAATTCGGCCGCAAAGAACTCGACCTGGCCGAGTATGAGATGCCCGGCCTGATGTCGCTGCGTCGCGAGTACGCCGAAGTGCAACCTCTCAAGGGGGCCCGAATCTCGGGCTCGCTGCACATGACCGTGCAGACCGCGGTGCTGATCGAGACCTTGACCTCGCTGGGCGCCGAAGTCCGCTGGGCGTCGTGCAACATCTTCTCCACCCAGGACCACGCGGCCGCGGCCGTCGTCGTCGGACCGCACGGCACCCCCGAGGAGCCCCAGGGCGTGCCGGTGTTCGCGTGGAAGGGCGAGTCGCTCGAGGAGTACTGGTGGGCCGCCGAGCAGATGCTCACCTGGCCGGACCCCGACAAGCCGGCAAACATGATCCTCGACGACGGCGGTGACGCGACCATGCTGGTGCTGCGCGGTGCGCAGTACGAGAAGGCCGGCGTCGTACCGCCCACCGAGGAAGACGACTCCGCCGAGTGGAAGGTCTTCCTGAACCTGGTGCGGACCCGGTTGGAAACCGACAAGGAGAAGTGGACCAAGATCTCCGAGTCGGTCAAGGGCGTCACCGAAGAGACCACCACCGGGGTGCTGCGGCTCTACCAGTTCGCCGCGGCCGGCGACCTGGCGTTCCCCGCGATCAACGTCAACGACTCGGTCACCAAGTCCAAGTTCGACAACAAGTACGGCACCCGGCACTCGCTGATCGATGGCATCAACCGCGGCACCGACGCGCTGATCGGCGGCAAGAAGGTCCTGATCTGCGGCTACGGTGACGTCGGTAAGGGCTGCGCGGAGGCGGTGAAGGGCCAGGGGGCGCGGGTCGTCGTCACCGAGATCGACCCGATTAACGCACTGCAGGCGCTGATGGAGGGCTTCGACGTCGTGACCGTCGACCAGGCCATCGGCGACGCGGACATCGTGGTGACGTCCACCGGAAACAAGGACATCATCTCGCTGGACCACATGAAGGCGATGAAGGATCACGCCATCCTCGGCAACATCGGCCACTTCGACAACGAGATCGACATGGCAGCGCTGGAACGGTCCGGGGCGACGAAGCTGAACATCAAGCCGCAGGTCGACCTGTGGACCTTCGGCGACACCGGCAAGTCGATCATCGTGCTGTCCGAAGGCCGGCTGCTGAACCTCGGCAACGCCACCGGGCACCCGTCGTTCGTGATGAGCAACAGCTTCGCCAACCAGACGATCGCCCAGATCGAGCTGTGGACCAAGAACGACGAGTACGACAACGAGGTGTACCGGCTGCCCAAGCACCTGGACGAGAAGGTGGCGCGCATCCACGTCGAGGCGCTGGGCGGCACGCTGACCAAGCTGACCAAGGAGCAGGCCGAATACCTCGGCATCGACGTCGAGGGCCCGTACAAGCCGGACCACTACCGCTACTGACGGCCGCTTTCACGCCGAATGTGCGGCCAACCGCAAGCTCGCCGCTCAACGTGCGGCCAGCTTCACGCTCGCGCAGGTATTAGGCTCGCGCCGTGCTGATCGCGATCGAAGGGGTTGACGGCGCCGGCAAGCGAACGCTGTCGGAGGGTCTGCGCAGTGCTTTTGGAGCTGCCGGGAAGTCGGTGGCCATCCTGGCGTTCCCGCGCTACGGGCAGTCAGTGACCGCTGACGTCGCGGCGGAGGCCCTGCACGGCGAGCATGGTGATCTCGCGTCGTCGGTGTATGCGATGGCGATGCTTTTCGCTCTCGACCGCGCCGCGGCGCTCGAGGATATCGAAGGGTTGCGTCGTGACTACGACGTGGTGATTCTGGATCGCTACGTCGCATCCAATGCGGCCTACAGCGCCGCACGCCTGCATGAGGACGCGGCAGGGCAGGCGGTGGCCTGGGTGGACCGCCTCGAATATCAGCGGCTGGGGTTGCCTCGGCCGGACTGGCAGGTGTTGCTCGCGGTGTCCGCCGAACTCGCGGGAGACCGGGCCCGCAGCAGGGCCGAGTCGGAGCCGCGCAGGCCCCGAGACAGCTACGAACGCGACGACCGGCTGCAGCGGCGCACCCGTGCGGTGTATGTCGAACTGGCCGGCGCGGGCTGGGGGGGACCCTGGCTGGTCGCCGACGCAGACGTCGATCCACACCGGTTGGCGGCGACTTTGACCGCCGGATAGCAGATTTTTGACCCGTTTTTTCGGCTATTTGCGCCTTCCGGCCAAGAAGAGCCCAAGAAACGCCCGTGTGGTGCCGGAGTTTTATCCCGATTCGGTGCCACCATGGACACTATGAGGCAAAGGATTCTGGTCGTTGACGACGACGCATCACTGGCTGAGATGCTCACGATTGTGCTGCGTGGGGAGGGCTTCGACACCGCGGTCATCGGCGACGGCACTCAGGCCCTTACCGCGGTGCGAGAGCTGCGCCCTGATTTGGTGCTGCTGGATTTGATGCTGCCCGGCATGAACGGCATCGACGTGTGCCGGGTGTTGCGCTCCGACTCGGGCGTTCCGATTGTCATGCTCACCGCCAAGACCGACACCGTGGACGTGGTGTTGGGCCTGGAGTCGGGGGCCGACGATTACATCATGAAGCCCTTCAAGCCCAAGGAGCTTGTCGCCCGGGTGCGGGCGCGGCTGCGCCGCAACGACGACGAGCCCGCCGAGATGCTTTCTATCGCCGATGTCGAAATCGACGTACCGGCGCACAAGGTCACCCGCAATGGCGAGCAGATCTCCCTGACACCGCTGGAGTTCGACCTCCTGGTAGCGCTGGCACGCAAACCACGGCAGGTGTTTACTCGTGATGTGCTGCTCGAACAGGTGTGGGGATATCGTCACCCCGCGGACACTCGCCTCGTTAATGTGCATGTCCAGCGACTGCGGGCCAAAGTTGAGAAAGACCCGGAGAACCCGACTGTTGTGTTGACCGTTCGAGGAGTTGGGTACAAGGCCGGACCCCCGTGATCGATTCCGCCGGCGACGACGCACAGCGGAGCGATGCGGAGGAGCGGCGCTTTTATACCGCCGGCGACGATTCTGATGCGGAGGAGCGGCGCAGGTGATTTTTGGCTCGCGGCGACGTACTCGAAGTCGCTGGGGGCGGTCTGGCCCCATGACACGCGGCATGGGTGCGCTGAGCCGGGGCGTCGGCGCTGCCTGGCGTCGATCGCTTCAGCTGCGAGTCGTCGCGCTCACTCTGGGGCTGTCGTTGACGGTGATCTTGGCACTTGGCTTCGTGCTGACCAGCCAGCTCACCAATCGCGTGCTCGACGTCAAGGTGAAGGCGGCCACCGAGCAGATCGAGCGTGCGCGCACCACCGTGGGTGGGATCGTCAACGGCGAGGAGACGCGTTCCCTCGACAGCAGCCTTCAGCTGGCCCGTAACACGCTGACGTCAAAGGCCGACCCCACTTCGGGTGCCGGGCTGGCCGGCGCATTCGATGCCGTGCTGATGGTGCCCGGTGACGGTCCGCGCGCCGCGACCGCGGTGGGGCCCGTCGATCAGGTGCCGAACTCGTTGCGTGGTTTCATCAAGGCCGGACAGGCGGGCTACCAGTACGCGACGGTGCACACCGAAGGGTTCTCCGGTCCCGCCCTGATCATCGGCACGCCGGCGTCGTCACAGGTGGCCAACCTGGAGTTGTACCTGATCTTTCCCCTGAGGAACGAGCAGGCCACGGTGACTCTGGTGCGCGGGACGATGGTCACCGGCGGCGCGGTGCTGCTGGTACTTCTCACGGGCATCGCCCTGCTGGTCTCGCGCCAGGTGGTGGTGCCGGTGCGGTCGGCGTCGCGCATTGCCGAACGATTCGCCGAGGGGCATCTGTCCGAACGAATGCCGGTTCGCGGCGAGGACGACATGGCCCGGCTGGCCGTTTCGTTCAACGACATGGCCGAGAGCCTGTCGCGGCAGATCACCCAGCTCGAGGAGTTCGGTAACCTGCAGCGCCGCTTCACATCCGATGTCAGCCACGAACTGCGCACGCCGCTGACCACTGTGCGGATGGCCGCCGACTTGATCTACGACCACAGCGACGACCTGGATCCGACGTTGCGACGGTCGAGCGAGCTGATGGTCAATGAGCTGGACCGGTTCGAGACGCTACTCAACGACCTGCTGGAGATATCCAGGCACGACGCCGGGGTGGCCGAGTTGTCGGTTGAGGCAGTCGATTTGCGCACCACGGTGCAGAAAGCGCTGGGCAACGTCGGCCACCTCGCCGAAGATGCCGGTATCGAGCTGCTCGTGGACATGCCGCCGGAAGGCGTGATTGCGGAGGTCGATCCGCGGCGGGTGGAGCGAATCCTGCGCAATCTGATCGCCAACGCCATCGACCACGCTGAGCACAAACCCGTGCGAATTCGGATGGGAGCCGACGAAGATACGGTCGCGGTCACCGTGCGCGACTTTGGAGTCGGGCTGCGGCCTGGCGAGGAAAAGCTGGTATTCAGCCGGTTCTGGCGTTCGGATCCATCTCGGGTGCGGCGCTCCGGCGGCACCGGCCTGGGTCTGGCGATCAGCGTCGAGGACGCGCGGCTGCACCAGGGCCGGCTCGAAGCGTGGGGCGAGCCCGGCGAGGGCGCCTGCTTCCGGCTGACCCTTCCGCTGATTCGCGGCCACAAGGTCACCACCAGCCCGTTGCCCATGAAACCCGTTCCGCAGCCGACACAACCGAGCCCGGAGCCGATTGAGCCCGACCCCAACGAGCGTCCGCAACAACGCGAGCACGCCGAATGGAGCGTGTAGGGGTGCGGCGGCTCTTGGCGATATCACGGCTGATGTTGCTGGCCACGTTGCTCGCGGGCTGTGCGGGGGTGCCCAGCTCGTCGGCCCCGCAGGCGATCGGCACGGTCGAGCACCCAGCACCAACGAATCTGCCCAAACCGACCCCGGGCATGGATCCCGACGTGCTGTTGCGCGAATTCCTGAAGGCCACGGCCGACCCGGCCAACCGGCATCTGGCGGCGCGACAATTCCTCACCCAGTCGGCCTCGAACTCGTGGGACGACGCCGGTAGCGCGTTATTGATCGACCACGTGGTTTTCGTGGAAACCCGTGCTGCCGAACGTGTTTCGGCGACCATGCGGGCAGATATCCTGGGTTCGCTGTCCGATGTCGGGGTGTTCGAAACCGCGGAGGGCGAGCTGCCGGACCCGGGTTCGATCGAGTTGGTCAAGACGTCCGGTGGCTGGCGAATCGATCGTCTGCCCAACGGCGTCTTCCTGGACTGGCAACAGTTTCAGGCGACTTACAAACGCAACACGTTGTACTTCGCCGACCCGACCGGAAAAACGGTGGTTCCCGACCCGCGCTACGTCGCGGTCTCCGATCATGATCAGTTGCCCACCGAACTCATCTCCAAGATGCTGGCCGGACCACGGCCCGAGATGGCCCATACGGTCCGCAATCTGCTCGCTCCGCCGCTTCGGCTGCGCGGGCCGGTGACGCGGGCCGACGGCGGCAAGAACGGGATCGGGCGCGGGTATGGTGGTGCCCGCATCGATCTGGAGAAACTGTCCACCACCGATCCGCACAGTAGGCAATTGCTTGCTGCGCAGATCATTTGGACCCTGGCGCGAGCGGACATCAGAGGCCCGTACGTGATCAACGCCGACGGCGCGCCGCTGGACGACAGGTTCGCCGACGGGTGGACCACCTCCGATGTCGCGGCCACTGACCCGGGCGTGGCCGACGGCGCCGGCGCGGGATTGCATGCCCTGGTGAACGGCTCGCTGACGTCGCTGGACGGGCAGCACGCCGCTAACGTGCCAGGTGCTTTCGGGCGGATGGGGGACCAGACCGGCGCCGCCTTGTCACGCAGTGGGCGCCAGGTCGCGTCTGTGGTAACGCTCCGGCGCGGTGCCCCGGACATGGCCGAGTCATTGTGGATCGGTGATCTTGGCGGCGAGGCAGTCCAGTCGGCCGACGGGCACAGTCTGTCTCGGCCCAGTTGGTCCCTGGACGACGCGGTCTGGGTGGTGGTCGACGCGAACAACGTGCTCCGCGCGATCCAGGAACCCGCGTCGGGGCAACCCGCGCGCATTCCGGTGGATTCCGCCTCGGTGGCCAGCCGCTTCCCGGGGCCGATCACGGACCTGCAGCTGTCCCGGGACGGCACACGTGCCGCCATGGTCATCGCCGGCCAGGTGATCCTGGCCGGTGTCGAACAGACTCAGGCGGGCCAATATGCGCTGACCTACCCGCGGCGGCTGGGTTTCGGGCTGGGCACCTCGGTGGTGTCGCTGTCCTGGCGAACCGGTGACGACATCGCGGTGACGCGCACCGATGCCGCCCATCCGGTGTCGTACGTGAACCTCGACGGCGTGAACTCCGACGCGCCGGCCCGCGGCTTGCAGATTCCGCTGACGGCGATCGCGGCCAATCCGTCGACGGTATATGTGGCGACTCCACAAGGACTGCTGCAGTATTCGGCGTCCGCTGCCGACAGCCAACAGGGCTGGTCGGAGGTATCCGGATTGATGGTGGCCGGCGCGGTGCCGGTGTTGCCGGGCTAAGGCCGGAGGCATTCGAGCACCCTGGTGTCACCCCCCGTCGCCAGACTGGCGGTGTGCTCGATCTCATCCTGCCGTTGGAATGCGGCGGCTGCGGGGCGCCGTCGACCCGCTGGTGCGACGCGTGCGCCGTGGAGCTGTCGGTGCCTGCCGACAAGCCGCACGTGGTGAACCCGCGGGTGGATCCGCAGGTTCCGGTGTTCGCGCTCGGCCGTTACGCGGGAGCCCGTCGCCAGGTGATCCTCGCGATGAAGGAGCGCGGCCGCGGCGACCTCGTCGCACCGCTGGCAGGGGCACTGGCCACCGGCGTGCACCGGCTCGTGGTCTGGGGCATGGTCGAGACTCCGCTCACGATCGTGCCCGCACCGACACGACGTTCGGCGGCGCGGCGGCGCGGCGGCGACCCGGTCACCCGGATGGCCCGGTTGGCCCAGATGTCACTGGCTGCGCTGCCGGAATGCCGTGACATCACCGTCGTCCAGGCATTGCGGATGAGGGCGCTGGCCCGCGACTCGGTAGGCCTTGGTGTCGCGGCGCGCGAGCGCAATATCGCCGGCCGGGTGCTGCTGCGGGGTGCGCGACCGCGCACCGAAGTTGTGCTGGTCGACGACGTCGTCACCACCGGCGCGACGGCGCGCGAGTCGGTGCGGATCCTGCAAGCCGCCGGGGTCAGGGTCGCCGCGGTGCTGGCGATCGCGGCCGCGTAACGCAGTGCAGCCCCAGCGAGGCCGCCGAGAGGTCGCGAAGAAGTTATGAAGAAATTGCAACAGCTGAGCCAAATTGGTGGCACGTCAAGGCGAACACGGTCTAACGTCGAGGACAACCTTCAGGGACTCCTGAGACTTCATTGGTCTTGACTCGCGGGTCGTGATTCCTACGTCGAGGCGCCACATGCGGAGGGGGTGAGCATTCGACACCTTGCACCGGCGGGCAGCCTGCGGCGGTGATCTTCATAAAACCGCTCTCACCTCGTCGGCGCGTCTTCTCAGAACACCGCACACGCAGGTCGCGTGTGACGTGAAATAAAGAAACGAGTTGGGACGCATGTCAAGACTTACCGTGGATTCCGGTCAGATTTTGGACGAAGCACCGGTTGGAACCGACGAACCGGTCGAACAGACACCGAGGGCCGAGGTCGTTTTCAAGGGCCGCAACGTCGAGATCCCCGAGCACTTCCGCGCCTATGTCTCACAGAAACTCGTCCGCTCTGAACGGTTCGATCGAACCATCTACCTGTTCGATGTCGAACTCAACCATGAACGCAACCGTCGCCAACGTAAGTCCTGTCAGCGCGTGGAGATTACTGCTCGCGGTCGCGGGCCGGTAGTGCGCGGTGAGGCCTGCGCCGACAGCTTCTATGCCGCTCTGGAATCCGCGGTCGTCAAACTCGAGAGCCGGCTGCGCCGCGGCAAGGACCGACGCAAGGTGCACTACGGCGACAAGACCCCGGTCTCATTGGCCGAGGCCACCGCGGTGGCCCAGCTGCCGGACAAGGCCTTCAACACCGACCCGGCGGACCCGCATCAACACGACGACGAAGGCCTGGACCACGAGCCGGGCAGGGTGGTGCGCACGAAAGACCACCAGGCCACGCCGATGACGGTCGATGACGCGCTCTACGAGATGGAGCTGGTCGGGCACGACTTCTTTTTGTTCTATGACAAGCAGACCGAATTGCCGTCCGTCGTCTACCGTCGCCACGCCTACGACTACGGATTGATTCGGCTGGCCTGATTTCGGCTGGCCTGATTCGCCTGGCCTGATCGTCCGGCCTGAGGATCGGCAGCCATGAACCGGTCGTCACCTACGATGGGAGTCGCCTGATAGAAGAAGACTCCTACCTACAGGGGACATAGCTGTGCTGTCGAAGTTGCTGCGCCTTGGTGAAGGTCGCATGGTCAAGCGCCTCAAGCGGGTAGCCGACTATGTCAACACGTTGTCCGACGAGATCGAGAAACTCAGCGACGCCGAACTCAAGGCCAAGACCGACGAGTTCAGACGGCGGCTAGCCGACGAGGAAAACCCAGAGACCCTTGACGACTTGCTGCCGGAGGCGTTCGCCGTGGCGCGCGAGGCCGCCTGGCGGGTGCTCGATCAGCGCCCGTTCGACGTCCAGGTGATGGGCGCCGCGGCGCTGCACCTGGGCAATGTCGCCGAGATGAAGACCGGTGAGGGCAAGACCCTGACCTGCGTTTTGCCCGCGTATCTCAACGCCTTGGCGGGCAAGGGCGTGCACATCGTCACCGTCAACGATTACCTGGCCAAACGTGACAGCGAGTGGATGGGCCGCGTGCACCGGTTCCTCGGGCTGCAGGTCGGGGTGATCCTGGCCGCGATGACACCCGACGAACGCCGCGTCGCCTACAACGCCGACATCACGTACGGCACCAACAACGAGTTCGGCTTCGACTACCTGCGCGACAACATGGCGCACTCGCTCGACGATCTGGTACAGCGCGGGCACAGCTTCGCAATCGTTGACGAGGTCGACTCCATCCTGATCGACGAGGCCCGGACCCCGTTGATCATCTCCGGGCCCGCCGACGGCGCATCCCACTGGTACACCGAGTTCGCCAGGTTGGCCCCGCTGATGGAGAAGGACGTCCACTACGAGGTCGACCTGCGCAAACGCACCGTCGGCGTGCACGAAAAGGGCGTGGAGTTCGTCGAAGACCAGCTCGGCATCGACAACCTTTATGCGGCCGCCAACTCTCCGCTGGTCAGCTACCTCAACAACGCGATGAAGGCCAAGGAGCTGTTCAACCGCGACAAGGACTACATCGTCCGTGACGGTGAGGTGCTCATCGTCGACGAGTTCACCGGTCGCGTTTTGCTCGGCCGTCGCTACAACGAAGGAATGCACCAGGCCATCGAGGCCAAGGAGCACGTCGAGATCAAGGCCGAGAACCAGACCCTGGCCACCATCACGCTGCAGAACTTCTTCCGGCTCTACCACAAGCTCGCCGGCATGACCGGCACCGCCCAGACCGAGGCGGCCGAGCTGCACGAGATCTACAAGCTCGGTGTCGTCCCGATTCCGACCAACAAGGCGATGATCCGCGAAGACCAGACGGATCTGATCTACAAGACCGAGGAAGCCAAATACATCGCGGTGGTCGACGACGTCTCCGAGCGCTATGAGAAGGGTCAGCCGGTGCTGATCGGTACCACCAGCGTGGAGCGCTCGGAGTACTTATCGCGCCAGTTCACCAAGCGGCGCATCCCGCACAATGTGCTCAACGCCAAGTACCACGAGCAAGAGGCGGGCATCATCGCCGAGGCAGGCCGTCGGGGCGGCATCACCGTGGCCACGAACATGGCCGGCCGCGGCACCGACATCGTGCTGGGCGGCAACATCGACTTTCTGACCGACCTGCGGCTGCGTGCCCGGGGACTGGACCCGGTGGAGACCCCGGACGAGTACGAGGAGGCCTGGCACCAGGAACTGCCCGTGGTCAAAGAGGAGGCCGTCAAGGAGGCCGCCGAAGTGATCGAGGCGGGCGGTCTGTATGTGCTGGGCACCGAGCGGCACGAATCGCGGCGCATCGACAACCAGCTGCGCGGCCGGTCCGGCCGGCAGGGAGACCCCGGTGAGTCGCGCTTTTACCTTTCGCTGGGCGACGAGCTCATGCGCCGATTCAACGGTGCCGCGCTCGAGACGTTGCTGACCCGGCTGAACCTGCCCGACGATGTGCCGATCGAAGCCAAGATGGTCACCCGCGCGATCAAGAGCGCACAGACCCAGGTCGAGCAGCAGAACTTCGAGGTCCGCAAGAACGTCCTCAAGTACGACGAGGTGATGAACCAGCAGCGCAAGGTGGTCTACGCCGAGCGTCGCCGCATTCTCGACGGCGAGAATCTGCAGCAGCAGGCCACAGACATGCTGGTCGACGTCATTACCGCCTACGTGAACGGCGCGACCAGCGAAGGCTACGCCGAGGACTGGGATCTGGACGCGTTGTGGACGGCGCTCAAGACGCTGTACCCGGTCGGGATCGAGCACGAGACGCTGACCCGTCGCGATGACGACTCCGAACGCGACGAGCTGACCCGTGAGGAATTGCTTGACGCGCTGCTCAAAGACGGCGAACGTGCTTATGCCGCAAGGGAAGCTGAGCTGGAGGAAATGGCCGGCGAGGGTGCGATGCGGCAATTGGAGCGCAATGTGTTGCTTAGCGTCATCGACCGCAAATGGCGCGAACACCTCTACGAAATGGACTACCTCAAGGAGGGCATCGGGCTGCGGGCGATGGCGCAGCGCGATCCGTTGGTGGAGTACCAGCGCGAGGGCTACGACATGTTCATGGCCATGCTCGACGGCATGAAGGAAGAGTCGGTCGGCTTCTTGTTCAATGTTGCAGTCGAGGCGGTGCCCGCGCCGCAGGTAGCGCCGGTGGCGGCGCCGGAAGGGCTGCAGGAATTCGCAACAGTCGCCACTGGGCAATCAGATTCCGCCGCGCGGGCTACAGTTCGCGAAGAGACCCCGAGCGTGTTGCGTGCCAAGGGTATTGAGGATGAAGCCCCTGCGCTGACCTATTCCGGCCCGTCGGAGGACGGCTCGGCGCAGGTGCAGCGAAATGGTGGTGCCGGCCAGAAGACGCCGGCCGGTGTGCAGGGCGGCGGCAGCCGGCGCGAGCGGCGTGCGGCCGCGCGCCAACAAGGCCGCGGTGCCAAGCCGCCGAAATCTGCGAAGAGGCGCTAGCTGGCCGAGCAGACGCAAAAGCCCCCGACACGCCGGCGTGTCGGGGGCTTTTGCGTCTGCTCGGCCAGCTAGCGCC
>Ga0209068_10000499_pt1 | contig 21254 bp, 22 predicted proteins | sample ColStrG_CSR_2012_FD_187200 | JGI IMG/M metagenome (GOLD analysis project Ga0209068, IMG submission 187200) | Freshwater sediment microbial communities in response to fracking from Pennsylvania, USA - Cold Stream Run_MetaG_CSR_2012 (SPAdes)... | ecosystem: Environmental > Aquatic > Freshwater >...
GGCCCGGTCCTGGCCGCCGTCCGGACCGGCCCAGCCGGGGGGGAGGCCGACGGGGGGGGACCTGCCGGTCCGGACGGCGGCCAGGACCGGGCCAGCTCGGAGGGGAACGGACGGGACGAGTCCCCGGTCCCGAGGGTGGCCCTCGTGGGCCGGCCCAATGTCGGGAAGTCCACACTGTTCAACCGCCTGGTGGGCGACGAGCGATCAGTGACCCATGATGCTCCCGGCACCACCCGTGACGCGGTGGACACCGTGGTCGAGACTCCGGATGGGACGGTGTGCTTCATCGACACGGCCGGTATGCGGCGGAAGTCCCGCACCGAACGCGGCACCGAGTACTTCTCGGTGCTCCGGGCCCTGGAGGCGCTCGACCGGGCTGACATCGCATTGTTGGTCATCGACGCCACGGCCGGGGTGACCCATCAGGACCAGCGCCTGGCCGAACGGGTCGGGGCCGCCGGCTGTCCCACCGTGGTGGTGCTCAACAAGTGGGAGCTCATCCCCACCGAGGACCGCAACGGCATCCTGGCCGACATCGGGGACCGGCTGGCCTTCCTCGGCGACGCACCGGTGCTGAAGATCAGTGCCCTCTCCGGTCTGGGGGTGCACCAGATCCTTCCCGCCGTGGCCGCGGCCGAGGAGGCCTACCACTCACGTATCCCCACCGGCGAGCTCAACCGTGCGCTCAAATCGATCCAGATGGCCCACCCCCCGGTCGGCGCCAAGATCCAGTACGCGGTGCAGGGGGCCAACGACCCGCCGACGTTCACGCTGTTCACCAACGGCCGCCTCCAGCCCACCTATCTCCGCTACGTCGAACGGGGGCTGCGCGAGCGGTTCGCCCTGGGCCCGACGCCCATCAAGCTGCGGGTCCGGGCCAAGGGTGCCAACGGGGGCGGGGGTCGCCGCCGGTGAGGTCGGTCGCCGCTGCCCCTGGTGTGCGCCGCCCTCGGCCCGATCGCCCTCGTTGCCGCACCGCCCCCCCTGGACGGTTGAGCCGTGCCGTGGTGTGAGGAATGCGACCAGCGGCTGGAAGACGGAGAGCTGACCGGTGAAGGGACATGTCCGGCGTGCGGGAACGTCCCACTCGAGCATCGCAAGTCCCCCTGGTACTTCAAGTTCATGCTGGTGGCCAGCGTGATCTATCTGGGCTACCGGGCCTTCCAGGGAGTGACATGGGTGATCCACCACCTCTGATCGGCCGCCGGTAGGCCGCCCCGCCCGGGCACCTCCCGACCCCGGCCGCCACTCTCGGTAGCAGTCGGCCACTCTCCGTGGAGTCGGCTTGCCGTCGTCCGCGGCTCCCGGCCCGGCAGATGGCTTTCTGTGGTAGCAAAGGGCCCTACTCCTTGTGTGCCACAAGGTGGAACCGATCCCGGGGGGACCAGGAATGCACAAGCGATCGAAATTGTCCGTGGTCGGAGCCGCCTTGATTGCTGCGAGCCTTGGCATCGTCGGACTGGTGGCGACCCCGGGTGTGACCCAGGCATCCAAGGCGCCCCCGTTGCTCTACCTGTCATTGGGCGACTCCTACTCGGTCGGGTACCAGCCCGGCATGGGCGCCACCGCCGGGTACACCTCGTACGTGGCCAAGAAGGAGAAGATGACCCTTGAGAACTTCGGGTGCGGCGGGGCCACCACCGCCTCCATTCTCTCCGCCATCGGCTGCACCGAGTCCGGATACGGACCTACCGCAGTCATCGATCCGGTGGCCTATCCCACCACCACCCAGGAACAGGCCGCCATCGATTTCATCGGCGCTCCGGCCAACTACGGCAAGGTGGGCCTGATCACCGTCTCCATCGGGGGCAATGACGTGACCGCCTGCGGATCGGCCGTCAACCCGATCACCTGCGTGACGACGGCGCAGGCCACGATCAACACCAACGTCACCCTGCTGGTCGGCGCTCTGAGTTCGGCCCTGACGACCCACGGCGACAGCAGTGCCAAGATCGCCGGCCTGACCTATCCCGACGTGATCCTGGGTGACTACGTCTACCCGCCGGCCACTCCCAACGTGACGCTGGCCAACGAGTCCACCATTGCTTTCGACGCTCTGATCAACCCCACGCTGAAGACCGCTTACACCTCGGTCGCCGGGGGAATCTTCGTCAACGTGACCCAGGCTCCCTACAAGTTGGCCACCGCCGGGGACGACAGCCCCCTGACCACCACGGCCAAGCTCAACCCGTACGGCACGATCCCGGTGGCGGTATGGGAGATCTGCAAGCTGACCTATTTCTGCTCGAGCGGCAACATCCACGCCAATACAAAGGGCTACACATTCATCGGCAAGCTGGTGGTGGCGGATCTGTAGCGTCGCCGAGAGATCTCGGTGGAGCCCCCGAGCAGGTGGTGGCAACCACGGGGTCGTCGGTCTCAGGTAGGCTCTCACCGAGGTCGGTCCTGACCCCCCGTTTGTGAGGGGTCGGCAACTGGCCTTTTTTGGTCGGCTCGATGCGTCTTCGTACCTGCTGACCAGGAGCGGGCTGTGGCGCAGCTTGGTTAGCGCGCTTGACTGGGGGTCAAGAGGTCCCGGGTTCAAATCCCGGCAGCCCGACCACGAAGATGCAGGTCAGGCGCCGGCGGGCGCTGTTGGACCTGCCTCGGAATTTCTGATCCCCGCGGTATCCCGCGCCAATCTGGCCGGATTGCGTCATTGAGCGTTCCGGTTCGCCTCACATTTGCTGAACCCTTCATGTTTCTTTTGCGTGCCGACGTGCGGGTGGCGTCCATGGCATCGGCCGCCGATCGGAGATCACCGCGGTAGAAATGGGCGTGGGTGCCGAGGAAGATAGCCGGATCGTGGTCGAGGACGGCAGCGGCGGTCGAAACAGGAACGTGGTGCACAAGGCTTCGCCGAGGAAGAGTTCCAGCATCGAGCTGGGAGGCAAGCCATAGTGTGTGCCTCGTGGGCCGTCCCGACACCAAGTACGTGGCTGTCGGGGATGCTGACGTTGCCTACCAGGTCCTCGGAACAGGACCTTCAGACCTCCTTCTCTTCAACGGACTCGGCAGCAACGTCGAGATGGCGTGGGAGGACCCCGACATTGCCGACTTCCTCAGACGGCTGGCGTCGTTACGCCGTTTGATCCTTCTCGATCGACGAGGCACAGGAGCTTCTGACGGTGTGCCCCGTCACGCCATACCAACATGGGAGGAGTGGACAGAAGACATCGAGAGCGTCCTCAACGCGGTCGGGTCCGAGCAGACATCCATTCTCGCCACGGTCGATGCTGGCCCGATCACGATCCTCTACGCCGCTGCACATCCCGAACGGGTCGATTCCCTGGTGCTGTGCAATACCACTGCCCGATATCTGGTCGCTGACGACTATCCGATCGGCTTCTCACCCGAGGCGCTCGATTTCGTCATTGAGTTCCTCCGGACCCACTGGGGTACGCCGGAGTTCCTCTCGCTTGCCGGTGCAGCTGGCCCGCAAGACCCAGTTCGCCGCGATGCACTTGCGCGGCTCTTCCGGTCGTCGGTCACCCCGAGAACTGCGGCCGCACAGTACGACTATCTGCTTCGGAACCTCGATGTTCGCCCAGTGCTCCCGTTCCTCCGGGTGCCCACGCTGGTCCTGAGCGCCGACAATCCGAGCTTCCTGCCCATGGCTCATGGGCGCTATGTCGCTGAGCACATTGAGGGATCCAAGTTCGTCGCGCTGCCGGGCGACGACATGTTGATCTTCAGCCAGCAGGATTTGATATTCGATGAAGTGGCCGAGTTCTTGACCGGTTCGAGACCAGTGGCCGATATCGACCGAGTGCTGGTCTCTGTACTCTTCACGGATATCGTCGGATCGACCGACCGTGCCGCCTCGATGGGTGATCAACGGTGGCGGTCCTTGTTGGATCGCCATGATCACATTGTCCGCGAACAGCTTCGGATCTTCCGAGGTCGGGAGGTCAACACGACAGGAGACGGCTTCGTCGCCTCATTCGATGGTCCGGCTCGAGCCATCCGTTGTGGCCAGGTGATCATCGACGCCACTCGAGTCCTCGATATCGAGCTGCGCATGGGTCTCCACACTGGAGAATGCGAGGTGAGAGGCAACGATCTGGGCGGCCTGGCCGTTCACATCGCAGCTCGCGTCGGTTCTTTGGCCTCTCCGAGCGAGGTTCTTGTCTCCGGCACCGTAAAGGACCTCGTCGTTGGCTCGGGCATTGAGTTCAATGACCGGGGTGAGCACGTGCTGAAGGGGGTGCCTGGGAGCTGGAAGCTCTACGCGGTCTCCGGTTGAACCGCAACCACAAACAGGTTCGTCTTCGATTCAGTCACGGATTGAGACGACCGAGGAGCCCCAGGGAGTCGTCTCGTATTGGAGACCCACGACTCCCCAAATCGTAGGGACAGATTGCCCTGACAATGACAGGGCGACTGGGTCAGGCAGACAATAGCCGGGTCCGAGCTTCGTTTCCGCATTGAGGTTGGACTGAAAGTCCGCTGCCCTCGTCGTTGTCGTCTAGGCGCAGACTGGTGAGACTGATAGTCCCGACCGGAGAATGGTGGGCCATGGATCCGATCAGAGGCCGAGGAGCCAGTTCGATGTTTGCGACAGCACACGTCGACGCTGCCCGGCCCGGCGAAGAATGAGTAGGCCTCCAAAGACGAGGCTCACGCCCAGCATGAGCAGCACTTCCAGGTTGGCGCCAGTGAACGGCAATGCCGCTGGGACGTCGGTGCCTTGAGTCCCGCTGGTTGCGCTGGACGCCGCGAGCATGTCAGAGGTAGCCGCGTCGATTGCAGAGGTCGGGGTGGACGGGAGTTGAGTCATCGAAGCCGGGCTCACCCCCGAAGGAGGTGTTGCGGATGCACCACCGCTGCTGCCGGAGGTGGCGACGGGCAAGATCACTACAACCTGGCCGATACCCCTGGAATTGATCGCTCTCACACGGACGTGGTGCACAACGTTCCCGATCCTGAGTCCGTCAATGTGACAGCCGTCCGGACCAGGGTTGAGCGAGACGCAACGGTACTTCCCGCTGTAGTTGGACGCTACGTAGTACAGAATCGGGGAACCACCATCGAGGGCAGGTGCGCGCCACGAGACGGATACTCCGCGAACGCCGGCAATGTAGGTTGCCCGAGCGGCTGTGGGCGGTCCGGGCCGTGTCACCCCAGCCGATGCTCCTGCTGACGGCGACACCGAACTGAGGACGGCTGCGAGCAGGGGAACGACCACCACGCCCAAGAGCCCGAGTCGTCTCATGGAGCCCCCTCCCTCGTCGCCGGGGTTCCCTCAGTGAGTCACATTCAACACCCCAAATCCAGAAAAGGGAAATGGGCTCGGTTCTCTCAGCACAAGTGGATACCGGTCGCTCAGAAACGGGAGCGAGTTGAAGGTTGAGATGTCCAGTCCGGCGTGCTAACCCTGCCAGCCAGGGGGGCATGCCGGACGCGCTTGACTTTCAGCGCCGAGGCGGTTCCGATGAGTTCGATCGTCGGCCAACGTCTGATCCGCTGACGGAACAATGGAGGGAGCCGGAATGACTCAGCTGCTGCGCGTGCAGTGCTTCAACGTGTCGTCGGACGGGTTCGGCTCCGGTGAAGGTCAGAGCCTGGACCACCCCTTCGGGCATGGCAACCCGGCAGACCTGTTCTCGTGGGCCGGCGCTACGGCAAGCTGGGTGAACCGCACTGACCCCGGTGGCAGTCGAGGGCTGGACGACTACTTCACCCGCGACATGACGCGCAACATCGGCGCGGAGATCATGGGACGCAACAAGTTCAGCCCACACCGCGGCCCCTGGGAGAATCACGAGTGGAAGGGCTGGTGGGGCGACACCCCGCCGTTCCACACCCCGGTGTTCGTGCTCACCCATCACGACCGCCCCTCGTTCACATTGTCCGATACCACCTTCCACTTCCTCGACGCCACACCCGTCGAAGCCCTGCAGCAGGCGAAGGGCGTCGCAAGCGGCAAGGACGTGCGCCTCGGTGGCGGCGTCGCAACCGTCCGTGAGTTCCTCGATGCCGACCTCGTTGACACGATGCACATCGCCGTTTCTCTAACCGAGCTCGGCCGCGGTGAACGCCTCTGGAAGTCCCACAGCGAGTTGCTCGACCGGTTCCATCTCGACTCCGTACCCAGCCCCAGCGGAGTGACCCACCTGCTGTTTGGCACCGGTGACCGCCGGCAGCACCACCCTGTGACCGGAGCTAACGCGTCGGTATCAAGGTGGGGGACGGCCCTCATCGCGCGGGACAAGTCATGCCTGCGGGACCGCAAATCGTGGTCGACACATCACCCGTCGTGAAGATCAACACCAAATTCATCGCGCAGCACTCAAATGTACCGAGGACGTTGTGACGCGTTCGGTGCTACCGTTCTCGTAATGCGCCATCAAGGCGGGGTGTAGCGCATCGGCGAACCTTGACCCCGCATCGAACGGGAGGAATTCCGTGAAGAGACGGACAGGGAATCGGCGGGGAGTTGTCGGAGCACTGGTCTTGCTGGGTGCAGTGGCACTGGGGGTGACTGGCGTGTCAACGGCCGTCAGTGGCGCCGCCAGTTCCAACAAATCGAGCGGGATCCCCAACTACAAGAACAAGTTGGGGTCCAACACAAATGGTTGGTGTCCTGTCACGACGCCTCCGAACTTGCCCTGCGACGGATTGGCCGGTGACTACGGAACCATTCAAATCGTGAAGTCGTCCTTCACGAACTTCGGCGGGTACGCGGCGTCCGTCGCCGGTCCAGGTGGTCAAAGGAAGTACGCACGGGTGTCCGGTGGTCAGGACGGTGGGGTGCCGACCGTCAACGGGTGCACTGTGCCCGGGAGCGAGAATTGCCAGGGTCCGTACACGAAGTTCGGGAGCATCGTTCACCACCCGATCTTTCCAGTGGGTGGATTCAGCACGTCGATCAAGGTGTACATCGACGCCAGCTGGGCGAATGCCCATCCCGGCAATGTGGTCGATTGGGACGTTGCCTTGCGCGACAACACCGGGGCGTTCCTTCAGGACAACGCATTCAACCTCTGCTCCACGAGCAATGCCGGTGGTGGGTTCTACATCAGCACCAGCTTTGGGGCGGGTGGCTGTAGTACCGGTCCTGGCGAGTTGACGGTGAGCGGGTGGTACACCTTCAACTTGGAGTTCACCGCCGTGGGTGGCATTGTCTACGACACCTACTCAGTGCTGGACTCGGCTGCCGTACAAGTCTTCAGTCAGAGTGTGAACACTGGACACGCGACGTCTGCAGTGGGCGGGCCCGACTACGGTTGGCTTCCGGACGAGGACGTGCTCGGCCTTCCGATCGCCCAGGTGTCCCTGCACCTGCCCTGAACCGATGAGGCACTGTCCCGACATCGACGGCCAGCCGCCGGTGTCGGGACCTATGTCGCCTGTTGCGCAAACCGGTTGCCGCTCACCGTTCGCTCTCAGCCAGTTCGACGAGGAGACGGGCCAGTCTCTGCGGATCGGAAGCGAAGGGGGAGTGGCCCGTCGACCAGATGTAGGTACTGGTGCAACGCTGGGCGAGTAGGTCCTGGAGCCCGGGATGGACGACGAGGTCGTCGGAACACGCCACATATGTCGACGGCCGCTCCCGCCAAGCGACCGCCGAGGGTGTCTGGCCGAAATTCGTCATCGGCTGGCGACCGAGGTTGGCGACTCCCCACGCCACGGTCTCCGGGTCGCAATCGTTGTACAGGCACGCGGCCGCAGTCGATGGGTCCAACGATGAGGTCCCGTCACTATGGAGGATCAGTTTCTCTCCGATATCCGGTCGGCCTTCATGGGAGAGTGAAGCCGCTTGATCGACGGCCGCCGCTCCACACGATTCGCCCCGATCCAGGGCCATGGCGCAGAGATAGACCAGGTGGGTCACCGCCGGATGAACGCCGGCCTCCGTGATCACTGCACCGCCATAGGAATGGCCCAGAAGAAGGGCCGGGCCGTTGATCCCGTCAAGCGTGGAGACGACACGACCGGCGTCGCCGTGGAGATCGGCAAACGGCCCCGGATCGCGGCCATGGCCCGGAAGGTCTATCGCCATCACCGGAACACCGGCCGCCTCGAGAAGCGGCACCACACGGTCAAAGCACCAGGCTCCATGCCAAGCCCCATGAACGAGCACCACGGTTGAGGTCACCGGAAAGATCATGCCCCATTCGGGCCGGTATTGGCCGAGACCGGACCTATCGCCGCTGGTACGGGCTCGAGCGCGGCCGCCCCGATCCGGAAAGGCCTGGACACCGTCATCGGTCATAGGCTTCACCCGTGAACCGGGCGCACATGGAGTTCTGCGCCAGCAGTGACTGGCGACACATCGTCGAAGAGCTGATCATGCCAGACGCGCTGCGCAATGCCGATCTCGGAACGGACGTCATCGAGATCGGACCTGGACCAGGATTCACCACCGAGGTCCTGCGCCCGCTTGCGGACCAACTGACGGCGGTGGAGATCGATCCCGGCCTGGCGGATTCGTTGAAGCAACGCCTGGCGGAGATGGGCGTGAATGTGGTGATCGGGGACGCGACAGCCCTCGCCCTCCCTGACAACTGTTTCACCGGAGCTGCTTCATTCCACATGCTCCATCACATTCCGACCGTCGATGACCAGGACCGCGCCTTGGGCGAACTGGCCAGAGTCCTCAAGAAGGGCGGGCTCCTGGTGGCGGCGGACGGCGTTTTCAGCGACGCATCCCTGGCCTTTCACGAAGGAGATATCTACAATCCGATCGACCCGGGTGATCTCAATGTACGGTTGGAAGGATTTGGATTTGGGTCAGTCGACGTGCATCTTCACGATCTCGGGTGGTTCTGCACCGCAGTGGCGTCGGAATAGCAGCGGAGGCACGGGTCACTACGACGGTACAGCACGGTGTTTCCCCAGGGAACCCTGCGATTCCGGTCAGTCCCGCCGCGCCTCCCGGCGGGCGACGCGACGCCGATGGCGGCGAAGCACACCGAGTCCGAACCAAACCAGCGCTCCGAAGATGGCCGTGAAGAGAGTGAACAGCCAGAGTGGCCAGGTGAAGTTCCAGACCAAGAAGTGAAGGGTCACCTTCTCGGTGTTCTGGACCATGAAGATGACAAGCAGCCCGACACCGGTCAGCGAGGCAATCGCGCCGCCCCCCAGTCGTGCCCGTGCGTTCGGGCTGTTGTCACCAGGACTCTGCTGAACCATGTCGACTCCCTCGAATACCGAATTGCCAAATAGACGGCTGCTCAGCAGACTAGCTGGACGGTTGACCGCAGCCCAGGGAGCGACCGGGTCGAAGTAGCGTCCTGTCAGCGTGGGATCCAACCCCGTTGGGCGGCGCTGGCCGGGGACCGGAAGTGCCTCTCCAACGCCCGCCGCCACTAGCTCAGAGCCCCGCCGGTCGTCTTGCCGCGGAGGCACCAACCGTGCGGCTCAGCCGCCTTCCCGAAGCTCCGCCCGTTTGCGGCCCAACAGAAAATAGGCGAGCGACCAACTCATGTTCGTGGCACTCAGCACGCGCCAGAGCCGCTTGCTTCCCCGAATCTGCTCTTCGGACCGGTGACGAATATCCCGCCAGGTGACTGAGGTGACGACAAGGTGCGCAACCAGGAGGACCGCGATGGTCGCCGGGCTTGGTCTGCGTCGGGCCACCAGTCGAGTATGCCATTGCCGGCCGTCCGAGACGGTGCCGGTCTCGGCCTTGGCCCGCATCCTCCCGGGTCATGCCCGGAACCGACCTTCAGCCCATGGTCCTCGCACCGTCGATGGACTCCCTGATGATATCGGCGTGGCCTGCGTGCTGGGCCGTCTCCGCGATGATGTGCAGGAGCACCCGTCGGACCGACCACCGGGCCCCAGGCTCGAACCACGGAGCCTGTGGTAGAGGTTGGGAGGCATCGAGCGAAGGGACCGAGGCCAACAGCTCGTCGGTGCGCTGCGCTACTTGGTCGTACCGGGCGACCAGGATCTCCAGCGTCTCCCCATCCGCCATCCGGAATCCGGCGGCGTGCGCCTCCGCTGCTCCCTCGCCTCCCGACTCACTGGCAACGGGTCCCATCCGGATGAACTCGGCCCAGAACTGCTCGGTCAGCGCCACGTGCTTGATGATCCCACCGAGGCACAGTTCACTGGAGGTGGCCCGCTGGGACGCCTGGTCATCGGTGAGCCCCCGAACGGTCTGCCGCAGAAAGCCCCGGTGCTTCGTCAACGTTTGCTGAAGGTCAGCTCGCTCGAGGCGCTCGATGTCCCGCTCGGTGGGCATGTCCATGTTCCAATCTTCCGAAGCGGCGAGGTGGCGCCGGGCCGGCGCCGGCGCCTAGCGACTGATTCTTGCAGATGGCGCTGTTAGGAGTGGGAAGTCGGATCTGAATGTCCGGGCCGACGGCGCCGGGAGGTCCGTCAGCCACCATCGTTGGAGCGGACACAAGTCGGGCGACACCCGAGCCTTTGCGCCTGAACTGCTGGCCGCGGCGAGGGGGCCGGCGAGGGGGCCGATGGTAGCGTGAGACCGCCACCATGTCCGGGGGCGCAGTTCATCGAATGGAGCGCCGATGCTGATCTGGATCCTTATGGCCATCGGGTTGGTGGTGATCGTTGCCGGCGGCTTCGTCGGACGGAGTCGCAGGAGTCGGCAGTACGAACAGGCCACCCGAAATGCCACCCACCCGACAACGCACCACGGCCAAGGAGCCCGCCGATCGCGCGGGCGTGGCCGGGGACACTGATCTACCCGGATGGCGAATACGGAGTCGATCATCCCCACGCCCTGACGAGCAATTCCCAATGCCCTTCCTCCAGGCGTAACGGCCGTCAGCGATCCTTCCCCCTCGTGCGCCCTGCCTGACGGCCGTCTCCGGTAGCAGGGCCGTGGCGCCGGCCCGCGACCCACGTGTCGAACGCGCTTGACCAGCCCGTTCCGACCGGACAAACTGCCGGAGGGGCGACTGGATGGTGGATTTCCGAAGTCGACTACGTGGATGCGAGCGTTTCCGCCGATACCTCGGGGCGGACCCGATGGCCGGAGATGCGCCGTAACCACGGTGTGACGGGGGACCCGCCCCTGAGCATTTGGAGGCGCAGCGTGGTGACGATCGGTGGTTGGACTAGGGGCGACCGGATTGGATCCCGACGAGCGGAAGGTACCCGCACCCGGATGCTGCCAATCTCGCTGATGGCCGCGGCGCTCATGGTCGTCCCGCTCGGCTTGATAGCGGGGGCCGGCGCCGCCTCGGCTGCCACCCCCATGCCGGTCACCTGTACCGGACCCCTGGCGGCCGGGACCTACAGCTCGGTCATGGTGTCCGGAACATGCAACATCAGTGCCGGAAAGGTCGTGGTCACCGGCGACGTGACCGTCCCGGCCGGCGCCAACTCCCTGTTGGCGTCCTACGCGCTGGCCTCGTCGGGGTTGACAGTCAACGGGAATGTGAACGTCGCCACCGGAGGGACCCTCATCCTCGGGTGCAAAGCAAGCGACAGTCCCTGCTTCGACGATCCCACGCCAATGACGCCGACGCTCAACTCTCCGGCCACCGTTCAGGGAAGCATCAACGCCACTAGTCCGCTGGGTATGGTGGTCACGAACTCCACGATCGGCGGGGACGCTTCCCAGTCGGGCGGGGGCGGAGGTGTGGCCGGTGAAGGGCCTGGTTGCTTCACCCCGCCGTTCCCTGGGATCTTCAACACCTTTCCTGGAGGCGGGTCTCCGGTCTACAGCGACTATGAGGACAATACGATCGGCGGCAACCTGCGGGTAACGGGTCTCAACTCGTGCTGGTTGGGGAGTTTCCGCAACCAGATCGCCGGTAGCGCCACATTCAGCGGCAACAAGCTGGGCGATCCTGACGGCAACGAGTTCCTGACCAATCAGATCGCGGGAAACCTCCTGTGCACCGGGAATACACCGGCTGCCCAATTCGGAGACTCGGGAGGCATGACCAACACGGTCGGGGGCTTTGCCACCGGAGAATGTGCGTTCGGCGTCCTGGCGCCCAATCCCGCTCCGAGTCCGGCTCCGCCAACACCGCCCGGACCGCTGACCCCCATCTCCAAGCCGGGGACTCCCCCTGGCTACTGGCTCACGGCCAAGGACGGCGGAGTCTTCTCCTTCAATGTCCCGTTCCTCGGCTCACAGGGTGGCCAGACCCTCAGCCAGCCGATCGTCGGTATGGGGGTCGTCCCCGGGGGGAGCAACTACAATCTCGCCGATGCCAGTGGCGCGGTGTACGGCCACGGTCCTCAGGCCTCTGACTGCGCCGGGCTGAACGCCACCCTCAACAAGCCGATCGTGGGCATTGCGCCTGTTCCCGGTGGGAACGGCTGCTGGACGGCCGCCTCTGACGGCGGCGTGTTCACCTTCGGGTCGAACGCGACGTTCTACGGCTCGGCCGGGGCCATCCGTCTCAACCAGCCCGTGGTCGGCATCGCCTCGACGCCGAACGGTGACGGGTACTACCTGGCGGCCTCCGACGGGGGCGTCTTCACCTACGGGCCCGGGGCCAAGTTCTCCGGCTCGATGGGCGGTATAGCCCTCAACAAGCCCGTTGTCGGCATGGCCGTCGATCCGGCGACCGGCGGATACTGGCTGGTGGCTTCCGACGGTGGGGTGTTCAGTTTCAACGCCCCGTTCTTCGGCTCGACAGGAAGCCTCAAGCTCAACCAGCCGGTGGTCGGTATGGCAGCTGCGCCGACTGGCGACGGCTACTACCTGGTGGCCGCCGACGGTGGGATCTTCACCTTCGGAACCGGGGCCCACTTCCAGGGCTCGACGGGGGCCATCCGTCTCAATCAGCCGGTGGTCGGGATGGCGCTCGGATAGCCCGGCCATTGCGGGTCCGGGGACCTTCAGGCCCTCGAACCCGGTGCCCAGAGGGTCCAATGCGGGTGCCAGGGCCCGACCAGCTGCCTCCACTGGTTCGTCCGGCGCGTCCTCGGGGCCAGAGATCTGAGTTCGACACGCGATCCCGTCAGCTCTGTCAGCTCTGTCAGCTAGATTCAACCATCGGCCGAGCCCAACTCATTCCGGACACACACCTTCACCCGAGTTCGCCTGTCGAGTCCGGCAGGAGAGCGGACGACCAGGACCCTCGGGTACAACGCTGGGGCCCGCGGCCGTGAAGCGGCGGGTCAGGAATATCCTGCCCTTCACCGGAGGCGACCGGGTTCTGCGGTTTTCGGGTAGGAGGCGGTCGCTTGATCCCGCTGACAGCTCCGCGAAACCCAGCACAAGGGACGAAGACGAGCTCCACCGCTCGCTCGGTCGTATCGCCGCCAACTGGTCGCTCATCGAGATCGCGTCCGGGCTCGTGCTCATGGGATTGGTCGGTAGCCCCGACGAGACCCTGGCTCGGGCCGTGGTGGCCGGCCAGCGGGTCGAGAACGTCTGGGAGACGATCGAGTCCCTGCTCTCTGCCTACGGCGACGACACCGCCGAGGAGCTCGTCGCCTTCCGAGCGTGGAGAAGGAGTGCCAACAAGCACCGGAGGCGCCGCAACGAAGCCATCCACAGCGCCTGGTCGCTCACGTCCGAGCGCGGGGGACCGGCCGCCTGGGACGTCATGAGCCAGAAGGCCAAGCGTGGTGCTCGAGCCGATCTGTTCCCGGGTGGTGTTCCCGAGCTCGAGGAGCTGGCCCGGGGCATTGCCGCCTGTGAGGAACAGCTCAGTCAGATCCATACCGGCGTCCTGGCCAAGATGGAGGAACGCGACCGGAGGGGAGTCCGGTGACCGCCGCCGACCGGCAGCCCCGACGACGTCAGGTAGGCCGGAGCGTGATCAACTCGGCGACGTTGTCATTGAGGATCATCCGACGATCGTCGGGGCTGAAATTCTTCAGCTCCGCCACGTAGTCCCGCGGCTCGGGCAGCGCCTCGATGTGGGGCCAGTCCGATCCGAAGATCACCCGGTCGGGGCCCATGCACTCCGCAACCTGGTGGACGTCGTCCTCCCAGAACGGGTTCATCCACACGTGGCGCCGGAGTGTCTCGACCGGGTCGGACTTCCAGTAACCGGGCATCTTGTTCGCCATCGACCGGATCTTCTTGATCAGATCGGGAAGATATTCGGCGCCGTTCTCCACCGACGCCAGACGCAGATTCGGGAACCGCTCGAGATGGTTTTCGAAGATGAGGGTGAGCAGATAGTCCCTGATCGCCTGTTCGATGGCGAAGGCCTTGATGGACGGCTTCCAGCCACCGGAGAAAGTGGCTCCGAACCCGTCGATGGCGTAGCCGTTCGAGGAACCACCGCTATCGGCGGCGTGGACCACCACGGCAATGCCGGCCTCATTGGCCAGACCCCAGAACGGATCGAACATCGGATCGAACGGATTGCGCCGGCCGACCGCCGTGGTCGGCGCGGCCGGTCGCATCACGACGGTGCGGGCACCCAGATCGAGGGCCCACTCCAGTTCCTCGGCGGCCCAGATCGGATCGGCCAACGTCAGGTACGGCGCGGCAAAGATCCGGTCCCGGTGGTTGAAGGACCAGTCCTCGGCCATCCAGCGGTTGAATGCCCGGAACAGATGGCACACCGCCGACGGGTCGTGGGCCAACGGCTCCTCGTAGATCATGCCCAAGGTGGGGAACAGGAGGCACCCGGCCAGCCCCTGTGCGTCGAGGGCTCGGAGCCGAGCCTCGGGTTGGCGGTACGCCGGCCGAATCGCTTCCCGACGGGTCAGGAACTCCATCGGATTGCGGTTGTCGGGGTTGCCCCTGAAGTAGTCGTACATGGCGCCCGGCAGGGCCACGGGGTCGAAGGTCGGATTGGTGACTGCGTGATTGACCCGGCCGCCGATGACGTGGTAGCGGCGACCGTCGATCTCGCTCCACTGGATGACACGCGACCCGAGCGACGGGTCGAGGTGGCGGGTGAATGCATCCGTCGCCTCGTAGTAGTGGTTGTCGGCGTCGAACACCGGGTGACCGAGCTCCTCGATCGTGGTCATGCAACTTCCTCTTTTCGCCGCGGTCCTGTCGGAAGGTCCATCCTAAGGCGGTCCACGCGGCTCATCCCCACGTCGACCCGCAACGACGGCAATCAATCAGGCGCGCAATGATCCCGGGGCCGCTCTGCGACGATCCGGGTGCATGCCGTAGGGTCCGTCCATGGCCATCTATCGACTCGGGGACCAGGTCCCCGTCATCCATCCCGAGGCATATATCCATCCCGAGGCGGTGGTCATCGGCGACGTCACCGTCGGGCCCGAGTCGACCGTCTGGCCGACGACGGTCCTGCGGGGGGACTTCGGAACCATAACCATCGGGGCCCGGACATCCGTGCAGGACGGAACGGTCATCCATGCCGGCCCCGGATTCCCGACGGTTGTGGGCGACGGTTGTGTCATCGGTCACCTCGCCCACCTCGAGGGCTGCACTGTCGAGGATGACGCCCTGGTCGGCTCGGGCTCGGTCGTCCTCCACCACGCGATCATCGGCGCCGGAGCTACCGTCGGGGCCAACGCCGTCGTCCCCGACCGGACGGAGGTGCCGTCCGGGGCGCTGGCCGTCGGTGTGCCGGCCACCATCCGGCCCGGGCGGTCGAACCGGACCCTGATCCAGCTTTCGGCCGCCGAGTACGTCTCGAACGGCCACCGGTACAAGGAGCTGCTCACCCGTATCGGCTGAACCCGGGTGGGAGCTCGCAGTCCGAGGAGTCCTCCAGCGACTATCCGCACGGCCACGACGCCGGAGCGGGAGAATCTCACCATGCAAGGAAACCTGACCTCGGGTGGGGTGGTCTCACCGGCCACCATCGACTCCGTCATCCAATTGCTCACCTCCGGCGAGTTCTTCTGGCTGGATCTCGACGGGGTCGACGACGAGGCTCGCGCCCTGTTGCTCGACCACTTCAACGTCCATCGACTCGCCGTCGATGACATCCAGCATTTCGGCCAACGGCCCAAGGTCGAAGACTACGACAACCTCACCTACATGGTCGTCCACGGAGCCTCGCCCCAAGGGACCTCCACCGACGAGGTGCACTTCATCTTCGCCGACCACTTCGTGGTCACCGTCCACCACGGTTGTGCGGCCATGGATGAGGTGCGTAAGCGGATCGGCCATCGCAAGGCATCCGAACTGGAGTCGCCACCGATCGCCCTGATCTATCTGATCATCGACCAGTTGGTCGACAGCTTCTTTCCCCTGCTCGACCAGTTCGACAACCAGATCGACGATCTCGAGGACGCCATCCTGGTAAAGCCCACCGAGGCCCAGCTCGGCACGCTCTTCGCCATGAAGCGATCGCTGATCACCGTGCGCAAGGTGGTCACACCCCAGCGCGACATGTTCGCCGGCATCGCTTCGGGCGTGACCGAGCTCCCCGGAGTCACCACCGAGGGCCAGCGCTACATGCGGGATATCTACGACCACCTGATCAGGATCAGCGATCTGATCGACGGGTACCGCGACCTGCTCAGCGGGGTGATGGACACCCATCTGTCCACCGTGTCCAACCGGCTCAACGTGGTGATGAAACAACTCACGATCATCGCCACGGTCTTCCTCCCGCTGAGTTTCCTCACCGGGTTCTTCGGTCAGAACTTCTCGTTCCTGATCGCCCACATCACCGGTCGCTTTGCCTTCTTCACGTTCGGAGTCGGCCTGGAGGTGGTGTCCGCGGCCGGTCTGCTCTACCTCTTCCGCAAACGCGGATGGCTGGGAGGACCGAGCACCTGATGTGGCCCTTGACCGGCGGCCCGTCATCCGGGAACAAGGTCAGATGGGGGTCCCGCCCGGTCAGTGCCGGACGAGGTCGGGCCCCTTAGTGTTGGACGGGGGTCCCGCCCGGGTCGACCACGTACCAGCGCCCTCCGGCGTTGGTCAGCGCCTGACCGGTCGCCTTGCCCGGGGATCGATCGGGAGGCCACAGGTACAGAGGCCACCCGTTGTAGGTGATCTGGGTGGTTCCGTCATGCCGGGGGGCGGTGCCGAGGAGCCCGGCCTCGATGCCCGGGCCGGCGATCGGGGACACCGATCCCCGGGGCAGGGTGAGCGGCGGCCACTGGACGGCGCAGATGTCGTAGCAACGGGACGGAGAGCCCCGCTGATCCGTCGTGAACATGTACAGGGTGAGTCCCTGCCCGTCGACCAACAGCGGCCCCAGCCCGCTGACGCTGTCACCTCTGACCTCGTAGACGGGGTTGTGCCCCAGGGTTGGCGGCGAGGTGCTGAACGGCGCCGTCACCGCGGTCCCCGAGCTGGTGCACGCGGCGGCCGGCAAGGCCAGCAACAACACGGCCCCAATCGCCAGCGACCGGGCACGCCGGGCGAACGCTCCCCGCCGACGTCCCGGGCCGGGGCGGGTCACGGAGCGGTGCCCGCCCTGCGGATGTCCTCGACCGGGAGCGAGGGGTACGGTCCGGTGCCCGGTCGCCAACCCGCGGCCAGCTTCTGATCGGCCACCCCGCCCTCGGCCCAGACATGGCAGGAGTCCCGCGCCCATGGGCTGCCCGACCCCGACAACAGGTCCTGCGACTCACCGCGGTTGACGGCCAGGGCCCGCCTCGAGGTCACGGCCTGTACCACCACCGGTCCCAGGGAACGGGCCAGCTGTTCGAGATGGGTGCATCCCCGGGGGCCCCCGAACCGGCTCTGCACCTCCCGCGTGTAGCCGCGGGCGACGCTCAGGCCGATCAGCCCGGCGAAGGCCTGGACGACGGCCGGGCACTCCGAATGGGGAAAGCTGTGCATCTCGGCGGTGGCCTCGGTGATGGTCATGTCGCTGATCCGCACGTTGACCCGGAGGGCCATGTCGTGGACGACGGCCACCGCGCCACCCTCTTCGGCCCAAGGTCGCATGTCGCGAAGCGTGCCCACGACGAGCAGGGTGTCGCCGGCGTCGAAGGCCTCGTAGTCGATGGACCGCCGGTGGAGCGGCACCGGTTCGCCTGTCGGCCGGTGGTCGCCGGTCATCCGAGGGCGGGAAGGTCGACGATGTCATACGACCACAGTTCGCTGTGCGCACCCACCGGCGGGGGATCGGCATCGGCCGGCACCCCGTGCCCATCGGTGGCCCGGCGCGATCGGTCCATCTCGCCGCGGTGGCCGTGGGCGAAGGCCGGAGACGCCACCCAGGCGTTGAACGACCCCTCGTCCCTCCACCGGGTGAGCACCAACCAGACCCCACGCTCGTCGGTCGGTCGCAACAGTTCGAATCCCTCGAAGCCGTCAGCGTCGTCGACGGCCCCGGACCGCTTGGCGAACCGGCGGGCCAGCTCGTCGCCCGAGCCCTCCCGGACGGTGATGGCATTGATCTTGACGACGGTCATGGTCCGATCATTGCCGGATGCGGCCAGGGGACCAAATCAGGCGCCTCACCCCGGCCCCCGTGGTCACATCCACGTAATTACGGTTGTGTGATACCCTGTTTGCGCAGGCTGACCGTGAGGTTTCGGTTTACGGTCAACCTCTGATCGAGGTGGAGGATCGGCAGTGCCCGAGGGAAGAAACGACAGCGGTCACCATCTGCGCCCGGCGGAGCCCGACGACGGCTTCCGGGGCTCCCAGGTCTGCACGCTGGTCGGCATCACCTACCGCCAGCTGGACTACTGGGCCCGCACCGGTCTGCTGCGGCCCTCGATCACCGATGCCACCGGCAGCGGCAGCCAGCGCCGCTATTCGTACGGTGACGTGCTCGAGCTCAAGGTCATCAAGCGGCTCCTGGATGCCGGGTTGAAGTTGCAGCAGGCGCGCCAGGCAGTGGAGTGCCTCCGGGGTGACCTCGGTGCGGATCTGGCCTCGTCCCAACTGGTGCTGGTCGGCAGCCGGTCGGTGCTGGCCCAGTCCGATGGTGAGGTCGTCGACCTGTTGGCCGGGGGCCAGGGCGTGTTCAACATCCTTCCGCTCTCCGGCGTCGTGTCCGAGCTGGCGGCGGCGATCGTGGAGATCCGTGAGGCAGCGCCGACCGAGTCCGCTCCCAGCCATCCTGCCGCACGCCACCTGGCATCCGAGAAGACAGCCGAGCAGTGAGCGGTCGCAGCGCCGGAGTCGAGTCGACGGCCCTGGCCCCGGTGAACCGGTTCGCTCACGAGTCAGAGCATCGGTTCGCCCGCATCCTCGACTTCTACGGTGTGCTCTGGGAGTACGAGCCGGTCGAGTTCGCGTTGGATTGGGACGGCGACGGCCGGCCGACCTCGGGGTTCCGGCCCGACTTCTGGCTTCCCGACCCCGGCCTCTTCGTCGAGCTGACCACGCTCAACCAGCGATTGGTGACGAAGAAGAACGGCAAGGTACGACGATTGGGCCAGCTGTACCCCGACGTGAGGGTGACCGTCCTCTACCAGCGGGACACTCTGGCCCTCCTGGCCAAGTACGGCCTGGCCGGCGAGGGACCCGGCTACCCGGCTATCGCCCGCACCGCCTGAACGTCCTCGCCGGTAACCTTTCGACGTGGGCGACACCTCGACGGCACTCGGCGGCGCATCCCCACCCGGGCCCGGCGGACCGCTCCGACGCACGGCATTGATCGATGCCCACCGCCGTCTCGGGGCCAAGCTGGTCGGGTTCGGCGGATGGGAAATGCCCCTTTCGTACGGGCAGGGGACGATCGCCGAGCACCGCGCCTGTCGCGAGGACTCGGTGATCTTCGACGTGAGCCACCTGGGCACGGTCAGGGTGGCGGGCCCCGACGCCTTCGGACGGCTGCAGGCGGCCCTCTCCAACGACCTCGCCAAGGTGGCCCCGGGTCGGGCCCAGTACACCCACCTCCTCGACGATGGGGACGGCTCGGTCGTCGACGACATCATCGTCTGGTGGGTCTCCGAGAACACGTTCGACGTCATGCCCAACGCTTCGAACACCGACCGGGTCGTGGAGGCCATCGGTGGCGAGGACACCACGGACGCCCGGTGCATCCTCGCCGTGCAGGGTCCCCATGCCCGGGCCCGGATGGCGACCGTCGCCCCGGAGGCTGCCGGCGTGCCCCGGTTCGGGGTGGCCCCCTTCGTCTGGGAAGGCGTGCCGTGCGTGGCCGCCGGGACCGGCTATACCGGCGAGGACGGCGTCGAGTGCGCGGTGCCGGTCGATGCCGCCGACGCCATGTGGACGGCGCTGTTGGCCACCGGCATCCACCCGGCCGGGCTCGGGGCACGCGACACACTCCGGCTCGAAGCCGGTCTTCCCCTGCATGGTCATGAGCTCGGACCGGGTATCACCCCGTTGCAGGCCGGGCTGGGATGGGTGGTCGGCTGGGACAAGTCCCGGTTTCGCGGCCGCGCCGCACTGAGTGCCGAGCGTGAACGAGGGGTCGGCCGGCACTTGCTGGGACTCGCCACCGCCGGCCGTCAACCCCCCCGCGAAGGCTCGGCGGTGGCGAGTCCCAGCAGGGAGGCGGGAACGGTCACCAGCGGCAACTACTCGCCCATGCTCGGCCATGGCATCGCCCTGGCGCTCATCGACACCTCCTTCGGCCCCGAACCGGGAATGGCCGTCGAGGTCGAGCAGCGGGGGAGGGCGCTGCCGGCCACCGTGGTGAAGACCCCGTTCGTCCGCGCCGGCCAGTGGGCCTCCGCCCGGTGAGCAGCAGTCCGATCGCCCATTGGGCCTGCGGGCCCGCGTTCAACTAGACACATTCGACCAGACCCATTTGAAACAGCATTTGAGGAGAGGCCCCGTGGGCACCTACATCCCGCACACCGATGACGAAGTGGAGAGCATGCTTGCCTTCCTCGGTCTTTCCTCCCTCGAGGAGCTCTTCGCAGTGGTCCCTGAAGCGCTCAAGCTGCAACGTGGCCTCGAGCTGGCCGACGGCGTCGGGGAACCCGATGTCATGGACCGCATGGAGGGGTTCGCGGACCGGAATCGGGCCCGATCGGACCGTCTCATCTGCTTTGCCGGTGGCGGCGCCTACGACCACGAGATCCCTTCGGTGACCCGATCTCTGGCCGGTCGGTCGGAGTTCGTCACCTCCTACACCCCCTATCAGCCCGAGGTGGCCCAAGGGGTACTGCAGGCGGTCTTCGAATACCAGACCATGGTGGCCCGCCTAGCCGGGCTCCCGGTGGCCAACGCTTCCCTCTACGACGGAGGCAGCGCCGCCGTCGAGGCCGTCAACCTGGGTGTGGCCGCCTCCGGACGGGAGACAGTGTGGCTGTCCGCCGGCATCCATCCCCACTGGCGCCAGATGCTCGCCACCTGCGCGGCCGGGACCGGCCACCGGATCACGACGATGCCCCTGGTTGACGGCGTGACGGCCTGGCCCGACGTGGGACTGCATCTCGACGATCCTCCCGGCGTGCTGGTGGTGGGCTACCCCAACTACCTGGGTTGCATCGAAGACCTGGCCGCGGCCCGGGCCATCTGCGACCGCACCGGTGCCCTCCTC
>Ga0209068_10000500_pt1 | contig 21253 bp, 15 predicted proteins | sample ColStrG_CSR_2012_FD_187200 | JGI IMG/M metagenome (GOLD analysis project Ga0209068, IMG submission 187200) | Freshwater sediment microbial communities in response to fracking from Pennsylvania, USA - Cold Stream Run_MetaG_CSR_2012 (SPAdes)... | ecosystem: Environmental > Aquatic > Freshwater >...
GCATGTATGCCAGCATGGCGGCGGCGGACGCCGAGCTCGACGCTTCGGCTGCCGCCTCGATGCTTTCGGGTTATCGGGCCAACAATGGGCTGACGGCGGTCACCATCGATCCCGAGCTGATGAAGCTCGCCGACGCGCAGGCGCGCGCGATGGCGACGCATGACAAGATGGATCACAACGTCATCCGCGACTTCGGCGAGCGGCTCAAGATTGCGGGCTACAAATCCACGGTGGCGGCAGAGAACATCGGGGCCGGCTACCACACCCTGGCGGAAGCCTTCTCGGGCTGGCGTGACTCGCCCCCGCATCGCAAAAACATGCTGCTCGAGGGCGTGTCCCGCATCGGCATCGCGGCGGCCTACTCGCCCCAGTCGAAGTATCGAGTGTTCTGGGCCCTGATCCTGGCGCGGCCGGGAGACGGGCGGGGGTGAGGCTGGGCGAATTGCAAGTGGTGAGTTAGTGAGTAGTGAGTAGCCGCGGCCCCTCACTCACTACTCACCATTCACTACTCGCCACTCACTATCCGCTCCGCTTCATTTGCCCGCCAGCTCACCCGAACCGCGGCTCCGGAGACCCCCAGGGTGAGTCCGATCACCAACAATATCCCGGCCGTTCCGGTCGCCACCGCGATCAGGCTCGCCAGGAACGGCACCAGCACCTGGCCGACCCGATTGCCGGTGATTCGCAACGACAAGGCGGTGCCGCGGGCGTCGGCGGGCGCCAGATCCACAATGCCCGAAAGCGTCGTGGTCGAGGCAATGCCGAGGCCGAGACCGATCGTGATGATCGCCAGATACATCAACGGCAGCGACGGGACGGCGAGCACCGCAAACGCCGCGGCCGCCAGCGCGATGCTCACCAGGGTGAGCCGTTGGCGTCCGAGCATGACGATCAGCCGGGAGTAAAAGGCTCTCGCCACCAGCGCCGCCACCGATCGGATCGCCAGCAACATTCCGATGTCGCTCGCATCCACGTGCCGCTCGGCGCCGATGAGCGGCAGATAGACGATGAGCAGGTCGAGCGAGGTGACCGTCACCACGCTCGCGATGAGCACGGCGGCCATTCCGGGCATGTGAAAGAGGGTGCCGACCGCAACCACAGGGGCGCCGGAGTCGCGCGCCGATGACCGCGGCGCCGGCCGCAGCGTGAGCGCAACCGCCAGGAACGCCACGGCGGCGATCAAGCCGATGCCGAACAGGTATCCGGTCGGGGGGACCGTGGACGAGCCGCCCAGCCATCCGACGACGAAGGGGCCAAGACCCTGTCCGGTGGAAACCGCCACCATGTAGTGCCCGAACGCGGCCTCGCGTCCGCGCATATTGGCGCACCTCACCGCCAGCATCTGGTGCGACGCCATGCAGAACATGTGGCCGAAGCCGAGCACGACCGTGAAGGCGAGCAGAAGCAGGCCGGAGGCGGACCAGGCCCAGAATCCGGCGGCGGAGGCCAAGACCAGCGCGGCGCCGATCCAGGCTGCTTGGCTGTCGTTGCCGCGGTCGATGAAGCGGCCGAGCGCCACCGCCGAGAATATCGGAAGCAGCGCGAAGCCGGCCGATATGACGCCCAGCCACACGATCGGAAGATCGAGCTCGATGGTCCGATAGGAGGTGGTCACCCGAATGATGCCGATGACCGTGTGCACCATGACGGCGTTGGCCAAGAGCGGGCCAAGCAGGCGCCAATCGATGTCGGGGGTGGCGGTGCGGGCGGGTGACTGCTGCAGCATCTGTTCCCGGCCCGATTGTCCCGGCTCGCCACCATTGCCGACTGCGCCCGTGGACGGGAGCTTGTCTTGAGTGGCTTATCGGTAGTCGCAGCCTGCGGGAAGCAGAATTGGCATTCCGGGCCGGTATGACAGCAATGTCGATTGCCGATCTTCGGCGATTACGGGCACCGACGCCGTCACGTCCGCCCCCGCACGCGATCGCGCAATCGCTTCAGCCCCGCGATCGCGGTGCCGCGCAGGCGCTCGAGCGTGCCGGCGACCGCGAAGGCGAGCCGTTGCTGCGGTCCCAGATGCATCAGGCGGTCGGAAAGCCCGAGACGCTCGCGCCAGATATGGTCGATCATCGGGTGGTCGGCGGTGGCGCACGAGTCCGCGCAGGCAACGTTCGGATCATCGAGCAGCGCTTGGCTCACCTCGAGCAGCAACTGCACGCCGGGCGAAAAGCGCGCGTAAGCCTCGTCATAGGCGATCTTCCAGCACCACGCGGTCGCGCCGCTTTGCAGCGTCACGATTGCGGCGATCGGCTGGTCACCGGCAGAGAGCCGCGCGATTCGCGCTTTGCCCTCGCGGGCCAACCCGGTGACCGCTTTCTCCATGAAGTCGCGAATGGAGTCCCGGCTGCTGGCGGCGGTTCCGGCCCGTCCTTTCCATCCGGCCGCTTCCAGCTCGAGGAAATCGCCGAGCGCTGCCGCCATTGCGGAGGGCTCGCTGACGGTGCTCGACACGAGCGGGCTGGCTTCAGCCAGGCGCTTTCGTTGTCGTCGCAACTCTTTGCGTTTCTTGGCGCCGACGGCGTGGTCGAGATAGTGCTCGCGTGCGCCGGCCGGCGCCATGAGGGCGCGTTGGTGGCCGGCAAGCGAGATGCATTTTCCGTCGCGCTGCGCGAGTGCAGCAGCGAATGCTTGCGCCACGGGTCCGGCTACCGGCAGATAGGGCACCAGCAGCAGGCGAGGCATATCCGGATGGCTCGCCAAGTGATCGAACCAGGCCGAGATCACCGCCGCGCCGGCATCGCGATCGATGAGCGGCATGCCGAGCGGGCCGAACGGATGGGTCCAGCCGACCAGGACCGGCAAAGCGATGCCGTAGCGCCGGCGCTCGATCCGGGCCGGGAAGAAACCCATGAGGCGCAAGGGCGAAGCGCGCGACCACACCAGGCCGGCGCCGACATTGCCGCCGAACACGGGCACGGCCGCGAGCGCGAAGGCGGGCTCGAGAAATACGTTCGGCTCGAGCGCGCGCGCGGCCAGCGATTGCCATTCCGTGGCGATCCGCGCGAGCTCGGGCAGCGGCCGCCACTCCACCCGAAAGTCCGATTCGATCATGCCGTGCATGACTTTATTACTCCGCGCGGCCCCAGATGAAGACGTGAAAGCCCAACCGGCTCTTGGTCACTTTGAACAACAAGATGGATTCGATGATCAGCGCCGTGGTGGTGGCGGCGGCGGCGCCGGCGGCGCCGAACAGCGGAATGAGCGCGAGACAAGCGCCGAAATTGATCGCAAAGGCCGCCCCGTAGATGAGCGCGCAGGCGCGCTGCTCGCCCAGCATGTTGAGCAGCCGCTCGATCGGCCCGATCGCAGCGCGCGCCAGCAAGCCGGCCGCCAGGATGAACATCAGGTGATAACCGCTCACAAATTGCGCGCCGAACAAGCGCAGCAAGGGTTGCCCGGCCGCGAGTAGCAATGCGGTCGCCGCGACCGAGGGCCAGAACGTCCAACGGATCGATTGCGCGATGAAGGCCGACAAGCCGGCGCGGTCGCCGGCCACGTGATACACGCTGAAGCGATGCGCGGTCGTCGCCGAGATCGCGTAATAGATGAAAGAGACCAGCGCCAGCGTCTTGGCGGCGGCGTAATAGACGGCGACCTCGTCGGGCGGACGGAACTGTTGCAGCACCAGAATGTCGGCGTAGGTGAGCAGCAGGTAGAAGCCCTCGGCCAACAGGATCGGGGCCGACGTCACCAGCCAGTATCTGATGGCATGTGCCTTCGGGCCGGGTGCGATCAGCGCGGCGAGCCGCCGGTTGAGAACCAGGAACTGGCCGATGGTGGGCAACCAGATCGATATGGCCGCCACGATCATCGCGGTCACGGCATTCATCGGCAGGCCGGCGAAATAGGCGGCCGCCATCAGGGCCGTGAGCAGAATCTGACGGACCACGTAGGTCGGCATCAGGCTCAAGCCCACCCAGTCGTGGCTGCGCGCGATGCCGTCCTGGGTATTGGCGAGCCCGTAAGCCGGCAAGCTGATGCAGGCGAGATAGAGCGGCACCACCAGATAGTCGTTGAGCCACGGCGCCAGCAGCCACACGCCGCCGGCGCAACCCAATGCGACCGCGGTCGCGATGCAGAATGCCAGCAACCGGCTGCCGAACAGGAAGCCGCGCAGGAGATCGAGCGCGCCGCTTTCGCGGTATTCGGGAATGAACCGCTGCGCCGCCGTGCCGAGCCCGAGGTCGAGCGTCTGTCCGATCAACAACACCCAGGTCCAGACGTAGACATAGATACCGAATTCGAAGCTGCCCATCCAGCGCGCGAGCAGGACCTGGGAACCATAGGCGAGCACCGCGCTCGCCACCCTGAGCATGAAGACCGTGCCGGCCAGCCGCTGCATCAGCATGTCGGCGCCGCCGAGCTGCGCGGTGAGCCGCGACCACAGCGTCAGGCCCGCCGAGAGGCGCGATGTGTGCTCCGAACCGGTCAGTGCCAAACGAGCCTCCGCACCGGGCGCTGCCGCGCCGGTCGCAAGCCGCCGCCACGGAGCATTGTCCGCCGAAGTGGACGCCGGCTCGGCGCAGAAAATGCGACAAACGTAAACAATCTAGCGCGCATTCCACCGCGGACCCATGAGAAACCGCTTCGATCGCGGTGGAATGTGCTCTAGCAACGAACTGTTAACATTCGGTTCGGGCGCACGGAGGGATTCGCTCCGGCATCAACCCGAAAAGCCGCCGGCGTCGAGAAAGGCCTGCTCGTCCGGCGTGGTGGCGCGGCCGAGAATCGCGTTTCGGTACGGAAAGCGTCCGAAGCGCCGAATGATGTCGGCGTGAATCTCGGCATATCGGTCGGCCTTGCCGTCGCCGGCGCGGCGCGACAGGGCAAGCGACCGCTCCTGGTCGGCGAGATTCTCGGAATGCTCGAACGGCAGGTAGAAGAACATGCGCTCTGCGCTCGGGACGCTGGCGTCGAATTGATGCGCGATGGCGCGGTCCGCAACCGCGCGGGCGAGCGGGTCGGTCGCAAACGCGCGCGCGCTGTTGCGAAACATGTTGCGCGGAAACTGATCGAGCAGGAGGAGGAGCGCGAGCGCGCCATCGGGGGTGGCCTCCCAACCGGAGAGACGACCCGCGGCGGCGGCCTCATGGACGCTCGAGAACCGCGCCTCGATCTCGCGGTCGAAGGCCGCGTCCTTGCCGAACCATTTCTGCGGCCCCGCTGCGCGCCAGAAGGCGATGACGTCTTCGGGCTTCGGCGCCGGAGGACCGTCAGCACTCACAACCGAACTCCGCCGTCGCGGATGCGATCGTGAAGCGCCCGATCGATCCGCACGAAGGTTTTGGTGGCGGCATCGTCGAAATAGATCGGATCGGCGGTGGCGGCGGGATCGAAGCCTTGCTCCACGTAGTCGATCTTCTTTTGCTTGAAGGTGCTGGTGACGTCCATCTCGCCGCGGATGCGCAGGAACAATGGCCGGGCATAGTCGGGCAGGCTCTGGGCCAGATGCTTGTGGAACCCGGCGAGATCGAAGTTGCCGTTGACCACCAAGGCCGCCATGCCGGCGCGACCGTCGCGGCCCGGGATGCTGACCCCATAGACATTCGTTTCCTCGACGCCCGCATATTGTCCGATCGTCTCCTCGACCTCGGTGGTGGATACGTTCTCGCCCTTCCAGCGGAAGGTGTCGCCGATCCGATCGACGAAATAGAAGTATCCGTCCGCATCCTTGCGCATTAGGTCGCCGGTGCGGAACCAGATGTCGCCCTTCGCGAAAACATCGCGCAAGACTTTCTTCTCGGTCTCGACCTTGGTCGCATAGCCCTCGAAGCGCGCGCCCGGCTTGGATGCATCCTTCAATATCTTGCCGATCACCTCGCCGGCCTCCTCGGCTGGGCATTCGATGCAGAAGCCGCGCGGATCGCGGATCGGCTGCTGCAGATCGATGTCGAAGCGGACCACCTTGGTGGGGAAGCGGCTCTCGAGGAACCACGGGATGCGGCCGACGGCGCCTTCCTTGTCCTCGAAATTGAACAGCGACACGTTGCCCTCGGTGGCCGCGTAGAACTCGATGATGTGCGGGATGCCGAAGCGGCGCTTGAAGTCGGGCCAGACGTCGGGCCGCAGGCCGTTACCGCAGGCCAGCCGCAGGGCGTGCGCGGTCTCCTTGGGGTGGGGGGGCGAGTTCGCGAGGTAGCGGCAGAATTCGCCGATATATTGGAAGATCGTGCAGTTCCAGCGCGCGATGTCGTCCCAGAATTCACGCGCGGAAAATTTTTCCCGGATCACCACCGAGCCGCCGCTGACCAGGATCGCCCCGGTCGCAACCAGTCCGCCGGCCGTATGATACATGGGCAGGCAATCATACATGCGGTCGGTCGGCTTGGTCGCCATGACGCCCGCGAAGGCATGGCCTGCCAGCATCAGGCGATAGTGGTTCATGTTGGCGGCCTTGGGCAGACCGGTCGTGCCGGAGGTGTAGATGAAGAGCGCGCGATCCTCGATGGTGAGCGCCCGGGTCTCGCCCGGCGCCAGCCGCGCGCCGGACAAGGCGTCGACCGCGCGATCGATGCGCGGAAGATCGGGCTTGGTGCGATCTGGCTTGGTGCGATCAGGTTTGGCGTCGCCATGCACCCAAAGCTTGGCGTCGCCTGCGAGGTGAGGACGCGCGGTCTCGAACCGCTCGAGCAATTCGGCCGCGACGATGATGTGTGTGGGGGTGACGACATTGACGCAATGCGCCAGGGTTACGCCGGTCAAATTGCTGTTGAGGAGCGCCACCACGCCGCCGACCCGGGTGACGCCGAGCCACAGGGCCATGTATTCGGGCCGGTTCGGCATCATCAGGCAGACCGTGTCGCCCTTTTGAATTCCCTCCGCCAAGGTCCAGCGGGCGTATTGGTTGGCGCGCGCGGCGAGCTCCCGATAGGTGAAGCTTTCGCGATCCGAGAGCAGCGCCGGTGCGTCGCCGTACCGCTCGGCCAGCTCATCCACGATGATCGGAAAGACCCGCGTCGGGTGCTTGGCGATCGGCGTCGTCATATTCAGGGTGCGCAACGCACCCCTGAGGCAGGCCAAGTCGGACGCACGCCGGGTCATCCATCCCATTGAGGCAAAATCCCGTCGCGGCGGTCGATGCGATTCGCCACCGTGTTACGCGAGCATCGGGCAGCCGGCGCAAGGGTGCAAGAGCCGAAGGGTTTGTGGCCGCCCGCCGTTGCCCCGTCGGGGGCGCCCATCAGGCGCGCCCTACGGCGATCAGCGATCGCGTCCTCCAAACGGAATGAGCGGGTTGTCGAGGAGGGCGGCACGATCCGGCTGGTCGGGTGCGCTGCGATTGAGAAAGGCGTCGAACAAGGGGCTCACCTCGCCTTCGCGCAGATCGCGGGTGATCAGCACGACGCGGGTGCGCTGGTCGTCATCGGGCCACCGTTCGAGCCGCACCGGTGGGTGCAAGACGTGCTGCACCCCGTGGATCACCAGCGGCCGCTCGGGCTCCTCGGCGATCTTTACGATGCCCTTGAGGCGCAGCAGCTTGGGGCCGTGCAAGGAGCGCAGGAGGTCGATGAACATCTCGAACGAGGCAGCCGGTATCGGCACGTCGGATGTGAGCGTGAAGGCGCGGATGCGCTCGTCGTGGCGGTTGCGATCATGGGTATTGTGCTCGTGCGAGCCGTGCGGCGCCCTCGCCGCATAGGCCTCCGCGGCGAGCCAGCGCTTGACGTCGGGAATCTTATGCTCCGGATCGAACAGGCCGCAGCCGATGAGATTCCGCGCCGTCGCCTCACCGGCGGCGGCGTCCAGGATCGGCGCCGCCGGATTGAGCGCGCCGAGCCGCGCCTGCAATTCCTTTACCGCCTGTTGCCGCTCCGTAGCGCCGAGCAAATCCGTCTTGGTCAGCACGATCCGGTCGGCGACCGCGACCTGCTTCACCGATTCCATGTGCTGGTCGAGCGTGGCGGCCCCATTTGCGGCGTCCACCACGGTGATCACGCCGTCGAGCCGGAAACGCTGGACCAGATAAGGGTGCACCATCGCGGTCTGCAGCACCGGGGCCGGGTCGGCGAGGCCGGTGGTCTCCAGGATGATCCGGCGAAAGACCGCGCGGCCGTTGTCGAGATCGCGCAGCAGCTGCTCGAGTGCCTCCACCAGGTCGCCGCGCAGCGTACAGCACAGGCAACCGCTCTGCAGCAGCACCACGCCCTCGCGGACCGGTTTGACCAGGAGATGATCGAGGCCGATCTCGCCGAACTCGTTGATGATCACGGCCGTCTCGGCCAGCGCCGGGTCGTGGATCAGGCGGTTGAGCAGCGAGGTCTTGCCGGCGCCGAGAAACCCCGTCAGCACCGTGAGCGGAATGGGTTCGGCCGGCCCCTGCGGCCGCGTCACCGGTTGGGCGGCTTTTCGGCCGCTGCCCTCGGCCGCGCGCGCGGCAATGGCACCACCGCGGCCAAGCCGGCCGGCGTGGCGCTAAGCTCCGTCGGCGGATTGGCGGCGAGCGCGGCGGGGCTGAGGCTCGACCACGGAGCGCCTACGCTGGCGACCGCCGGGCTGGGTTTGGGGGCTGCGGTCTTACTGTCGGGCTTCGCCGGCCTGGCGTTGGCGGATGCGACCTGCGTCGCCTGCACGGTTCCTTGGCCCTTCGGCGGCCCGGTAAAGACCACGACCGGCTCGCCGAGATTGGCTTCCGCCTGCAACAGGCTGGCGCCCTTGGCTTGTGGCCGCAGGCTCGAGAGAAACACCGCATAAGGTGAATCGGCGGGAAGACCGGATCCGCTGGCTTCCTGCTCTTCCTCCTCGGTGGCGGGGCGCTTGCGATGCGAACCGCACATCTCCTCATGCAGGTTCACCGGCGCGGCATCGATCGGCGCGAGCGATTCGACCAGGCCGAGCGAGGGCGTCAGCCAGGATAGCGGCGCCGCGCTGAATCCCTGCTCGAGCAAATGCGCGGCTTTCACGGCGCGCACCCCCGAGGACGGCGCGCCCAGCACCACCGCGATCAAGCGCCGGCCATCGCGGGTCGCGGTCGCCACCAGATTGAATCCGGACGCGCAGATGAAGCCGGTCTTCATGCCGTCGGCGCCCGCATAGCGGCCGAGTAGCGTGTTGTAGTTGCGAACCACGCGCTTGCCCATCCGGATGCCGGGCAGGTGCCAATAGGAATCGTATTCGGGAAATTCGCGGATCAGCGCGCGCGCCAGGATGGCGAGGTCGCGCGCCGATGTGATCTGCTCGTCGGCCGGCAGCCCATTGGGGTTGACGTAGTTGGTCTGCGTCATCCCGAGGCGGTGCGCATTGCGGTTCATCTCGGCGGCAAAATTCTCGATCGAGCCGGAAACCCCCTCCGCCAGCAGCACCGCCATGTCGTTGGCCGACTTGACCATGAGCATCTTGATGGCGTTGTCGACGGTGACCTGCGTGCCGACGGCGAATCCCATTTTCGTCGGAGCCTGCACCGCCGCATTGGCCGTCACCGTAAAGAGGCTGTCGAGCGTGATGCGTCCCTCGCGCACGGCGCGCAATGTCGTATAGGTGGTCATCAGCTTGGTGACGGACGCCGGATACCACGGATAGGTGGCGTTCTCGGCGTGCAGCACCTTGCCGGTATCCACCTCGACCAAAAGCAGAGCCTCGGCGCCGGCCGGCTCGCTCGCCAAGACCGCTATCGAGCCCGCCATTGCGCCTGCAATGATCGCGAAGGCCAGGGCACGCAAAGGAGGCGATCGGCGTGAAAACATCAGGTCTCGCGGTCCGTTGGTCAGGTCGGGCCTCGGAAACGAGAGTTCCATAGGCAGGGAAGGGTAACTATTTAGACCGAAGAGGGTGCCAAAAGCAAAGCAGTCCGCCCACTCTCAACCGGCAATTTCCGTTTTCACCTCGGCGCTGTGTTCATCTCCGAGGAAAGCGACCAAAATTCGGCAGGATCGTCTCGGGATCCAAGATCGTCTCAGGATCGTAGAACACAAGGAGACCGTCATGACCGCTTGCATCGTCGGATGGGCCCATACGGCCTTCGGCCGGCTCGAGGGCGAGACGGTCGAGAGCCTGATCACCCGGGTCACCCGCGACGCGCTCGCGGATGCCGGCGTGGAACCGCGCGATGTGGGAGAGATCGTGCTCGGTCACTTCAATGCCGGCTTCTCGGCCCAGGACTTTACCGCCTCGCTGGTCCTGCAGGCGTCGCCCGACCTGCGGTTCAAGCGCGCGACCCGGGTGGAGAATGCCTGCGCCACCGGTTCGGCCGCGGTCCATCAGGGACTGCAGGCGATCGCGGCCAAGAGCGCCCGCATCACCTTGGTGGTCGGGGTCGAGCAGATGACCACGACGCCGGCTCCCGACGTCGCCCGCAATTTGCTCAAGGCTTCCTATGTGCGTGAGGAGGCGGAGATCGACGGCGGCTTCGCCGGCATTTTCGGCCGGATCGCCGGGCTCTACTTCCAGAAATACGGCGATCAGTCGGATGCGCTGGCGCGGATCGCGGCCAAAAATCACCGCAACGGCGTCGAAAATCCCTACGCGCACATACGTAAGGATCTCGGCTATGAATTCTGCCGCCACGAGAGCGACAAGAATCCGCGCGTCGCCGGTCCGCTCAAGCGCACCGACTGCTCGCTGGTCTCCGACGGCGCCGCCGCGATCGTGCTGGCCGACGTCGAAACGGCGCTTGCACTTGGCAAGGCGGTCGCGTTCCGTGCCGCCGAGCACGTGCAGGACTTCCTGCCCATGAGCAAGCGCGACGTGCTCAAGTTCGAAGGCTGCGCGCAGGCTTGGCGTCGCGCGCTCGCCGGCGCCGGCCTCGGGCTCGCCGATCTCTCGTTCGTCGAGACCCATGACTGCTTCACCATCGCGGAGCTGATCGAGTACGAGGCCATGGGCCTGGTGGGCGAGGGACAAGGCGGCCGCGCGATTGCGGAGGGTTGGACCGAGAAGGACGGCCGCCTGCCGGTCAACCCGTCCGGGGGGCTCAAGGCCAAGGGACACCCGATCGGTGCGACCGGCGTCTCCATGCATGCGCTTGCGGCCATGCAACTGACGGGGACGGCCGGCGGCATGCAGGTGAAGAATGCGCGCCTCGGCGGCATCTTCAACATGGGCGGCACCGCGGTGGCGAACTATGTGAGCATTCTCGAGCGCATCAAATGAGAGGATCAGTTCGATGAGCTCGACCCGTCCGGCAGACTCTCCGCCGCCTTTCCCGCCGGCAGCATGAATTGCGTGCGGGCGAGCTCGGCGAATTTCCCGCCCTGGCGGGTCAGCGCGTCGAAATTGCCGGTCTCCACGATGCGTCCGTTCTCCAGCAGCAGGATCCGCGTGGCGTTGCGGACGGTCGCCAGCCGGTGCGCGATCACGAACGTGGTGCGGCCCTTCATGACCTCGACCACGGCGGCCTGCACCTTCGATTCGGTCAGCGCGTCGAGCGAGCTGGTGGCTTCGTCGAGGATGAGAATGGGCGGATCCTTGAGCAAGGCGCGCGCGATCGACAGACGCTGGCGCTCGCCGCCCGACAACAGCCGCCCGCGCTCGCCGACCTTGGCTTCGAAGCCGTCAGGATGCCGCTCGATGACGTCGAGCACCTGGGCGCGCTCGCAGGCGGCGCGCAGCTCCTCCTCGGTGGCATCCGCCTTTCCGACGCGCAGATTCTCGGCGATCGAGCGATTGAACAGCAGCGCCTCCTGGAAGACGACGCCGATATTGTGCCGCAGCCCCGCCAGGCCGAGCGCGCGAACGTCCATGCCGTCGATCTTCACGGTGCCGGATTGCGGATCAAAGGCGCGATGCAGCAAGGCGAGCGCCGTCGATTTGCCGGCGCCGGTCGCGCCGACCAGCGCGATGGTCTCGCCGGGCAGGGCCGTGAAGCTCAGGTCGGCGACCGCGGAGCGCTTGCCGTCGTAGGAAAACGAGACGTCGCTGAACTCCACCAGCCCGCGCAGCCGCCCCGGATCCATCGCATCCGAGCGGTCGCGCACCGCCGGCTCGGTGTCGAGCACCTCGAAGAATTCGTACAGCCGCGGCGCCTCCGTCAGCATCCGGTTGGCGAAGTGCACCGCCTGCTCGAGCCGCGTGATCAGAAGGGTGGCAAAACCCATGAACATGACGATCTCGCCGACCGTGGTGAGGTCGTTGAGATAGAACCAGATGCCGGCGATCAGGATCGACAGCATGGTGAGCGTGGTCGAGGTGCGGGTCAGCACCGCTGCGGCGGCCCACCAGGACAGCACCGGCATCTGGGCGCTCAGCAGCATATCGCCCACCTTCCGCAAGCCCAAGACTTCGACCTCGATGCGCGCGAAGCTCTGAACGACCGCGACATTGCCGAGCGTGTCGGAGGTGCGCTCGGCGACGTCCGAATAATATTGCTCGACCTTTTGCTGCAGCTGCTCGCTCTTGCCGACGACCAGCGCGATCAACACCGTGAATATGACACAGAGCACGATCAGCAGCAGGGCATAGCGCCAGTTGAGGACGAGCGTCAGCGGCAACAGGATGATCAGCGACACGAATGCGGTCAGGTTCTCGCGGAAGAACCAGAGCCACAGCCCCCACAGCGCGTTGGTGCCGGTCAGCATCACCTTCATCATGCGTCCCGAATGGAATGCGTCGTGATAGGCGAGGGGCAGCTGCAGAACGTGCTCGAAATAGCTGGTCATCACCACTTGCCGCTGGCGATGGGAGAGCCGGTCCGCATGCAGCGCCACCAGTGCGCCGGACACGATCGAGAACAGGCCGAATCCGGTCCAGGCCCCGACCAGCGTCAGCAGGAGCGGCCATGACAGGTCGGCAAGGTGACCCTGGGAATTCGCCAGCGTATCGATGATGCGGCCGAACAGGATCGGCTCCACGAATATCGCGAAGGCGAGCGCCACATCCGCGATGGCCAGGACCCAGCCCAGGCGGGCCTCGCGCCCGAGAAGCTCGAGAACGCGAAGGTAAAGACGCAGAAACTTCATGGCGCCAATGGAGCTGATCGTGAGGGAAATCCACTGTAGCGGAAAGTAATTCTCCCGCAACGACGGATCCGCAACGGCATACAGGGTCTATTCTTCCATGATCGGCCGCAACATGGAGGAACCCTATCCCCATTGTGGCGTCAAATTGGAACGTTTGTTCCGCTGTCCGGTTTCGGGTGGGTCCACAACCCGCCCGCAATCCCAGCTTGCTTGAATTTATCCTCAACGATGGAAATGATCCCCGCCGGCCAGCTGTGATTGTCCAAAGGATGCGGGTGACACCCGGCTTGTGTCGGGCGCATTGTGTCAGTCGCGGCGGTCCGACCCGGGGGGGCTAGTTCATGCTGAATATTCCGACTGACTTGCTCAGAACGCTGGTTGCGGTGATTGAGATGCGCAGCTTCACCAAGGCGGCGCAGTCGCTGGGTGTGACGCAACCGGCGGTTAGCGCGCAGATCAAGCGGTTGCAATATCTGCTCGGCTACGAGGTGCTCGACAAGAGCGCGCCGGGCGTCAGCCTGACGCCGCGCGGCGAGATCGTGGTCAACAATGCGCGCCGGCTGTTGTCCATCAACGACGAAATCCTGCAATTGACCAGCGGCCACACCCCCGGACAGGCCATTCGGGTGGGCCTTCCCATCGACTACGCCGGATCGCGGCTGCCGGGAACGCTGGCCCGGTTTCGCAAACAGTGGCCCGATATCAGCTACAACGTGAGCAGCGCGCCGGTCGACGATATGCTGCGCGATCTCAAGCAGGGTGAGCTCGACCTGGTCTTAGGGCTCTTTACCGAGGAGCCGACCATCGCGGCGCGCCACGTGTGGACGCAGGAGACAGTCTGGGTGCACAGCGCCGCGACCAGGCTCGATCCCGATGGTCCGGTGCCGCTGGTATCCAATGGGGGCGACAGCGCCTGCCACCGCATTGCGGTCGCCGCCCTGCATGGCGCCGGTCTCGACTGCAATTTCGTCTTTACCTCGCACAGCCTGGTCAGCCTCGTCGCCGCGGTCGCGGCCGGTTTCGGCGTGATGGTGGTGCCGCGCGGGCGTGCGATCAGAAACAACCTCTCTATCTGGGAAGACGCGCCGCTGCCGAAGCTGTCCAACGTCCATTTGGCGATTTTCGTCCGCGACGGCGGCGAGCGGACCGTCATCGAGGAGCTTGCCGACTATCTCAAGGAAGAAATAGTGGTGAAGCCGAACTTGCCGAAATAGCAGTGAAGCTGAATTCATGGGGCGGCCGCAGCACGGCTTTCAACGGCCGGGTGGCCGGCCGGTTCAGTTGAGCTTGCGGTCGGCGGCGGCCGGCAGGAATGCCGGATCGAAAACATCGCTCGCCTTCGGCTTGGCGCGGAACGCGTAGGTGAGAGCGATCTGATTGATCGCCTCCGTGAGCCGTGCGCCGTCGATCGCGCCCAGACCGTTGGCGCGCACCTCCGGGGTGACGATATTGTCCTTGATCGCCATCCGCAGGCGTTCGAGCTCGACCTCTTTTTTTCCCGCGTCATCGCGTTTGAGCAGCGAATCGACGGCAGCGGACGGATTCTTGATGGTCTCCTTCAATCCCTTCTGGAAGGCGCGCAGGAACGCCTCGACCGCGTCGGGCTTCTCGGCCGCGAACTTGGAGTTCACGATGATGGCGCCGCCGTAGAGCTTGAGCCCGTAATTCGCCATCGGCAACAGCACCACATCTTCGACCGGAACGCCGCGATCCTTGAGATCGACATAGACCCGATACGAATAGCCGAGCACGGCATCGAGCTGCCCGGCTGCCAGCATCGGGGCGCGCACCGGAACGCTGATCTTCTCGACCGCCACCTTTGCTGCGTCGATATCGTTCAGCTTGGCGAAAATCGGCCACTGCTCGTAGGTGGCGCCGGCCGGCGAGCCGCCGAGCTTCTTGTCCTCGAGACTCTTGGGGTCGCTGATGCCGCGGCTCTTGCGGCCCACGATCGCGAAGGGCGCCTTGTTGAACAGCATATACACCGCTTTGATCGGCGCTGCGGGGTTCTGGTCGCGATATCTGATGAGCGCATTGATGTCGGCGAAGCCGAGCTCGAAGCCGCCCGCGGCGACGCGGGTGATAGGATCGAGCGCGCCAGCCCCCTCCTCGACCGTCACATCGAGCCCCTCGTTGCGGTAATAACCCCGATCTTGCGGGAGAAGGAACAGCGCCGCCGGCCCTTCCAGGCGCTCATCGAGGGAGAGCTTGAGGCCGGTCTGCGCCTGCGCGGCACCGGCGATCAATCCGGCCGCTACGCCCGCCATACAGGCGAGTCGAGCGTGCGCGATGGTTTGGCGGAGGGTCATGCCTGGACATGCTCCGGTTGCGATACCCTGACCCGGCCCAATCCTCTCGAGAATCCAGCCTCTCGAGCAAGCGAGGCTTCCCCTGTGAGCCTTAGAGCATTTTCGGGAAAAGTGGAGTCCGGTTTTCCATCCAATAACGCGACAAGGTAAAGATGCCGAAGCGGGCTTGTTTCCGGGCAATTTGAAGCCGCCCTGGCGATGCGGCGCACGAACCAACAGCGCGGCGCCGATCCATCCATCACGGGATTGCGACCGCGGGCGCCGCGATCGATTGTTCTTTGGTAGGGCATTTGCCGTAAGATCGGTCAATCGCCGGCCGAGCTCGAGCCTGTCATGACCTCCGACGCGCTCCTCCACCAAGCCACAGGCGCCGATCCTGAACCCTCGTTCGGTGCGCCCGGCTTCAGCGCGCCCTATGCGCCGCCCGACGAGGAAATCGCGTCGCGCTTGCTCGCGCAAGCGGCGCGTCCGGCCGCCGCCGAAGAACGGATCGATCGGCTCGCCACCGGCCTGATCGAGGCCATCCGGCGCCGCGCCGGCGGCCTCGGCGGTATCGAGGACTTCCTGCATGCCTACTCGCTTTCCACCAAGGAGGGCCTTGCCCTCATGGTGCTGGCGGAGGCGTTGCTGCGGGTGCCGGACGCCGCCACCGCCGATCGCCTGATCGAGGACAAGCTCGCGATCGGGGACTGGTCGTCCGCCGAATTGAAATCGGACACGCTTCTGGTTTCGGCCTCGGCCTGGACGCTGGGCATCACCGCTCGCATCATCCATCCGGGCGAGACGCCCGACACGATCCTCGAAGGCCTCATCCGGCGTCTCGGCTTCCCGGTCGTGCGCACGGCCACCCGCGAGGCGATGCGGCTTCTGGGCTTTCATTTCGTCCTCGGACAAACCATCGAGGAGGCGTTGCGACGGGCCGGGACGCAGGGCCAGCGCTACTCATTCGATATGCTCGGTGAAGGCGCCCGCACCGCGGACGACGCGGCGCGCTATCTTGGCGCCTATGCGGCGGCGATCGACGCCATCGGGGCCGGCGCTGGTGATCGGGCGTTGCCGGATCGGCCCGGCATCTCGGTCAAGCTGTCCGCGCTCCATCCGCGATTCGAGCCGGTTTCGCGTGAGCGCGTGCTCGCGGAGCTGGTGCCGAATGTCATCGCGCTCGCCCGCCGGGCTCGCCAATATGACCTGAACTTCACCGTTGATGCCGAAGAAGCGGACCGGCTCGAGCTCTCGCTCGAGGTTGTCGCGGCGGTCCTGGCCGATCCGTCGCTGCGGGGCTGGGAGGGGTTCGGCTTGGCGGTGCAGGCTTATCAAAAGCGCGCTTGCGCGGTGATCGACTGGCTGGCGGAGACCGCGCAGGCAAGCGGGCGTCGCCTGATGGTGCGGCTGGTGAAAGGCGCTTATTGGGATACCGAGATCAAGCGCGCGCAGGAGCGCGGTCTCGCCGACTATCCGGTCTTCACCCGCAAGTCGATGACCGATCTCTGCTACCTGGCGGGCGCGAGCCGGCTTCTGGCCGCTCGGCCGCATCTCTACCCGCAATTTGCAACCCACAATGCGCTCACCGTCGCGAGCGTGATCGAGGACGCAGGTGGAGTCGCGGACTATGAGTTCCAGCGCCTGCACGGCATGGGAGAAGCGCTGTACGAGATGCTGCTCGCCGAGCTGCCGCAGGCAGCCTGCCGGATCTATGCCCCGGTCGGAGGCCACCGCGATCTCCTCGCCTATCTGGTGCGCCGCCTGCTCGAGAACGGTGCCAACTCCTCCTTCGTGTCGGCGGCGGCCGACCGCACTGTGCCGATCGCCGCCATCATCAAGCGCCCGCAAGACGCGATCGGCGACCCGCGGCAGGCCCGCCACAGGCGGATTCCTCTGCCGCGCGACCTCTATGCGCCGGTGCGCCGCAATTCGGCGGGTGTGGAATTCGGGGAACGTGCGGCACTCAACGGGCTGCTCGCCGCGATCGACCAGGCAACCGGCGCGACCACGGCGGCGCCTCTGATCGACGGAATCGCGCTTGCCGGCCGCGTTCGCACGGTGAAATCGCCGATCGATGGCACCGCCATCGGCCAAGTGACGGAGGGCGACGCGGCGATTGCCTCGGCCGCCATGCTGGCGGCGGAGGCGGGCTTTGCGGACTGGGCCGGAACCACGATCGATCGGCGTGCTGCAGCGCTCGAGCGCGCCGCAGATCTTCTGGAGGCGCGGCGGGGCTGGCTCATCGGGCTCATGGCGCGCGAGGGCGGCAAGACGCTCGACGACGGCGTCGCGGAATTGCGCGAGGCGGTCGATTTCTGCCGCTACTATGCGGCGCAGGCTAGGGGCCGGCTCGCGGCGGCGCCCATGCCGGGCCCGACCGGCGAAAGCAACATGCTGCGCTACCGCGGTCGCGGCGTTTTTGTCTGCATCAGCCCGTGGAATTTTCCGCTCTCGATCTTTCTCGGCCAGGTGAGTGCCGCTCTGGTCGCCGGCAATGCGGTCGTCGCCAAGCCCGCCGAGCAGACCCCGCTGATTGCCGCGGAGGCGGTGCGTATTCTGCATGAGGCCGGCGTGCCGGCGAGCGCGCTCCATCTGGTGCCGGGCGACGGCGCGGTCGGCGCCGCCTTGGTGGCCGATCCGCGCGTCGCCGGGGTCGCCTTCACGGGCTCGACCGAAGTCGCGCGCGCCATCAATCGCGATCTGGCCCGCCGGGATGGCCCGATCGCGCCGCTCATCGCCGAAACCGGCGGCATCAATCCCATGATTGTCGATGCGACCGCGCTCCCCGAGCAGGTCACCGACGATGTCGTGGCATCGGCGTTCCGCTCGGCCGGCCAGCGCTGCTCGGCGCTGCGGCTCCTGTGCGTGCAGGACGACGTGGCCGAGCGCATTCTCGCCATGGTCGCGGGCGCGGCGCGCGAGCTCAAGCTCGGCGACCCGCGCGATCCCTCGACCCATGTGGGGCCGGTGATCGACCGCGAGGCGAAGGAGCGGCTCGAGCGCTGGATCGCGAATCCGCCGGCGCACGCAAGCCTGCGTTTCCGCTGCGATCGTGTCGGTGCGCTGCCGGCGGGCGGCACCTATGTGCCGCCCGCGATCATCGAGCTGAGGCGGGCGGGCGATCTCACCGAGGAGGTTTTCGGTCCGATCCTGCACGTCGTGCGTTGGCGCGCACACGAGCTTGACGCGCTTCTCGACGATATCGCGGCGAACGGCTACGGCCTGACGCTCGGCGTCCATTCGCGCATCGACAAGACCGTGAGCCACATCGCGGCGCGGCTCCCCCACGGCAACATCTATGTGAACCGCAACATGATCGGCGCCGTGGTGGGCACCCAGCCGTTCGGCGGCAGCGGTCTGTCGGGGACCGGACCGAAGGCCGGGGGTCCCAGCTATCTGAGGCGCTTTTCCGCCGAGCAGGTGGTGACCACCAACACGGCGGCTGCCGGCGGCAATGCCTCGCTGCTGACCGCCGAAGAGTGATCTTGGGGAACACGGCTCGGATGATTGGCGGTCTGCCGGTCCGGGGCGGACATCGGGCTGTCATCGTTCGGAGCCGCCCGCATTAAATCGACGTTAGCCGTTTTGGCGGACACGTCTTGGATGCCGATCAACGCTAACGCAATCTTGACCAGGTCATGGCTATTTTGGCGCCTATGACTGATTCGATCGATCGTCTCTTCCGAGCTGTCGTCGCCGCCAAGGCCGCCGATCCGGCGACGTCGCGGACGGCGCGGCTGTTGCGTTCGGGCCGCAGCAAGATGGCCAAGAAGCTGGCGGAGGAAGCGATCGAGGTGGTGATCGACGTCATCGATGGCAATACCGACGCGGCCATCAAGGAAAGCGCGGATCTGGTCTACAATCTGGTCGCGCTGTGGGTCGAGGCCGGCATCGAGCCCGCTCAGGTCTGGGCCGAGATGGAGCGGCGGGAGCGGCTGTTCGGGATCGCCGAGAAACTGCCCAAACATACGGCAGAACCGCCGGCGCGGCGCAAGGTGGTGGCGCTCGAAAGCCGGCGCCAGCCCAAGCGCCACTGATTACCGGGCGGACGTCGTCCTCGTTCCGGCACGCTAGACATTCCGGGTCGGGTTGTTTAGCAACCCGCCATGCTTCGCAGACTCTACAATTGGTGCATCGACGCCGCCGGCAAACCGCACGCAGCTTGGATTCTGGGCGCCGTGTCGTTCGTGGAGAGCTCCTTCTTTCCAGTTCCGCCCGACATCATGCTGATTCCGATGTCGCTCGCGCGGCCCGATCGGGCCTGGCGCTTCGCAGCGATATGCACTTTGACGTCGGTCGCAGGTGGCATGCTCGGCTACCTCATCGGCGCCGTGCTCTACGATTCGGTCGGACTGTGGCTCATCCGGCTCTACGGCTATGGCGACAAGGTCGACGCGTTTCGTGACGCTTACGTGCATTACGGGGCCTGGATCATCCTGCTCAAGGGGCTCACCCCCATTCCTTACAAGATCGTCACCATTGCGTCCGGATTCGCCGGATACAACTTCGGCTGGTTCGTAGCGCTGTCGCTCCTGACCCGCGGCCTGCGTTTCTTTGCCGAGGCTTTCCTGCTCAAGCGCTACGGCCCGGGTGCCCGCGTCATCATCGAGAAGCGGCTCGGCTTCTGGGTGACGGTCAGCGCGCTGGTCCTGGTCGGCGGCGCCGTGGGCGCGCTCTATTTGTTGTGAACATCGGCGTTTGAGACGCTCGTCGCCCGCGCGCCCTGCCGGCAATCACTCGTTCGCCTCGCGCTCGAGCGCCGCTTTGTTCTCCACGCAGTAGTAGCTGGCGAGACGCTTGATCAAACCATTGCGCATCCATTCCTGCAGGATGCGGCTGAGATTCTCCCGGGCAATGCCGGCCATCGCGGCCAGGTCGCCTTGGCTGACCTTTTGATGGATCAAGATTCGCCCGGAGCCCACATCCTCGCCGAAGGCATCCGCGAGGCTCAGGAGCGCTCGCGCGGCGCGGCCTTTGACCGAGAGGAAGCTCGTCGCCACCAGGGCATTGTTGTTGTCGCGCAAGTGACGGGCGAGCAGGGCCGAGATGTGGCGGTACACTTGCGGGTTTGATTGGGCGAAAGCTTCGAAAGCCGCGCGGGCAACGAAGCTGAGCGTTGATTCACGGATGGCGGTCACGGAGGCCGACCGCGCGGCCCCGTCGATCATCGACAGCTCGCCGACCAGCGCTCCGGGACCGAGGATGGCGAGGATGCGTTCGCGGCGCGAAGGCGCGGCGGCCGTCACCTTCAAGAGGCCGTCGACGACGCGGTAGCAGCCATCGCAGGGATCGCCGGCGGCAAACAGCATCTGGTTGCGGGCAAGCACGACGGCTCTGGCGTTCCCGAACAGCGCGGCGGCGAAATCCGCCGGCAGGACCGAGTCGTGGGTGTCGTGCGCCATGCGGATCGCCTGCGAGAGAGAAGGCTCCGGCAGGGAGAGACGTCCTGCCGGAGCCGGAGGATATGCGGGATCATGGACACATATCCTCCTTTTCATCTAGCTCTGTTTGTCGGCCTGTTGATTGGCCACGCACCTGTTCGTAGTCCCGCCCGGGCCGGAGGTTCGCCGCATCGCCGGCCGCAATCGCGCAATCGGGCGATTCGTGACGGCGATCACAAGGACCCGCAAACGCGCCCCTCCACCTTCCCTCCGGGGAGAGGTGCCCCGCCGGCGGGTCAACGTCATCGAAAGCTGCGCTAGTTGATCCGCTCGAGCGTAATGGTGAGATTGCCATTGCCGCGCTCGGCCTGCCAACGACCCCACATCAGGCCATCGGCTGTGTCCCTGAATGTGTACTTGGCGCCGGCCAGATCGAAAGCCAAACCCGCCTCGGTGATCGAGCCCGCGATGGATCGGTATCGCGCCGGTCTTTGGTCGGGAAGGCTTGCGTCCGGCGCCGGCCCTTGCGCGAAGACGCCGAGAGCGGTGCCCGATTCATCGACGCTTTCGATGACCAGGATGATCCGCCGGCCGGTGCCGTTCCATCCCTGATCGCTGCCCCAGGCGCCCAGATATCCGGCCATGCGGGCCGGCACGCTCGCCGCCGGCATCTTGATCTTGAGGGTGGTCG
>Ga0209068_10000501_pt1 | contig 21245 bp, 34 predicted proteins | sample ColStrG_CSR_2012_FD_187200 | JGI IMG/M metagenome (GOLD analysis project Ga0209068, IMG submission 187200) | Freshwater sediment microbial communities in response to fracking from Pennsylvania, USA - Cold Stream Run_MetaG_CSR_2012 (SPAdes)... | ecosystem: Environmental > Aquatic > Freshwater >...
CGACCGGACCGGCGCGACCGTCGGCAGCGTGGAGCTCAGCGATGAGCTCTTCGCGGCCCCGGTGAACGCCGCGGTCCTCCATCAGGTCGTCACCGCACAGCTGGCCGGCCGGCGGACCGGGACGAGCGACACCAAGACCCGCGGCCAGGTCCGCGGCGGCGGCAAGAAGCCGTATCGCCAGAAGGGCACAGGCCGCGCCCGCCAGGGCACGACCAGTGCTCCCCACTATCGTGGTGGCGGCGTCGTCTTCGGACCGCATCCGCGCTCCTACGAGCAGCGGCTCCCGCGCAAGATGAAACGTCTGGCTCTTCGGGGCGCGCTCACCGCGAAGTTCGGTGACGAGGCGATCAAGATCATCGACACATTCGGCCTCGATGCCATCCGGACCAAGGACCTCGTCGGCGTGCTCGGCGCGTTGCAGGCCACAGGCCGGATCCTCGTCGTCGCCCCGGGGCGCGACGAGAAGCTCGAACTGTCGGCGCGCAACCTGCCGACCGTCGAGATCATCCTCGCCGACTCGCTCAACGTCGTCGACCTGCTCAACGCCGACACCGTCCTGATCGAGCAGCCGTCGCTGGCTCGGATGCAGGAGGTCTACGGATGAGCGTCCTGACCGCCCCGGAGATCATCCTGCGCCCGGTCATCAGCGAGAAGTCGATCGATGAATCGGGCCGCGGCAAGTACACCTTCGCCGTCCACGACGACGCCAACAAGATCCAGATCAAGTCGGCGATCGAGGAGCTCTACAAGAAGGAGAACGTGACCGTCGTGTCGGTCAACGTCCTGACGACCAAGGCCAAGGAGAAGCGTCGCGGCAATCGCCGCGGCCGGACCGTCGGCCACACCACGCCCTGGCGCAAAGCGATCGTCACCCTGGCCCCCGGCCAGAAGATCGAGTTCTTCGAGGGGGTCTGACGATGCCGCTTCGCAGTTACAAGGCCACCTCGCCGGGGCTTCGGCAGATGACTCGCTCGACCTTCGAGGAGATCACCACCAAGGAGCCCTACAAGCCACTGCTCGAGGCGCAGATCCGCGGCTCCGGGCGCAACAACCAGGGCCGCCTGACCGTGCGCCATCGTGGTGGCGGCGAGAAGCAGCACTACCGCAAGATCGACTTCAAGCGCGACAAGCTCGACGTGCCGGCGCGTCTCGCGACGATCGAGTACGACCCGAATCGGTCGGCCCGCATCGGTCTCCTGCACTATCGCGACGGCGAGAAGCGCTACATGCTCCTGCCCCACGGCCTGAAGGTCGGTGACATCGTGATCGCCGGTCCGACCGCCGAGGCGCGCACGGGCAACGCCCTGCCGCTGGCGAACATCCCGCTCGGCACGACCATACATAACATCGAGCTCGTCCCCGGCAAGGGTGGCCAGATCGTCCGGTCCGCCGGTGTCTCCGCGCAGCTCCTCGCCAAGGAAGGCGAGTTCGCGACCGTGCGACTCCCGTCGGGCGAGATGCGACGGGTCCCGCTCCGCTGCATGGCCACCGTCGGCCAGGTCAGCAACCTCGACCACGAGAACCAGAACCTCGGCAAGGCCGGCCGCGCCCGGCACATGGGCCAGCGCCCGGAAGTCCGCGGTGTCGTCATGAACCCGCGCGACCACCCGCATGGTGGTGGCGAAGGCAAGTCCCCGACGGGGATGCCGCCGAAGACCCCGTGGGGCAAGCCCGCCATGGGCTATCGCACCCGGCGGTCCAAGACGACCGGACGGCTCATCGTCCGATCGCGGCATCGCAAGTAGCAGGGGAGGAGGAAACCGATGTCCCGCTCGATCAAGAAGGGCCCGTTCGTCGAGGCCCGCCTCCTCGGCCGTATCGAGGAGATGAACAAGCGCAACGAGAAGAAGGTCGTCAAGTCATGGTCGCGTGCGTCCGTCATCTTCCCGACCTTCATCGGCCACACCATCGCCGTCTACAACGGCAAGAAGCACATCCCGGTCTACGTGACCGAGAACATGGTCGGCCATCGCCTCGGTGAGTTCAGCCCGACCCGCAACTACCGCGGGCACGGCAAGCACACCGACCGATCGACGGCGCTGAAGTAGGGTGCCGACCGTGCGTGTCATTGCCACCGCCAAGTACCTCCGCGCCTCGACCCGCAAGACCCGCCTCGTGACCGAGGCGATCAAGGGCAAGCCGGTCGAGGAAGCCGCCGCTCTCCTGCGGTTCATGCCGCAAAAGGCCGCGGCCGACGTCGCGCGCGTCCTCAAGAGCGCGACCGCCAATGCCGAGAACAACCACAACCTGTCCGCCGAGGACCTGTACATCGCCGACGCCATCGCCAACGAAGGCCCGACGATCAAGCGGTTCCAGCCGCGGGCACAGGGTCGGGCGTTCCCGATCCACAAGCCCATGACCCACATCACGATCGTCGTCGCGGACCAGGAGGCCTGAGTTGGGACACAAGGTCCATCCGTACGGCTTCCGCCTGGGTGTCTCGCGCACCTGGACCGCGAAGTGGTACGCGGATAACAAGGAATACACGGCCTCCCTCCAGGAGGACATCAAGATCCGCGCCCTCATCGACAAGCGCCTGGCCAACGCCAGCGTCAGCGGTGTCGAGATCGAGCGCGGCATCAACCACGTGACCGTCACGATCCATACCGCCAAGCCGGGCATCGTCATCGGCAAGGGCGGGGCGAACGTCGAGATCCTGCGTCAGCAGATCGGTGCGCTCACGACCCGCAAGGTCAAGCTGGAGATCAAGGAGATCCGCCAGCCCGAGCTCGACGCCTACCTCGTCGCCATGAACATCGCCGGGCAGCTGAGCCGCCGCATCGCCTTCAAGAAGGCGATGAAGCAGGCGATCCAGCGGTCGATGAAGGCAGGCGCCAAGGGCGTCAAGATCGCCGTCGCGGGCCGCCTCGGTGGATCCGAAATGGGCCGTCGCGAGTGGGACAAGGAAGGCCGCATCCCGCTGGGTACCCTCCGTGCCGACATCAGTTACGGCCAGGTCCACGCCCACACGACCTACGGGCGTATCGGCGTCAAGGTCTGGATCTATCGCGGCGACATCACGCCCGAGCGGGCCGCTCGCGATGCCGGCGTCCCGGCGTCGGTCGGGACGGGGGTCTGAGCCGATGTTGATGCCCAAGCGGGTCAAGCATCGCAAGGTCATGCGCGGTCGCATGTCCGGGATGGCCAAGGGCGGCTACAACGTCGCCTTCGGCGAGTACGGGCTCGCGACCCAGGAGCCGGCCTGGATCACCAGCCGCCAGATCGAGGCCGCCCGACGGGCGATGACCCGCTCGGTGAAGCGTGGCGGCAAGATCTGGATCCGCGTCTTCCCGGACAAGCCGGCGACCAAGAAGCCGGCCGAGACCAGGATGGGCTCGGGCAAGGGCGCCCCCGACCATTGGGTCGCGGTCGTCAAGCCGGGCCGCATCCTGTTCGAGATGGCTGGGGTGGACCACGAATCGGCGATCGAGGCGATGCGCCTGGCCAGCCACAAGCTGCCGGTCGCCACCCGTGTCGTCATCCGTGAGTCGGCCAAGGAGTCGAACTGATGGATATCGAGAAGGTTCGCCAGCTGTCCGACCCTGAGCTCGACGCCGCGCTCAAGGAAGCCAAGCAGGACCTGTGGGGAGCGCGCTTCGCGCTGTCCACCCGCCAACTCAAGGACTACAGCACGATCCCGCAGACGCGGCGAACGATCGCGCGGATCCTGACCGTCCAGCGCGAGCGCGGAGCTCGGCCGGCCGGTTCCCAGGAGATCACGCGATGACAGGAGCGAACGCAGCAGTGCAAGGCAAGCGCAAGACCAAGGTGGGTCGCGTCGTGAGCGACCGGATGGACAAGACGATCGTCGTGTCCGTCGAGCGCCTCGCGCGCCACCGGCTCTACAAGCGGGTCATCCGCTTGAGCACGAAATTCAAGGCGCACGACGAGGAGAACGAGGCTCGCATCGGCGACACCGTCCTCATCGAGGAGTCGCGCCCGCTGTCCGCCACCAAGCGCTGGCGTCTCGTGTCGATCGTCGCGCGGGCAGGCGACCACGCGTTGCCCGGCGAGGTCGTGACCGACGAGGCCGCAACCTCCGAGGCCATCCATTCCGCCGCCCATCCGGGCCGGACGCATGACGCCGACGGCGAGACCGACGCGGCCGCCGGGGAGGCGACCTCGTGATCCAGTCCCAGACCCGCCTGAAGGTCGCCGACAACACGGGCGCCCGCACGATCCAGTGCATCCGGGTGATGGGCCGCTCGCTCAAGACCGAAGCCGGCGTCGGCGATGTGATCATCGCCAGCGTCAAGCAGGCGATCCCGAACGCGGCGGTCAAGAAAGGCGATGTCGTCCGGGCGGTCATCGTCCGGACCGCCAAGGAATACGGGCGGCCCGACGGCAGCTACATCCGATTCGACGAGAACGCGGCCGTCCTCATCAACAACCAGGGCAATCCGCGCGGGACGCGCATCTTCGGCCCGGTCGCGCGCGAACTGCGCGACCGGAACTACATGAAGATCGTCTCGCTCGCCCCGGAGGTGCTGTGATGGCCCTCCACGTCGCGGTCCCCAAGGTGCCCGAGATCCGCAAGGGCGACACCGTGGTCGTGCTGGCCGGCAAGGACGCCGGCAAGCGAGGCACGGTCGATCGGATCGTCCGCCGGACGGCCGCACCAAGCTCGGCCCGCAGCGTCTATCGGCGCGGCTCGCCGAGCGGTGGCACGTTCGTCGTGGTCGAGGGTCTCAACATCGCCAAACGCCACACCAAGCCGCGCCAGTCGGCCGGGACAAACGACCGTGTCCCGAAGATGCAGCAGGGCGGGATCCTCGACATCCCGCAGCCGATGCCGATCAGCCGGGTGATGCTCGTCTGCACGAACTGCGGCAAGCCGACCCGGATCGCGCACGCCACGCTCGAATCCGGCCGCCGCGTCCGAGTCTGTCGGCACTGCGGCGAGCAGCTGGAGGTCAAGTCATGACCAGCCGACTGCACGAGCGCTACACGGCCGAGGTCGTGCCGGCGCTCCAGAAGCAATTCGAATATGTGAACCCCAACGAGGTCCCGCGTCTGACCAAGATCGTCGTCAACATCGGTCTCGGCGAGGCATTGTCGAATGCCAAGGCGCTCGACGCGGCGCTCGGCGACCTGACGCTGATCACCGGCCAGAAGCCGATCGTCACCAAGGCCAAGCGCTCGATCGCCCAGTTCCGCGTGCGGACGGGCAACTCGATCGGGGCCAAGGTCACTCTTCGCGGCGACCGGATGTGGGACTTCATGGATCGCCTGACGATGCTCGCCCTGCCCCGGATCCGCGACTTCCGCGGGATCCCCGGCAAGTCGTTCGACGGGCGCGGCAACTATTCACTCGGGATGCGCGAACAACTCGCGTTCCCGGAGATCGATTACGACAAGGTGGACCGTCTCCGCGGGCTGGAGATCAGCATCGTAACGACGGCGAAGACCGACGAGGAGAGCAAGAAGCTTCTTGAACTCCTCGGCATGCCCTTCGCCTCGTAGGCGAGGGGAGGGAGACACATGGCCAAGAAATCGATGATCGCAAAGGCGAAGCGGACCCCGAAGCACAAGGTGCAGGCATATCACCGCTGCACCGTGTGCGGACGACCGCGCGCCTTCATCCGACGGTTCGCCCTCTGCCGCATCTGCTTCCGGGAGCGTGCGCTCCTGGGCGAGCTGCCGGGCGTCACCAAGTCGAGCTGGTAGGGAACCGATGAACATCTCCGACCCGATCGCGGACATGCTCACGCGAGTCCGGAACGCGTCCCGGGCACGCCACACTGACGTGGTCGTCCCGGCCTCGCGGACCAAGCGTGAGATCGCCCGCATCCTCAAGGACGAGGGCTTCATCGCCGACGTCAGCGAGGAGCAGGATGGCCCGACGGCGGTCCTGCGCATCACCTTGAAGTACGTCGACGGGAAGGTCCCGGTCGTCTCCGGTCTCAAGCGGATCAGCAAGCCCGGCCTGCGCGTCTATGCGCGCAAGACGGACATTCCGCGGGTGCTCGGCGGCCTCGGCATCGTCATCGTCAGCACGAGCCAGGGGATCATGACCGGCCAGCAGGCGCGTCAGGCGCAGCTGGGCGGCGAAGTCCTCGCGTTCGTCTGGTAGGCAGGACGACATGTCGCGCATCGGACGCCTTCCCATCACGGTCCCGTCGGGCGTCGACGTGACCATCGACGGGCGCAACGTCACGGTCACGGGGCCCAAGGGCAGCCTGAGCCGCGCCTTGCACCCGGATATGACCCTGAGCCGAGAGGACGGGACGCTCGTCGTCACGCGCCCGACCGAGCAGAAGACCCACAAGCAGCTGCATGGCCTGACAAGGACGCTCGTCAACAACATGGTCGTCGGCGTCACCGATGGCTACCGCAAGGGTCTCGAGATCACGGGCGTCGGCTATCGCGCTGCGCTCAACGGTCGCAGGCTGACCCTCAACCTCGGTTACAGCCATCCCATCGAGATCGACCCGCCCGAAGGCATCAGCTTCGAGGTCGAAAACCCGACCCGCCTTGCGGTCGTCGGCATCGACAAGGAGCTTGTCGGCCAGATCGCCGCCAAGGTGCGCCAGACGCGCAAGCCGGAGCCGTACAAGGGCAAGGGCGTGCGCTACTCCGGTGAGTACATCCGCCGCAAGGCCGGCAAGGCCGGCAAGATCGGCGGGAAGAAGTAACCCAGATCATGGACAGATCAGACAAGGAACGAAACCGATGACGCAGGTCGCCACCCGCGGCGCCGCAAGACGCAAGCGCCACGACCGGATCCGCCTTCACCTGGCGGGAACGGAGGCGCGGCCGCGTCTGGCGGTCTTCCGCAGCCTCAACCACATCTACGCGCAGGTCATCGACGACGCGTCGGGAACGACGCTCGCCGCCGCCTCCACGGTCGAGAAGGAGCTCAGGGGCTCCGGGCAGACCAAGTCGGAGGAGGCGGCCGTCGTCGGGAAGCTGGTCGCCCAGCGGGCAAAAGCCGCAGGCGTCGAGCGCGTGGTCTTCGATCGAGCCGGGTTCCGGTACCACGGGCGGATCAAGTCGCTCGCCGATGCCGCCCGCGAAGCCGGTCTCGAGTTCTGATCGGAAGGAGCCTCCGTGGCACGAATCGACCCGAATAAGCTCGCGCTCGAGGAGCGTGTCGTCCAGATCAATCGAGTCGCCAAGGTCGTCAAAGGCGGTCGGCGGTTCAGCTTCAGCGCGGTCGTCGTCGTCGGTGACGGCGCCGGTCACGTCGGGGTCGGCATCGGCAAGGCCGGCGAGGTCCCGGAGTCGATCCGCAAGGGCGTCGAGGACGCCAAGAAGAACCTGATCAGGATCCCGATGGTCGGTACGACCATCCCTCACGAGGTCCAGGTCGTCTACGGCGCGAGCAGCGTGCTCCTGAAGCCCGCCTCGCAGGGCACGGGCGTCATCGCCGGCGGCTCCGTTCGCGCGGTCCTCGAAGCCGCCGGCGTCCGCGACATCCTGTCGAAGATCCACGGCTCGACCAACCCGGTCAACGTGACCAGGGCGACGATCGAAGCGCTTCGCAGCCTGCACTCGGCGGAGGAGCTGGGCGCCCGTCGCGGCGTCAAGCTCGTCAGCCGAATCGCCGGACAGCCGGCGCCGGTCGCGACGGAGGTGACCGGTGGCCGCTAAGCTCAAGGTGACCCAGACGAAGAGCACGATCAGCCACATCGCGCGTAATCGGGCGACTGTCAGGGCGCTCGGCCTGCGCGGGATCGGCAGCACCAGCATCATCACCGATAACCCCGCCACCCGGGGCATGGTCCGCCAGGTCCGTTTCCTCGTGTCGGTCGAGGAGATCGCCGACGCCAAGTCCGGGGACGATTCCGGGGAGAAGGCATGAAACTCCACGACCTCCACCCCGCCGAGGGATCGCGCAAGCCACGCACCCGCGTCGGCCGCGGCATCGCCGCCGGCAAGGGCAAGACCGCGGGCCGCGGGACCAAGGGCCAGAAGGCGCGAGCCGGCGCTTCGATCCCGGCCTGGTTCGAGGGCGGCCAGACGCCGCTCCATCAGCGCATCCCGAAGCTTCGCGGATTCAAGAACCGCTTCAAGATCGAGTACGAGGTCGTCAACATCGGGGCGATCGGCGCGCTCGCCGAGGCCGGCGCCTTCGAGCTCGAAGCTGACGCCAAGAAGGCCGGCACATCGGCGCCGGTGACCGTCAACCAGGACATCCTGCGCGCGGTCGGCCTCGTCCGGACGCTCAACAAGCCACTCAAGATCCTGGGCGCCGGCGAGGTGTCGACCGCGCTGTTCGTCGTGGCCGACGCCTTCACCGCGTCGGCCCGGGCCAAGATCGAAGCCGCGGGCGGCTCGGTCAACGTCCTCGAGATCCCGAAGGCGCCTCTCGCCGCACTCGGCGTGACTCCCGAGACGGAGGCCGCCGCGACCCCGGTCAAGGCCGCAGTTGTCGCACCCAACGGCGAGAAGGCCGTTGCGGAGAAGCCCGCCAAGGCTCCCAAGGCGTCGAAGCCGAAGGCTGAGGCCACGACCGCAGCCGAAACCAGCGACCCCGTCGACGCCGACACGGCCCACGGCGCCGCGACACCAGCGGATACCGCCGATGCCGACGAGCCGACCGCGCTCGACGAGGCTGAGCCGGCGTCCGGCCACGACGCCTGACCCGTGTTCGAATCGCTCCTCAACGCCTTCCGTGCGCCCGACATCCGGCGCCGGATCCTCTATGTCCTGGCGCTGCTGATCGTCTTCCGCCTGCTGGCCTCGGTGCCGATCCCGGGCGTGGACAAGGCCCAGCTGAGCATCTTCGTCAAGGGCAGTGCACTCGCCGGCCTTCTCGACCTCTTCTCGGGTGGCGGGCTATCGCACTTCTCGGTCGTGGCGTTGGGGATGAACCCGTACATCAACGCGTCGATCATCATGCAGTTGATGTCCGGCGTCGTGCCGTCACTCCAGGCGCTGAGCCGCGAGGGTGAGTTCGGGCGCAACAAGATCAACCAGTACACCCGCTACCTGACGGTCCCGATGGCCATCCTGCAGGCCTATGGCGTGCTGGCCCTGCTGGCATCGCAGAAGGTCCTGACCGGCACGTTCGACCTGTCGAGCTTCGAGACGCTGACCCAGATCGCCACGCTCACCGCCGGAGCGGTCGTCCTGATGTGGATCGGCGAGCTCATCACCGAGCGCGGGATCGGCAACGGAATCAGCTTCATCATCTTCGCCGGCATCGTCAGCCGTGCACCGGGCGCTCTCAGTGCGTTCTGGGCCAACCCGAACGTCGGCCTTGCGGTCGCCTTCGCGGTCGTCGCCGTGTTCGCCGTCGGCGTGATCATCTACATCCAGGAAGGCCAGCGTCGGATCCCCATCCAGTACGCCAGCCGGGTCCGCGGCCGGCGGATGTATTCGGGCGGCCAGACCTTCCTCCCGCTCCGGGTCAACCAGGCCGGCGTGATCCCGATCATCTTTGCGGTCAGCATCCTGCTCTTCCCGCATCAGCTGGCGACCTACTTCTCGACCTCCAACATCCCGATCGTGAAGCAGATCTCCGAATTCATCGTCACGATCTTCAGCAATACCTCGCCGTTCTACATCGTCACCTACTTCCTGCTGACGATGGGCTTCACCTACTTCTACACGGCGTTCACGTTCAAGCCCGACGAGACCGCCGAGCAACTGCGCAAGAACGGAGGGTTCATCCCGGGCATCCGGCCGGGCCGCCCGACACAGGATTACCTGGCCCGGGTCGTCACCCGCATCACCTTCGCTGGCGCGCTCTTCCTGGCCATCGTGGCTGTCTCGCCGTCGGTCATCGCACTCGCCGTGCCGGATCTCGCCACTCTTGGCCTGGGCGGCACGAGCCTGCTGATCGTCGTGTCGGTCGTCGTCGAGACGATGAAGCAGATCGAGGCACAGCTGATGATGCGCAATTACGAGGGCTTCATCCGATGATCGCGGTCGCGTGACGGTTCTCGTCCTGCTCGGCGCTCCGGGCGCCGGGAAGGGCACCCAGGCACCGGTCCTGGCGGAGCGTCTCGGCATCCCCGTCCTGGCGTCCGGCGATCTCCTGCGGGCGGCGGTCGCCGAACACACCCCGCTCGGGCGCGAGGCCGATCGCTACATGAGTCGCGGACAACTCGTGCCGGACGAGACCATCGTGCGGGTCTTCCTCGATCGGCTCGAGGCAGCCGACGCCGCGGATGGCGCCATCCTCGATGGGTTCCCGCGCACGCAGATCCAGGCACAGGCGCTCGATGACGCGCTGGCCGGCGCCGGACGCCGGGTCGACCTCGCGGGCTACATCGACGTCCCGCTCGAGGATCTCGTCCAGCGGATGGCGAATCGGCGCATCTGCGCAGCAAACGGCCACGTCTACAACCTCGTCTCGAATCCGCCGGCGGTCGACGACGTGTGCGACATCGATGGCTCCGATCTGACCCAGCGCGCAGACGATCACGAGGCGACGGTCCGGGCGCGGATGGCCCAGCAGGTCCCGGCGCTGCTCGACGTGGTCGAACACTATCGACACCGCGGCGTCCTGTTCTCGGTCGAAGGCCTCAAGCCGATCGATATCGTCACCGACGAACTGCTGTCGGCCGTCCACGGCCTCAGGCCGGTCTGACGGTGGTCACCCGCAAGTCGAGGTCGGAGATCGAGCGGATGCGCCGTGCCGGTCAGGTCGTCGCCGAGGTCCTCGACCGGATCGAGGCCGCGCTTCGGCCAGGCGTCTCGACCGCCCATCTCGACGCGCTGGCCGAGGCCCACATCCGTGCCTCGGGTGGCATCCCGTCGTTCAAGGGCTACCCCGGCGTCAACCCGCGGCGACCGTTCCCGGCCAGCGTCTGCATCTCCATCGACCGCGAGATCGTCCACGGCATCCCCGGTCAGCGGACCATCCGGGAAGGACAGATCGTGTCCGTCGACGCAGGGGCCATCGTCGATGGCTGGCACGGCGACGCCGCCCGCACCTTCTACGTCGGGGATCCGCCGCCGGAGATCGCCAACCTGATCGACCTCACCCGGGACGCGATGATGGCCGGCATCGCCGCCGCCGTGCCCGGTAATCACATCGACGACATCTCGGCCGCCGTCGAGGCCGTCGCCAGGACCGGCGGACTCGGCGTCATCCGCCAGTTCGTGGGGCACGGTATCGGCACCGAGATGCACGAGGAGCCGCAGGTCCCCAATTACCGTACCGGCCGGCCGGGGCGCAAGCTCGAGTCCGGCCTGTGCCTGGCGATCGAGCCGATGTTCACCCTCGGCGGCTACGACACCCGGATCGAGCCCGACGACTGGACGGTCGTGACCGCCGACGGTTCGCTGGCCGCGCACTTCGAACATTCCATCGCCGTCACCGAGGACGGTCCGCGCATCCTGACGATGGCATGACTCGGCGGTTGCCGGAATCGGCCGTCTTTGGTACGCTACGCGTTCGTGTGTCGGTCCTGTCGGGCCGGCACTACACATGAGAAAGGGAAGCACGTCAACCTGTGGCCAAGCGAGACGCGATCGAAGTCGAAGGGACGGTCATCGAGCCGCTCCCGAACACCATGTTCGCGGTCGAGTTGGAGAACGGCCACCGAGTGCTCGCCCATATCAGCGGCAAGCTGCGCATGAACTTCATCCGCATCCTGCCCGGCGACCGGGTCCGCGTCGAGTTGTCGCCCTACGACCTGACCCGGGGCCGCATCACCTACCGACTCAAGTAGCCGATACACACGAAACGATCGAGGATCCGTTGAAAGTCAGAGCTTCCGTCAAGGCGCGCTGCGACAACTGCAAGGTCATCCGGCGCCATGGCACCGTGATGGTCATCTGCACCAACCCGAAGCACAAGCAGCGGCAGGGGTAACCGATGGCACGTATCGCCGGCGTCGACATCCCGCGCGAGAAGCGGGTCGAGGTCGCCCTCACCTACGTCTTCGGGATCGGCCTGCCGACCAGCCAGAAGATCCTCGCCCAGACCAACATCAACCCGGACACCCGGGTCCGGGATCTGACCGAGGAGCAGGTCAATCGCCTGCGCGAGCTCATCGACCGGCGCTACAAGGTCGAGGGCGACCTGCGTCGTGAGGTGGCGCTCAACATCAAGCGCCTCATCGAGATCGGCTCGTACCGTGGCCTGCGTCATCGGCGCAACCTCCCGGTCCGTGGCCAGCGGACCAAGACCAACGCTCGCCAGCGTCGCGGACCGAAGAAGACGGTCGGCGTCAGGCGCAAGAAGTGACGAGGGACTGACCAGGCATGGCGGAACGCAAGCGAGCGGTCAAGACGCGTCGGCGCGAGAAGAAGAACGTCCCCCAGGGGCACGTTCACATCCAGGCGACGTTCAACAACACGATCATCACGATCACGGATCTCAACGGTGCCGTCATCAGCTGGGGCTCGGCCGGCGTGGCCGGGTTCAAGGGCTCTCGCAAGAGCACGCCGTACGCGGCGGCTCTGTCGGCTGACGGTGCGGCCAAGCGTGCGATGGAGCACGGCATGCGCCAGGTCGAGGTGTACGTGAAAGGTCCGGGCGCCGGCCGCGAGCAGGCGATCCGTTCGCTCCAGGCGGCCGGCCTCGAGGTCAGCGCCATCACCGATGTCACCCCCATCCCGCATAACGGTTGCCGCCCGCCCAAGCGGCGACGCGTCTAGGAACCCCGAGGACACATGGCCCGTTACACCGAATCCGTCTGCCGCCTCTGCCGGCGGGAGGGCGCCAAGCTCTTCCTCAAGGGCAGCCGCTGCTATTCCAAGAAGTGCTCGTTCGAGCGTCGACCGACGCCGCCCGGCCAGCATGGCGTGCGTCGCCGCAAGGTCGGGGAATATGGCCTCCAGCTTCGCGAGAAGCAGAAGGTCCGCCGAACCTACGGCGTCCTCGAGCGCCAGTTCCGGAACTACTTCATCGCCGCCGAGACGACGCCCGGCGTGACCGGCGAGAACCTGCTCCGTTCGCTGGAGCTGCGCCTCGACAACGTCGTCTACCGGATGGGCATCGCCTCGTCGCGCGCCCAGGCACGTCATTTCGTCGGGCACGGTCATCTCGCCGTCAACGGCCGCCCGACCAATATCTCGTCCTACCAGCTCAAGCCCGGCGATCGCATCGAAGTGCGCGAGTCGCATCGCAGCCGTGAGCCGTTCAAGATCGCCAGGGAGACGCTCCGTTCGCACCAGGCGCCGGAGTGGCTGACGATCGATCCGGCCAGCCTGTCGGGTTCCATCGTCACCCCGCCATCCCGCGACCAGATGCCGCTCGATCTCAACGAGCAGCTCGTGGTCGAGTACTACTCGAGGTAAGCCGTACTCATGATCGAACTCGAGAGCCCGCAGATCGAGCCTGTCGAGGAAGCCGGCACGTACGCCAAGTACGAGGCTGGCCCACTTCAGGCCGGGTACGGCGTCACCCTCGGAAACGCCCTCCGGCGCGTCCTCCTGTCATCCCTCGAGGGGGCGGCCGTCACAAGCATCCAGATCCGTGACATCTACCAGGAGTTCTCGACGATCCCGGGCGTCAAGGAAGACGTCACCCAGATCGTCCTGAACGTCAAGAAGCTTCGGCTCAAAAGCTACGCTGGTCACCCCGTCCAGCTTCGCCTCATCAAGAGCGGCGCGGGCGCGGTCACGGCCGGCGACATCGCCGAGTCGGCCGACGTCGAGATCGTCAATCCGGATCTCGTCCTGATGACGCTCGACACGGACGACGTGACGATCGAGATGGACCTGACCGTCGAGCGCGGGGTCGGCTACCTCGGTGCCGAACGGGCCGAAGCGCTGCCGATCGGGGTCATCGCCGTCGACGCGATCTTCACCCCGGTCCGCAAGATCAACTACTGGGTCGAGAGCATGCGCGTCGGTCAGATGACCAACTACGACAAGCTCACGATCGAGATCGAGACCGACGGGACGATCGGACCGGAGGAGGCGCTCAGCCGCTCCGCCGAGATCCTGGTCAACCAATTCCGGCCGTTCGTGACGGTCGGGATGGCGGCGGCCCCGGTCGCCCCGGTCACGGGTGCGGCGGCGCTGCCGGCGAATATGCTCGACATGCCGATCGAAGAGCTCGACCTGCCGATGCGCGCGTATAACTCGCTCAAGCGCAACAACATCGTCAAGGTCGGCCAGCTGCTCCAGCTCAAGGACGACGACCTCCTCCGGATGCGCAACTTCGGCAAGAAGTCGCTCGACGAGATGAAGGAGCGACTACGCATGCGCGGTTTCATCGTCCCGGAGACGGAGGGCGATGGCCTCGACGACATCGAGACCGACGAGTCGTTCGAAGACGAGACCGAGGGCTGACCGATGTCCTCGCATCGCGTCGGCGGTCGCAAGCTGAGCCGCAAGCAGGGGCCCCGGCTCAGCCTGTTCAAGAACCTGACCGTGTCCGTCGTCCGGTACGAGCGCGTCAAGACGACTGAGGCGAAGGCCAAGGAGATCAGCGGGCGCGTCGAGAAGGTCATCACGTTGGCCAAGCGCGGCGACCTGTCGGCACGGCGCGCGGTCGTGGCGCAGTTTCCCAACGAACCCCTCGTGGTGGCGAAGCTGTTCGACGAGATCGCCCCGAGATATGCAGACCGGAGCTCCGGGTTCACCCGGATCGTCCGTCTCGGTCAACGCCGCGGCGACGCCGCCGAGATCGTCCAGATCGAGCTTGTCTGACGCAGGCGCCCGAGAGGGCGCCCCGGTGCGCTACCGCGCACTGGTCGAATACGACGGAACGGACTTCGCCGGGTTCCAGGTCAATCCTGGGAAACGGACGGTCCAGGGGGTCCTGGAAGCCGCGCTGGCCCGCCTCGGAAACGGGGAGGTGCAGCGGGTGGATGGGGCAGGCCGGACGGACACCGGCGTTCACGCCAGTGGCCAGGTGATCGCATTCACCTACGCCGGGCGGCTCCCCGTGGCGGACCTGGGTCGGGCGCTCGATGCGCTCCTCCCGTCGGACGTCGCGGTGCGGGCGGTACGACGCGCTCCGGCCGAATTCAACCCCCGCTATGCGGCGCGGTATCGGGAATACCGCTATACCGTCTGGAACGGGCCGCGCAGCCCACTCCGCGAGCGCCTGGCGCTCGGGGTGCGGACCCCACTCGACACCGCCGCGATGGAGCGGGCCGGGTCGGCCTTCATCGGCCGGCACGACTTCAGCACCTTCGGGGTGGCGGACCGAACGTCGGTCCGGACCGTCATGGCGGTCCGGGTCAGGCGGGAGGGCCGGCTGGTGACGATCGACGTCAGGGCCGACGCCTTCCTGCGCGGGATGGTCCGCCGGATGGTCGCCGCCCTCCTGGAGGTCGGCCTCGGACGGGTGGATGAACAAGCGGTCCGTGCGGCACTCGCCGGCACGGGACCGGCCCTCGACGGGACGTCAGCCCCGGCCAAGGGGTTGAACCTCTGGCGGGTCGCCATCGGGCGAGCGTCGGAGCGATCGAACGGAGTGAACGAGGAACGATGAACGCGAAGACCTATTCGGTCCGAGAGGGCGACATCGAACGACGCTGGTACGTCGTCGACGCGACGGACGAGACGCTCGGCCGCCTCGCCTCGCGCATCGCGCACGTCCTCGAAGGCAAGCACAAGCCGACCTATCAGCCGAACCTGGACTCGGGCGACCACGTGATCGTGCTGAACGCCGCGCGCATCGCGGTCACGAGCGATAAGCTCGAGAGCAAGCTCTACAGCCGCCACAGCGGCTACCCCGCCGGATTCAAGCAGGAAACGCTCGGTCACCTGCTGGCCCGCCGCCCCGAAGAGGTCATCCGTCGGGCCGTCAAGGGGATGCTTCCGCACAATCGTCTCGGGACCCAGCAGCTGCGCAAGCTCAAGGTCTATCCCGGGTCGGATCACCCGCATCAGGCCCAGCAGCCTGAACCGCTCGACTGACCAGGAGCTGAAGAGACGATGTCGATCCCCGCTTTCTACTCCGGCACCGGACGTCGCAAGACGGCCATCGCCCGCGTTCGGCTGTTGCCGGGTGAGGGCGAGATCGTGGTCAACGGCCGAACGCTCGAGGAGCACTTCGGTAACGCGGTCAACGAGTCGGAGGTTCGGATGCCGTTCCGGGTCACCGGGACCGAAGGCCGCTTCAACGTCATGATCAAGGTCGAAGGGGGAGGCGTCACTGGCCAAGCCGGCGCTATTCGTCATGGGATCGCGCGCGCTTTGCTCGAGCTCGACCCGGAAGCGAACCGGCTCCCACTCCGCCAGGCCGGCCTGCTGACTCGCGATCCACGAATGAAGGAGCGCAAGAAGTACGGGTTGAAGCGAGCGCGCAAAGCCCCGCAGTACACGAAGCGTTAGTCAACGGCGCCGACCAGGGACGTCCATGCGTGCGTTGCCGGCTTCGCTCGGTCGCTCACGCACCTTGGGGTGCGCTCGCTCCCTCGCTCGCGCGGCGCCTTCGCCTGAACGCCCCTGGTCGGCGCTTCGCTTGACCTCGTCTCTTCGGGCGCGACGATGACAGCCACCGCAGGATCGCTGCGCGGGCGGGATCTGCTGAGCGTTGCTGATCTCTCGCCAGATGAGGTCGAGCTGGTGTTCGCGACGTCGGAGCGGCTGAAGGCAGAGTACCGGTCGAAGCGACGGCACGCCCGGCCGCCGCTCGTCGGGCGGACCCTGGCGATGCTGTTCCAGAAGCCGAGTCTACGGACACGGGTGACGTTCGAGGCCGGCATGGTGCAGCTTGGCGGGCATGCGATCTATCTCACGCACGACGTCGTTCTGGGAGCCCGCGAGAGCGTCCGGGACGTAGCCCGGAACCTCGAGCGGTTCGTCGATGGCATCGTCGTGCGGACCGGGCCGCACGAGGTGGCGCTCGAACTGGCCGGGCAGGCCGGCATCCCGGTCATCAACGGCCTGACCCTCCGTGAGCACCCGTGTCAGGCGCTCGCCGACGTGTTCACGATGCGGGAGCGGTTCGGGCGGCTCGATGGCGTCGTCGTCGCCTTCGTGGGCGACGGCAACAACGTCTACCACTCGCTGGCCCTGCTCGGCGCCGGGCTCGGCATGGAAATCCGACTGGCCCACCCGGCGGGCTACGCGCCGAACGAGCGCATCGTGGCCCGAGCGGAGGAGCTGGCGGCCGCGTCCGGCGGACGGCTCGTCTTCGGGCACGACCCGGTCGAGATCGTCCGTGGCGCAGCCGTCGTCTACACCGACGCCTGGACATCGATGGGCCAGGAGGCCGAGACCGAGGAGCGACGCGACGCGTTCCGGGGCTTCCAGGTCGACGACGCCATGCTCGATGCGGCCGGTCCCGACGCTCTCGCCATGCACTGCCTCCCGGCGCACCGAGGCGAGGAGATCACGTCCGCGGTGATGGACGGACCGCGTAGTCTCATCTGGGAGCAATCGGAAAACCGGCTGCACGTGCAGAAAGGACTCCTGGTCGAACTGTTGGGGACGGAGGATCGGGGTTGAGCGAAGTCCTCTACGAACAGTACAAGGACGCGCTCCGGCGTGGCCACGTGGCGGCTTTGCGCGGCCGGCTCGACGCGGCGGCGGCCGCCTATCGCGAAGCAGCCCGGATCGCCCCGGATCGCGCGCTGCCGTACGTGGGGCTGGGCGGCGTCCTCGCCCGACTCGGTCGCACGGACGAATCGCTGGTGGCCTACGCGGCGGCCATCGAACGCGCTCCCGCCGACGAAGGCGCGATGCAGGGCCGCGCGGATGTCCTGGCTGCGATCGGGCGCCGCTCTGAGGCGGCGGACCAGTTGGACCGCCTGTCAGCCAACCTCGAACGCGAAGGACGCCTTGCCGACGCGTGCGATGTCGCGCGGCGAGCGCTCGAACTCGCCGAGTCGCGTGGACGTCGCGGCCAGGTCGAGAGCCTGGTGGCGCGACTGCGGACGGCGGCACCGGGCGACGCGGCGGCCTCAGAGGCGCTCGAGCGAGCGCTCGGGGTGCTCGAATCGGGGTCGGGTGTCGATGCACCTCGGAGTGAGGACGGCGGGACGAACGCGCCGCCGACCGAGACGGCTCCCGAACCGCCCCGCCCCGCCGCCCCGGATCCGGCGATCCTGACGCTGGCGGTCGAGGAGGCGCTCGAAGCTGGAGATCTCGACGAGGCTCGTCGTCGCGCGCTCACCGCGGCCAACGGCCACCGGGCCGTCGGGCAGTTCCACGCGGCGATGGACGCCTGCTACCAGGCGCTCGCGATCATGCCCTCGGACCCCGATATCCACCTATTGCTCGCCGAGCTGTACCTTGATCGAGGCTGGCGCGGCCCGGCCGCTGACAAGCTGGTCCTGCTCGGCCGCCTGTCGCAACTGACCGGCGATGGCGCCACGCGCGGCCGGTTGTGCTATCTCGCGGCGGCGCGTTTCCCCGACGATCCGAGGCTCGCCGCCGTCTGCGCCTGACGCCGCGCTGCCCGGTGGGCTCCGGTCGCGATGCTACACTCGGGGACGATGTCCCTCCTCGGCTCGATCCTCGAGCAGCACCAGCTGACGACGATCGTCGACATCGGGATCACCGCGCTGCTCATCTACTGGTTGTTCAGCCTCATCCGGGGGACGCGCGCGGTCCGCCTGGTGATCGGTGTCAGCGTCCTCGTGGTGGTCTATGGGCTCGCCATCGCGTTCGACCTGCGCCTCCTGACCCAGATCCTGCAGGGCGGCGCGGTCGTCGGCCTGTTCGCGCTCGTCGTGATCTTCCAGCCAGAGCTGCGCCGGGCGCTCGAGCGCATCGGCCGCGTCGGATCCCTCGGTTGGCTGCTGTCGCCGGCCGAATCGCGCGCCGTCGAGCATGTGTCGGCCGAGGTCGCGCGCGCGGCGGCCGGGCTGTCCGCAGACGGCCAGGGCGCCCTCATCGTGCTGGAGCGCGAGACGGGGCTCGAAGAGGTGGCCGAGACCGGCGTGATGATCCACGGCGATGTCTCGTCGGACTTGCTGCGCACGATCTTCACACCGAAGTCGCCACTTCACGACGGGGCGGTGATTATCCGCGACGGGCGCATCGTGGCGGCCGGGGCGCTCCTGCCGCTGGCCGAGACGTCCATCCACACCGAACGTTTCGGGACGCGCCATCGGGCCGCCCTCGGCATCACCGAGCAGACCGACGCCGTCGTCGTGGTGGTCTCGGAGGAGAATGGTCAGATCAGCCTGGTCGAGCGCGCTCGGATCGTCCGAAACCTCACCGAGGCAGGTCTTGCGCGCGCGATCCAGGGCCTGCTCGATCCGGCCGGTGGTCGGCGCGGGGCGTTCGGCTGGCGCTCGGCGAATCAGCGCCGCGGCTTCGAAGGCCGGCCGCCCCGGCTGCGTGAGCTCGGCCGCCTCGTCGGGCGTCCAGCGGGAGCCGGCGATTCGCAGGCGACGGCCGTCGCACCGACGCCGGCGGCCGGCGGTGCCGGCACGTTGCCTGGGGCATCGGCCGCCCCACCCGTTCCGGCGGTTCCCCCGACGCAGGCCGCGCCGTCTGCCCCAGCGGCGCCGGCGCAAACCCATGATGAGGACGAGGTCGTGTCGTCGGTGGCCGCTCGGGCGCCGCGGTGAGGCGGATCCTCGGGACCATCGTCCATAACTGGCCTCTCAAACTAGCAGCGGTCGGCCTCGCGACGCTCATGTACGGCGGACTGGCGCTGTCGCAGAACACGCAGACGTTCCAGGGTGTGGTGCCAGTCCGGTATGTCAACGAGCCACGCGACACGGTCGTCCTGCCGTCCACCCCTCAGCCGGTGACCCAGGTCCGCTATTTCGCGCCGACCGGGGTCCAGGTCGCGACCAGCTCGTTCCTGGCCACGATCGACCTGTCCGGCCAGGAAGGCAAGGTCGGCGTGATCAGCGTCAAGATCGATGTGACGACGCCCGATTCGAGGATCCGCGTCCTCGGCTACGATCCAGCCTTCGCCACCGTCGACCTCGATTCGCTCAAGTCTCGCGCGGTCCCGGTCAAGGTGGTGCACGGCACGGTCCCGGATGGGTTGACCCTCGGCACGACGACGGTGGACCCGGCAACCGTCCTGGTCACGGGAGCGGCCTCGCTCGTCGCGCAGGTCGACGCGGTTCGGGCCGATGTCACCATCCAGTCCACCGGCATCGATGTCGACGAGGACGCCCAGCTCGTGCCGATCGACAAGCTCGGCAACGCCCTGAGCCCGCTCGACCTGACGCCACCCACCGCACGCGTCGTGATCCCGGTCTTCTCCGATCAGCAGAGCCGAACCCTGCCGGTGAACCCCATCATCACCGGCAACCCGGCTGCCGGGTTCGAGATCGCATCGGTCACCGTCGATCCGCTCGTCGCGCTGGTCGCAGGCGACGCCGACCAGCTGGCCCAATTGACCGCGGTGGACACCGATCCGATCCCGATGACAGGCGTGTCGGCGGACGAGGTGGTCGAGGTCAAGCTCGCGCTTCCGACAGGTGTCGTCGCGGTCAAAGGCACACCGATCAAGGTGAGCATCAAGATCCGGCCCGTGACCGCCACCCGTACGTATACCGCCGGGCTCAACCTGGTCGGTAACAGCGCCGATCTCGCATACGCGCTCTCGGTCGATCGCGTCCTGCTGACCATCGGCGGGTCCACGGCCGACCTCGATCGGCTGTCCGGCGCGACCCTCGTCGCGACGCTCGATGTCGCCGGACTCAAGGCCGGTGTCCACGACGTGACAGTGACCGCCACCCTGCCGCCCGGGACGACCCTGGTCACGTCCGACCCCGCGACGGTGAAGGTGACCATCACCGAGCTCGCGTCGCCGTCTCCGTCGGCTGGAGGCTGACCGGGTGTCGCGCCTATTCGGCACCGATGGGATCCGTGGGGTCGCCAACGCCGACCTCAAGCCGACGCTGGCATACGCGCTCGGGCGGGCGGTCGCCCATCGCCTTGCCGGCCGAGGAGGCTCGATCGTCGTCGGGCAGGACACCCGGCGATCGGGTGACATGTTCGTGGCCGCCATCGTCGCGGGAACGACCAGCCTCGGCGTCGACGTCCACGTCGTCGGCGTCGTGCCGACGCCGGCCCTCGCGTTCATCACCGGCGAGGGCCCGTTCGCCGCAGGGATCATGGTCTCCGCCTCGCACAACCCGGCCATCGACAACGGGCTCAAGGTCCTCGACGGCGATGGGCTCAAGCTCGACGACTCGATCGAGGACGAGCTCGAAGCACTCATCTGGCGCACCGAGGAGTTGCCGGGCGTCTCGAACGACGACCTCGGCCGGATGATCGACGCGACCGCCCGGCTCGACGGATATCGCGCCCACCGCATGGGCCTCGCTCGGTCGGTCGATGCGCGCGGGCTCCACCTGGTCCTCGATGCCGCCAACGGGTCGGGTTCCGTGGTCGGACCGGAGATCCTGGCAGCGACCGGCGCGCGGCTCGACGTCATCCACGCCGCGCCGGTCGCTGCCAGGATC
>Ga0209068_10000503_pt1 | contig 21222 bp, 21 predicted proteins | sample ColStrG_CSR_2012_FD_187200 | JGI IMG/M metagenome (GOLD analysis project Ga0209068, IMG submission 187200) | Freshwater sediment microbial communities in response to fracking from Pennsylvania, USA - Cold Stream Run_MetaG_CSR_2012 (SPAdes)... | ecosystem: Environmental > Aquatic > Freshwater >...
AGCACTTATGGCTCGACGGCGGCCAGCACCTCGACTTGCATCGCTTCGCTGGGCTTGACGGTGAATTCCTGGGTGTAGGTCTTGCCCCCGCGTTCGGCGGCCACCGAATAGCTGCCGGCGGCCAGGATGTGGGTGGGCAGCGCCGCGACACTGTGCTTGACGGTTTCGCCTCCACCGCCAAAGATGGTCCAGGAAGTGCCCGCCAGCGCCTCACCGCCCGCTTGCTGGGCCAGCTTGAACGTAACCTTGGCGCCGGTCAGCGTGAATACCGCATCAGTGATCTTGCCCGCTTCAACGCCGACATCGGTGCCGACGGTGGCGTTGGCATCGCCATAGGTTGCCGCGACGTGATAGAGGCCCGAGTTCAGCCTCACGACAACGCCCGGCTTGATCCCTGCCAGCACCTTGGTGCGATTGCCGAATTGATCGCGCTGATCCGAGAACACATCGCAGGTTACGAGCTGGGGCGCGGCAAGGCTGCCATCGGCCAGCTGCGCGGCGATCTTGAGGCCGCCGGCGTTGATGACGAGCTGTGCTGCCTGCGAACCGGCGGAGATTTTGACGGATCGGGTGACATAGGCGCGACCGAACGCGACGTTCACAAGATAGTCGCCGGAGGGCAGCTTGAAATTTGGATTGGCGTCGCTCGATGTGGCGACAAGCTTGAACGGGTCCTTGGAGCCTGCGGTTTCGATGAACACCCGCCAGGCCAATCCGGTGGTCAATTGCGGCCCAGTATCTGTGAGCAAGGCCGTGAGCGCGAGGTCCGCGTCATTGGGCTTGCCCGCAGAGGCGTTGGCCTCGAGCGACCCTTGCGGGGGGACCCCTGCGAGACTGGCAACCGCGCCGGTGGACGGCGCGGGCGGCACGCCCAGCTTGGCGATGTTGGCGAGAGCATCATCAAGTGCCGCTGCCAACTCCATCGTGCTGCCGACACGCCAGAAGCCTCCCTTGGTGGAGTCGGCGATGCATTTCAGCGGTTGCAACTGATCGGCCTCACCGCCCGCGTCGATGGCGATGACGTTGACCGGGAGTGTGTGGCCGGACACCAACCTGCTGGCGGTTTCGCAAGGGTCCGCCTGACAGCTTTCTGGCCCTCCGGCGATGAGCACGAAGGCCGTCCTGCCGTCGATCACGTCCGGGCCCGTCAGCGCCGCCGTCAACGCCGCCGAGACCGGGGCATCACCCTTGGTTTTCAAGCCGCTGAGGAGATCGACAAGCGCGTTTGCCTCGAACCGGCCAATCGGCCGCAGCCGCTCGGTGTCGGTGCACGCCTGCTGGCCACTGACCCGGTGGCCGTAGACCAGAAGGCCGATATCGAGCTTGTCGGTGTGGTTCGGCAGGACGCTGGCAAGTGCATTCTCAACCGCCAGAAGCTTGCTGCCGCCGCCAAACAACGCCGCCATGTCGGCGGTGGAGTCGATCACGAACGCAACGCGCATGTGGGCACGTGGTGCCTCGGCGGCGTAGCCGGGACCGCAAATCGCGACGAAGACAAACAGGCTGGCAAGGAGGCGAAGCATGGGCGGAATTCGTGCTCGTTCCGGTTGTCTCGAACTGTGTGACGGGCCGCTACCTTGCCCCGTCATTCCGGCTTAATCGCGACGGTCTTGCGCTCGCCAGGTGCCAGGCTGACCGTCGCGGACTGGTCCTTGCCCAGGCGTGAGACGTGGACGGTGTAGGCGCCGGGCGCCAGTGGTACCAATGGTGCGGGCACCATGGTCGACCATACAACTTTGCCGTCCGCATCTCGGATCTCCCACAAGACATCGACAGCCGAACCCGGTTCATCGCCATAGCCCAGATCGAGCAGCCCGACTCGCTGCTGCAGCACGGTGCGGGTTTCGGCGCCAGGTTTGACGGTGACATCGGCCGTGGCGGCGATGTTCACCAGCCCGACCCGGCCTGTGACGCGGTACATGCCCGCCTCCAGCTCGATCGTGGCCTGGCCGCTGGATCGGCGCGCGGCGATGGAACCCGGCTGGCCAGACTCATCGAGCCGCTCGACCGTGTAGGAGATCAGGTCTTCCGGGAGCCCCGGTCCACCGGGCAGACCCTCGGTCTCCAGCCTCAGCCGCCCGGTGGAGGGCGGAACACTGATGTGGGTGACCTCGCCCGCCTTGACCACCGCATCAAGCCGGACTTTGCTGGCGTCCTGGCGCGTCGAGACGTGGTAGATGCCGGGCGGCAATTCAAACGACGGATTGGGCATGGCCGATTGCGCGACGTCGCGGCGGCCCAGTGGCTGGTCGGGGTCGTCCTCGCTGACAAAGTAGATCGGCGCCGCCGCCTTTGGGTCGCCGCCACTGTCCGCCGCCTCGATCTGCAAGACACCCGAGGATAGCGCGAATTCGGCCACCTGATCTTGCCCGGCGGCAAGGTCCAGCGTCCGCTCAAGCCGCATCTCGCCACGGCTGGCGGCGATCCGATAGCTGCCCGGTGGCAGAAGAAGGGGGGCGAGCAGCGGTTCATGGAGCATGGCGACGGTGGCATCGGCCATGTCGTCCTCCGGGCTGCTGGCGGTCTGGTAGATGGTGTAGTAGACGCCGGAGGGCGGCTGGTCTGGCTTGCCGCCGGTGGCCTTGATGCGGAGGCTGGCCGCATTCAGCGGCACCGCGAGGTTTGTCGGCTGACCGTTCTGGACTACTGCCGGCTGATGCACATCGATTGGCCCGCCAAGGGCCTCGACATCATAGCTCCCCGGTGGCAACGGCGCGACAGCCGTCGGGCTGGCGGCACGAAACACCACCGCGCCGGGTTTGCCACCCTCGATGGAGCGCACGATCCAGGCCAAAGGCTGGCCGTACACGGGCCCGCCGGGTGCGAGTACCGCGGAAAGCACAAGGCCGGCGCTGGCCGTTGGCGCCGCCGGGGCTGGGGGCGGAACCACGGCCGGCGGCGCACTCAGCGCGGCGAAGGCATCGGCGAAGGCGACGGGCGTGTCGGCCATCGTGGTCGCCGCGAACACGCGCCCACGGGCGGCGTCGGCGATGCACTGGAATTGCGCTACATCGGTCTCGCTCGCGCCCATGCTCAGGACGTCGATGGCCAGCCCCGGTTCGGCCGCCGCAAGGTCCTTGGCGGTCGCGCACGGATCTTGCTGGCAGCTGTCGCCAGAGCCCGCGATGAGCAGTACCTTGCCGCCGCCGGAACCCAAGGCTTCAGCCGCCGCTTTCAGGGCCTCGGACACCGGCGATTGGCCACGCGGACGCACGCTGAAGGCGGCATTGAGGACGCGACCCGAATCGAACGGCTCGATCGGCCGCAGCAACTCGACATCGTCGCAATCGGCGCGGCGGCGGTGGCCATAGGCCAGAACCCCCGTCGCCATGGCTTGGGGTGGTGTCGCCAACTGGGATTGCAGGGTCTTGCGCACCAGGTAGTATTTCTTGAACGTTTCCAGTGGGTTGAGCATAGTTCCCGAGCTGTCGAGCACGATCACGGCGCGCGGCGGATCCTGCGCGGCCATGGCCAGAGTCGCACCGGCGGCGAGGTTTAAGCCCAAGCCCACTATCGCCAGTGCTGACCGCAATCTCATGAGCCGTCCCCGTTTCAGCGCTTCATTGTATAGCCGGTCCGTTTGCGCTAGCGAACAGCCTCGTTTGTCCCACCGCCGGAAGCCAAAAAGATGCCCAATGCCGCGCTCGATCTGCTGCTCACGCGCCGCTCGTCCTCGGTCTCGGGCGGGCTGCTCGGCGAGCCGGGGCCGTCGCCCGACGCATTGCGCCAGATGCTGACCGCCGCAACCCGGGTGCCTGACCACAAGAAGCTCGCACCCTGGCGGTTCATCCTGTTCGAGGGCGAGGCGCGGGCCAAGTTCGGCCAGCTGCTGGCCGACGTGGTGCAACGCGAGGAGAAGGAACCGCCCAGCCCGGCGCGAATCGAGGCGGAGGCCGGCCGGTTCCTGCGCGCGCCACTGGTCGTGGCCGTGGTGTCGCGAATAACCCCCAACCCGGCCGCGCCCGAATGGGAGCAGATCCTGTCGGCCGGCGCGGCGTGCATGACCCTTTGCCACGCGGCCAACGCGCTCGGCTTCGCCAGCCAATGGATCACCGAATGGTACGGCTACAGCGCCGGGGTTCGCGCGGGCCTGGGCCTGGCGGACAACGAGCGGATCGCGGGCTTTGTCTATATCGGCACGGCCAAACAGCGCCAGCCCGACCGCGACCGGCCCGCGCTGGATGCCATCGTCAGCCGGTGGGGCTGAGCCGATGTTCTACGACACCGCCACCAACGCCCACGGCCTGCGCCACGACCCGATGAAAGCGATCGTCGCGCCCCGCCCGATCGGCTGGATCTCAACCGTCAGCCGCGACGGGGTGCTCAACCTGGCGCCCTACAGCTTTTTCAATCTGGTCTCGGAACATCCGCCCTACGTCATGTTCGCCTCGGCCGGGCGCAAGGACAGCCAGCGCAACGCCGAGGAGACGGGCGAATTCGTGTGCTCGCTGGCGACCTATGATCTGCGGACCGAGATGTCCACGACCTCGGCGCCGGTGGGGCCGGAGGAGGATGAGTTCGCGCTGGCCGGGTTGGAAGCGGCACCCTCGCGGCTGGTCAAGCCGCCGCGCGTCGCTGCCTCACCGACGGCGCTTGAGTGCCGGTATTGGCGGACCGTGACGCCGCCGAGCCACGCCAAGGAGCCGCATTCGATGGTGATCGGCGAGGTGGTGGGGGTGTTCATCGACGACCGGTTTTTGCGCGACGGGATGCTGGACACGGTGGCGATGCGGCCGATCGCCCGGATGGGGTACATGGATTACGCGGTGGTAGAGGGCAAGTTCGAGCTGCGGCGGCCGAGGTAAGCGCGGCCAGCGTTTGGTGCGGGATTTGACGGCCGGTGCGCCGGTGATACGATATTTCCAAACCGCCGACAGCAGGCAATAACCAAGGAGGATCACGCCGATGTACACCAAGCAGGCCCTGCGCGAATTGGGCGTCACCGCCGCCGATTTCACCGATGGCGAGCGCCGCCAGCTCGACGACAATGGCTTTTATGTCCGCACCGGGGTGTTCAACGCCGCCGAATGCGCCGAGATGGCCGAGGAGTTCGATCGTCTGCACGCGGCCGAGGGCCCGGACAAGGGCGGCCACGAGGTGCATGTCGAGCCCGGCGCGCCGCGTGTCTCCAACATCTTCAACAAGACCACCGTCTATGACCGCTGCCTCGCCATTCGGCCGTTGCTGGCCGCCTCGCAGCACCTGCTGGGCGAGTTCAAGCTGCACGGGGCCAACCTGCGCAATCCCGAGAAAGGCAAGGGCCACCAGGATCTGCACGTCGATGTGCCCAAGAAGTTCGACGACGACTGGTGGGTCAGCAACGCCATCATAACCTTCGACGACATGACCGCCGACAACGGCCCCACCCGCGTCGTGCCGGGCTCGCACAAATGGCAGCCGATCAACGTTCCCGCCGTCAACCGTGGCGACTGGGAGCCCGGTTCGCTGACGCCCGAAGAGGCCGCGCGTGTCCCCAAGAGCCTCGCCAGCGCCTATCCCGGTGAGGTCAAGGTGGAGGTGCCCAAGGGTTCGGTGGTCATCATCAATTCCTCGATGTGGCATGGCGGCACCATGAACGTCAGCGGCAAGAAGCGGCGCGTGCTGCATCTCACCTACACGCGGCGCGACCTGCCCCAGCAACTGGTGCAGCGCCAATACCTGACCGAGGGGCTGTACAAACGCATGAACGCGGCCCACCGTTTCCTGATGGATATCGAGCCGGTCTCGGCTGTTGAAGCCGCGCAGATGAAGTCGGCGGGCGCCGGCCACAAGGCCGCCGGCTGGTGGGCGTGAAGCGGTCGGGCGTGGGGTGCCCAGCCCCGACATCAGAACTTGTAAGTTGCATCCAGCAGGACGCCGCGCCGCTCCGACGAAACCACGCTGTGTTGCGACATGAACGTGCCCACCGGGATAGCCGTTTGCTCGAAATGAGTGAGCCCATCTGCCTCAAGATACTTCCAATAGCGCGCACCGACACCCAGGCTGAAGTGCTCTGTCAATTGATAGTGCAGGATTGCTTCGAGCTGCACGCCACTGCTGTTGCCGTCGGTTGGCGTGGCGCCGGTGAACCCGTTAGTGGTGTTCAAGCGCAGCCAATGGGTATCTTCCATATCCAGCTTCGCGCGGGCATACGCGGCCTCTCCCTGAAAGCTCCAAGCGCCGGACCGATAGTCCGTCGACAGACCGAGGCGCACCGCATCCCAGGTGTAGTCCTCCGTGATGCCAAGCACGGAATTCGGGATTGACGGCACGCAGATTGCCGGATGTCCGCCGGTCTGGACGCAGCCGTAGGCTTCGTCCGTATCGCTCCAGTGATGGTAGCCGACAAAGGCGCCGAGCCTGGTGGTCTCCGAGTTCACGAAGTTGTAGCCGAGGTCCCCCGACCAGTACTTCAGACTGCCCTTGGCATCGCTTTGCGTGCTCGAATACGGGGTCACGAACGGCGGGAAATCCTCATCCTGAAGACTTCCGTTCGACAACAGTCCGCCGCCAACATAACCCTTTAGGAACAAACCCTTGCCGAGGGTGCCCCTGGCGAAGATTTCGCCGGAATTGCCGGTCATGCCGGTCCAGGTGAGGCGCGAAACCATGTTGGTCCCCGCCACATCCTTGAGATCGAATTTGTCGGTTCCCTGACTGTACCAATAGCGTGTACCAACTTCGAATGTCGGGCTCTGCTGGGCCTGCGCACTGGCGGCGGCGAGACACGAAAACGCCAGCCCCAGCATCAGCGGCCGGTTGCGCCAGATGACCATGAGAGCCCCATCCCAAATTTTGTCGCCAAACGATTGACAACGTTCCGCCTCCTGCCGTTGTTCCAAGGCGGGGAATATTGTTGATTATCGCGTTGTTGAGTGTAACTTTATCAGTGCAACCGCACATTGCGTGGCGGGTCGCCTTCATCCGAGTTCAAAGAGACTTCACTCGCGGGCGCCGGGTGCCATCGGGGTTGGCCTTGCAGTAGGCAAGCCACTTGCGGCAGGTGAGCTTGAGGCCTTCCAATGTCATGGTTCCTCCGCTTGCCACGGTTTGACGCTCACAGTAGCGAACCCATTTTTCGTCGCCCATGCTCGCTGCGGCCGCGAGAACGCCGGCACAAGGCGACACCATCGCGACAAGCACCGGCTGGCGAGAGTCCGAGGCGGGATCCGCGCGCAGGGGGAGGGCAACGAGGGCGATCGCCATCAGCACGGCCGATGCGCCAAGCTTGAGCAAGCGAAGCGACGATGCGCCGCGCGGCCGAACCTTTGGGTATGGCGCCTGCTCCGCCCTCCAATTTTCGACCGGTGTTGACGGCATCACTTGGCACCACCCGCAAGTTCCGCCGCCCAAATCGCATCGGTTTGCGACCGGATGATGTCACCCCGTCCCAATCCGCTCCGCCGCTTTACCCCCCGTTAACCCGCAAACGTTAATTTCATTCCTCGGCGCCGCCCTGGGTTTCATCGGGTTGGCGCGGGGGCCGGTCGGCCGCGAGGTGGGGGTACTGTCGTCATGCCGGATGCGTCGCTCGCCGATCTGCCCGCCCAGATCGCGCTCGCCTTGTCGCTTGCCAGCTCCAACACCGGCGCCGACTTCCACTACCTCCTCAATACCGCCCGCACCGAGAGCAGCTTCCAGGTCGAGGCCAAGGCGCCGACGTCAAGCGCGCAAGGGCTGTTCCAGTTCATCGAGGAAACCTGGATCCGCACCGTCAAGGACGAGGGCGGACGCTATGGCCTGGCCAAATACGCCGGCTGGATCGCCAAGACCGCCGCCGGCCGCTATGTCGTCGACACGCCCGAGCACCGGACCGCGATCCTCAAGCTGCGCCACGACCCCAAGATTTCGGCCATGATGGCCGGTGCCTACGCCAAGCAGAACACCGAGTTCGTGCGCAACGCCATCGGCCGCCGTCCGACCTCGGACGAACTCTACATCGCCCATTTTCTCGGGCCAGCCGACGCGGTGCGGCTGATCAGCTATCGCGACAGCGCGCCCTCGCTGAGTGCGCCCGACCTGTTCCCGGCCGCCGCCAAGGCCAACCGCCCGATCTTCTATGGCGACGTCGGCCCGCGCAGCGTCGGCCAGGTCTACAACCTGCTGGTGTCGCGCCAGCACGGCGGAGGCGTGGCCGTGGCCGATGACGGGGCGTTCTTTCCGCACGGGATCGACTTCGGCAGCTGGTCACCCACGGTGCAGAAAATCTACGCCACCAAGGGCAGCGCCTCGCACCAGACCTTGGCGAGCGCCGAGGGTGCCTCGCTGTTCGATCTGTTTGGCGGCAGGACCGAGGTGCCCACGGCGAGCGTGCCGACCGATGGCTGGAACGCCGAGGTCAATGCCTCGGCTGGCCGCGAGGTGCCCTACATCACCGTCGCCGACGATTATCCGGGCGGCAAGGATGGCATGGGGGGCTTGGGATTGCCTGGCAACGATGCGGTTCCCAACGAGACGGTGACCACGGTGCGCGAACCCGTGAAGGTGGCGGCCGCGATGCCCGAGGCGCCACGGCTCAAAATCATCCACGTCCCCCAGAATTAGCCGTGCTCAGGTCTTGCCGCGCCGCAGCACCTTGACGAAGCGGCCCAGCACCGTCGGCGCGTGGAACTCCGTTAGCGCATCATCGGGGTCGATCGCCAGTGGTGCGAGCTGGTCTTGGCCGTCCGGACGGCGGATTTCGACGCTTGCCTCCTCGAACGCGGCATCGGCCTGAGCCTCGGGCGAGGCCGGCTTTGACTCGGGCGCGGGCAGATTGGTCGGTGGGTCCGCTACCGACGCCGGGCTCGCGGGACGGGTCATGAACCGGACTTCGGTGGCATCGCTGTTGGACCCGGACGTGGCCGCGCGCGCGAACATGCGCGAAGCCGCCGCGCTATCCTGAGACGGCGGCTGCCATTTTGGCACGATGCGAGCCGGCGCCGGCGGTGGTGGGGTCGAGAACAATCCCGCACCGGCTTGCGGTGGGCTTGCCGGTTCGACCACCGGGGCCGCTGTTGGGTGGAACTTGGCCAGCGCCGCCAGCACGGCCGCCTCGGCCGCATCCACGCGGTCGAAGGCCGGTCCGGTCATGGCCGAGGCCGGAACGGGCGGAATGATGATCGGCCGGCTGGCGTCGGTTGACCGAGGCGGGGCCCTGAACATCGCCGCCACCGCCGCGCTTGCCGCCGCATAAGCGTGACCGTTCGCCGGCAGTGGCGCCGCAGCCGGCAGCGCGGCCTGCGCCGTGCGCAATTCCCGCCGCGCCGCTTGCAGCAGCCTCAGCGCGCGAAAATCCGGTGTGCCGGAAAGCTCTGTCTCCAGATGTCTGAGGCGCTCGCGGGCCGCCGGCTGGTCCAGGGGCAGGCTTTCCATTCGCGTCAGCGCACGGAAGGTCTCCAGCCGCGAAAGCCGCGCGACGAGGTCGTCGATGAGGCTGGACAAGCGCGGCTCAAGAGCGGGGCCACCGGAGTCGGGCCGGCCTGGGCCAGAATCTCCCGGATCGGCGATCATGCGTTACACTCCCCGAGAGCACGGCGCGAGGGTCAGGTCCTGATACGTCGCATTCAGCGATGAACGCGAAAAACGGCGGTTCAACGGCCACGCCGCTTGGCGGCGGCTAACCCGTCAGCTTGGCCTTGAGAAACCCGACCGTGCGGCCCCAGGCGAGGTCGGCCGCGGCCTTGTCGTAGCGGGCGGCGTTGGTGTCGTTGTTGAAGGCGTGCTGCGCGTCCGGGTAGACGAAGGCCTCGAACGGCACCTTCGCGGCGGTCAACGCATCCTCATAAGCCTTGATGCCCTTGCCGACGAAATCGTCCTTGCCCGCATAATGCAGCAACAGCGGCGCTTTGATCTTGGCGGCGTCCTCGGCGTTCGGTTGAGGGCCGTAATAGGCGACGGCGGCGTTGAGGTCGGGAGCAGCGACTGCGAGCTGGTTGGTCATGCCGCCGCCCCAGCAGAAGCCGACCGCGCCGACTTTGCCTGTCGAATTCTTCCGCGATTTTGCAAAGGCCACAGCGGACACCAGCGCGGCGACGGTCTTGCCGCGATCGAGCTTGCCAATCAGATCCCGGGCCTTGTCCTCGTCCTCCGGCGTGCCGCCGACGGGGCTCAGCAGGTCCGGCGCGATGGCGATGAAGCCTTCGAGCGCAATGCGGCGGGCCACGTCCTTGATATGCGCGTTGAGGCCACGGTTCTCATGAATGACGATGACATAAGAGCGGGCGTGGTCAGCGCCAGCTTTGAGCGCGGTGCTATAGGCCTTCACCTCGCCGTCGGGGCCAGGAAACGGCGACGGGCCGGACTCGAGCCGCGCGTCGTCCTCGGCGATGATGGCGCCTTGCGCGTAGTTGTTGGCGAGCGAGGCGAGCAGCCCCGTCGCAGCCGCCGCGCCGCCGGCTTGCACGGTGAGCTTTTCCATGAACTCGCGCCGGTTCATGCGGCCGTGGGTGAAGGCGTCGTAGAGGTCGATGATCGGCTGGGGGATCGGCATGACAGGCCTCCTGGCTGCGCATGACAACGTGCCGGCAGGCTAGCATCCGGCGCGCGGTCGCGGCGACTCACGAGGTCGTGCGCTAGATTTCCGGCCGTTTCGATTGATGAATTCGCACTCGTCCTGGCTCGACGATCCAGAGCCTGCCATCAATTGGCTCGGTGCGCAAAACGGACGCCAGTTCCTGCATCCTGGCGACGATGGCCCCTGGCCAAAGACGCCCAGGCGATCGCAAGACGGCAATACCCGCTGTTGCTTCCGGCGGGAACCTCAGGACTTCGGCGAAATCCAAGTCGAGCGTGACCAGCACACGCTTCTCTTGGCAGCGCACATGATAGATGTTTTCGTCGCTTGTTCCGTTCAGATTCTGCTCAAAGGCGTCGTGACGTCGTGGCCGTCCGCGGCCAGCAGCGATTTGCCAAGCGAACCGAGGTTCTCGTCGAGTTCGAACTTCATTCCATGGGTGCCGCGAGCACCGGAATGATCCGCTCACGTGCCACCTCAGCGCCATAGCCAATGGCGGCGCGAATGTCTTCCGGTTTCAACTGCGGATAGTGCGCAAGGATTTCCGCCTCGCTGTCACCGCTCGCCAGGAAATCCAGGATTGGCGACACCCAGATGCGCGTGTCTCTGATGCAAGGCTTGCCGAAGCATATGTGCGGGTTGATCTAGATACGGTCGAGCAGATTTGCCATCCGATGATCATATCATTAGGCGACGTTTCGGCAAATGGCTCCTCGCTACCCCGCCTTGCCCCCGCCCCACACCTTGTCCGACAGCCCCGCGCTCTTTTGCGCGAACCCCAGCGGACCTTTCCAGTCGAACTCGCGGTACACTGCGGCCAGATGCGCGAAGGGCGGCGACTGGGCGAACAGCTGGAACGTCAGCCGGTGGCCGGCATAGTCGGAATTGGTGAGATCGCGGGCGAAGGCCAGCAGCTTGCGCCGGTCCTCGGCGCTCCAGTCCTCGCTGATGGTGTAGAATTTCTCCAGCCACGGCTTGGTTTCCGGGGCCTCGAACGCGGCGACATCCGGCGTCACGCAAATCTGCCCGCCCATCAGCTCGCGCGCGATGTGGATCATGCGCGGCAAGTTGGTCATGGCGTGGACCCGGCCGGTGAACAGGAGCGACTGGTTGGGCATCAGCAACCCATTCGGACTCTTTTGCGCGGTGGCGATCGCCGCCGTCAGATGGGCGTTGATGCCCTCGCGCCAGACCGCGAGCTCGGCCAGCTTCTCCTGCACCGCCTGCTGCTTGTCGAGGCCGGTCTGGCGCACGTTCCACAAGGCCGCGCCAATCAGCATGTCGGCGAAGGTGAGGGTGCGTTGCACGAACGGAAACGCCGAATAGCGGTGCAGCGTCGCGCGGATGAACGAGGCGGCGCGGGTGTGCTGGTAGAACAGCACGTCCTCCCATGGGATCAGCACATTGTCGAGGATCATCAGCGTATCGACTTCATCAAATTTGTTCGATAGCGGATAATCACGCGCATCGCACCGGCCGGTGAAGCCGGTGCGGCAGATGTGTTTTACCCCCGGCGCGTTCATGTGGACGATGCAGCCGAGCGCGTAGTCCGAGAGCTTGGCATCGCCCCAGTTGGCGATGGTCGGCTTGAGGAACGCCTGGTTGGCATAGGCCGACGCAGTCTCGTATTTGGCGCCGCGAATGACGATGCCCGCGTCTGTTTCCTTCACCATATGCACGAGAAAGTCGGGGTCCTGGTCCTGCGGGCGCTTGGAGCGGTCACCCTTGGGGTCGGTGTTGGCCGAGACATGGAACGGGTCGTCGCGGGTGGCCTTCTTGATGTGGTTTTCGATGTTGGCGGCAAAGCGCGGGTCGATCTCGGCCAGGATATCCTTGCCGTCCCACAGGCTCCACATCTCGCCAATCGTCTCGTCGCCGACGCGCGTGACCACGCCGCCGATGTCCCGCATCACCGCGTCCACGGCCTTGCGCTTGGCGTGCCAATCGTCTTGAGTGTAGGGCAGCTTAAGCCCCTGCGCGAACCGCTCGCCACCGTCCTGGTAGGTCATGAGCACTTGGGTCTTGGCATCATGCTGCATGTCGTAGATGCGGGCGCGGATGTCGATCAGCGGCTTCAGCATCGGATGGGCGGTCACGTCCTTGACGCGGGCGCCGTCGATGTAGACCTCGCGGTCGTCGCGGATGGAGGCGCAGTATTGGTCGCCGGTGCGGATCATGGTCGGTCCTTGGTTTGCGGTGTGGTTGGCATCAAAGCCGATCATGCGCACGATGTAAAACAGCTACCGGTTTGGTCGGTGGCATTTGGCAAACTGGCGCACGATGCTATCGTTCTGATCGGCTGCTCGTTTTTGGGAGGCTCCTGTGAGCGAGACCCTCATCGGGCGTTCGAACCAAAGCTACTGGCCCCTGCTCTGGATCGCTCCGGGGTTGGCGCTGACAGCGACCGGGTTCTGGAGTTCACTTCACGTCGACTCATTCTGGCGCAAATACAGCGATCCCGGAAGCGCAGTCGACTGGTGGCTGCCAATCGTCGCCTTTGCCGGGTTTTGGCTTCTGCTGTTGCTCTGCCTTGCTCTTGTTCTGTGGCGGCGCTGGAATCCGGCGAACGAACTGGTGATCGACAGCGAAGGGATTGCGTCCAATCTGATCTGGGGCCGGGGCCGCATTGCCTGGCCGGACATCGCCAGGCTTGAGTATCGCAACACCTGGATGCACGTCTTTGGAACCGACGTCAGCGGCAAAAAACGCAAATTGATCGTCAATCTCTACGGGCTCGACAAACCCCTGCGCACGATACTCGGGGCTATCGGGGCGCGGCGGCCCGATTTGTTTCCACGTGACGGAACGCCTTGACGGCCACCCCGATGCACAGCCTGCCGCGCGCGGTGGCCCGACCTCCCTCGCCCGAATCAGCCCTGACCGAGGCTGCATGAGGGTCAGGGCCGCTGAGGCCCAGCGAGGGCTTGACCCGAGCTACGGTTTTCCGCGCTTGCCACGGGACCACCAGCTCTTGGCCCGCGCCTCGGTCTTGTCGGCTGCCTTCTCCTGGAGCTGCGAGACAACCTCGTCCCTCACCTTGCTGGCGAGCTCGCGCCCCACGGCGCCATTCGCGTGGTGGCTGGTCGCGGCCTTGATGCCGGTCGCGGCGGTCTTGCCGCCCGCCACCGCTGCCTTGCCGAACAGGGCGGCAATGATGACGGGCAGGGACATGGGAGCACTCCCTCTCGGACGCAACCGCTTGCAACACCCAACGGGGACACACTGTTCATATCCGACAGTCGGCTGGCCAACCGCAATCGGCCGCCTCATCGTCGAATATGAACAGTGTGTCCCCGTCATTCAAGCTCCTCGATCAGCCCGATCAGCAGCCCGATGTCCTGCTCGCGGGCGAGGCGATGGTCGCCATCGGGCACCACGACAAGCCGCGCGTCGCCTGCCTGCGCGCGCACCAGCGCGACCGAGCCGTCGAACGGCACGTCGGCGTCCTTGGCGCCGTGCAGGATGCGCAGTGGGCAGGGGATGCGAAGATTGTGGATGTCGATCAGGTGCTGCCGTCCGTCCTCGATAAGGGCCTTGGTGATCGGATAGGGCTCGCCATAAGCCGATGGCCGGTGCCAGACCCCGTCGCGTTCGAGCGCGGCGCGGGTGCTTGCGGGCATCCCGGCCCACATCAGGCGCTCGGTCATGTTCCAGGCCGGCGCGATCAGCACGAGGCCGGCAAGGCGTTCGGGCGCCGACTGTGCCAGGAGCAAACCCAGATAGCCGCCCATGCTGGAACCGACCACGATCTGCGGCCCCAGGGTCATCTGCTCGAAGACAGCGCGCGTATCGGCGAGCCATTGGCCGATCGTGCCGTCGGTGAACTTGCCGTCCGAGGACCCGTGGCCGGAATAGTCGAAACGGGTCAAGGCTCGGCCGGTGCGCCCCGCCCAGGTGGCCAGCGCGGTCGCCTTGCTGCTGGTCATCACCGAGTTGAAGCCGGGCAGCCACAGCACGCCGGGCTTGCGCGCGCCGGTGGCCGCATCGCGCAGCACCGCCAGCCGCCGCTTGCCCCAGGCGTCGGCGACCGACAGCATTTCCGGTTGCCGTTCGTCCGTTTGTGCGGTTGTGTTCGCGTCCATGTCCGCTTCTCGAACCACCATCCTGCAACTCATTCCGCGCCTCGAAACCGGCGGCGCCGAGCAGACGACCATCGACATCACGGCTGCGCTCGTCAAGGCCAAGGCCCGCGCGCTGGTCGCAACCGAGGGCGGGCGGCTGGCAAGCGAGGTCGAAACGCGCGGTGGTGAGATTGTGTCATTGCCGGTGGCCAGCAAGAGCCCGGCAGCCATCTTATGGAATGCCCGCCGCATCGCCGCGCTGTGCCAACGCGAGGGCGTCGATCTCATCCACGCCCGCAGCCGTGCCCCGGCCTGGAGCGGGCTGCTGGCCGCCCGCTCGCTGAAGCTGCCGTTCGTCACCACTTATCACGGTGCTTACGGGGGCAAATCGGCGCTCAAGACCTGGTACAACGGCGTCATGGCGCGCGGCGATACGGTCATCGCCAATTCCGAATTCACCGCCCGGCTGATCGCCGAGCGTCACCATCCGCCCGCCGGCCGGGTGGTGGTGATGCCGCGCGGCGTTGACCTCATCCGCTTCGACCCGGCCGCCGTGTCGCCAGACCGCATCTCGGCCTTGCGCGCGCGCTGGGGTGTGGCCGCCGGACGCCCCATCATTCTCAACGCGGCGCGGCTGACGGCCTGGAAGGGCCAACGGGTGCTGATCGAGGCGACCGGGATTTTGGCGCGCGATGGGCGGCTTGGCGAGGCCGTGGTGGTGCTGGCGGGCGATGCGCAAGGGCGGGACGGCTATGCCGAGGAACTGAAGGCCCGCATCGCCGACCTGGACCTCGGCGGCCGCATTGTGCTGGCCGGCCATTGCGAGGACATGCCTGCCGCCTTCCTGGCCGCCACCGTCTCGGTCATCGCCTCGACCGAGCCGGAGGCCTTCGGGCGCGTCACGGCCGAGAGCCTGGCCGTGGGCACGTCGGTTGTCGCCACCAATATCGGCGCCCCGCCCGAAACATTGGCCGCCGCTCCGGCCGATGTCAGGCTGGGCTGGCTGGTGTCGCCAGCCGACGCGCCTGCCCTTGCCGCTGCCATCGCCGAGGCGCTTGCCCTTCCCCCCGCCGCCCGCGCCCGGCTTGCCGGCGCCGCCCGCGCCCATGTGGCGGCAAACTTCAGCCTTCCGGTCATGCAGGCCCGGACGCTCGCCGTCTATGACCGGCTGCTGGGCACCGCGTTGGCCCAAACCCCGCGAAACGCTTGACACGCCGCGCGGCTTTCCCAATGCTGCGCCCCCCAAGGGGGACCGCGCCGCCCGGCGCCGCGCCCCTTGCCGTTGCAACAATCCCCAGGAGACGATCCCATCCCGCGCAGACCGAACAAAGGCACGCAAGAGCGTGAAAAAGACGGCCCGAACATGAACGCCGACATCCGCACCCGCGAGGTGCAGCTGATCGACGAGACCGGGCACAACCACGGCGCGGTGCCGACCGTCGACGCGCTGGCACGGGCCGAGGCCGCGGGACTGGACCTGGTGCAGATCGCGGCCGGCGCCAACGATACCCCGGTGGTGAAAATCCTCGATTACGGCAAGTTCAAATACCAGACCCAGAAGAAGGCCGCCGAGGCGCGCAAGAAGCAGAAATCCTTCGAGGTCAAGGAGATCAAGATGCGGCCCGGCATCGATGACCACGACTACGAGGTCAAGATGCGCTCGATCAAGCGCTTCTTCGAGGAGGGCGACAAGGTCAAGATCACTCTACGCTTCCGTGGCCGCGAAATGGCCCATCAGGAGCTCGGCTTCGAGGTGCTGAAGCGCGTGCGGACCGAGACCGAGAGCTTCGCCAAGGTGGAGAGCGAGCCGCGCTTCGAGGGCCGCCAGATCGTGATGATGCTGGCGCCGAGAGGGTGAGGGTCGGGGTTTTCTGACAGGCATGTTTTGGTGGGGGGACTGCCTTGGCGAGCGATGATCTCAAGGCGGCTGACAGTCATTTTGCTTTCGGCAAAAATTGGGCGTCGTACGCCGATCTGATTGGCCAGCCGCAAATCGAGGAGGCCAAGAGGGGGCTCCTCAAGCTCATCCCCGCCAGCGACCTCGCGGGCCGCTCATTCCTCGACATCGGCTGCGGCTCGGGCGTCCATTCGCTGGCCGCCGCGCAGCTTGGCGTCTCGCGGCTGCTCGCCACCGACATCGACACCGACAGCGTCGCGACAACGCGCGCGGTGCTGACGAAATTCGCGGTTGGTGCGCCATGGGAGGCCAAGGCGGTCAGCGTGTTCGACCTTGATCCGGAGCGGGACGGGCGGTTCGATATTGTGTATTCCTGGGGCGTGCTGCATCACACGGGTGCCATGTGGGAAGCCATCGCCAAGGCCGCCGCGATGGTGGCGCCGGGTGGACTGCTCGCGATCGCGCTCTATCGGCGCATCGTGTTTGATCCATTCTGGAAGCTGGAAAAGCGTTGGTATTCCAAGGCTTCGCCGGGTGCGCAGAAGCTGGCGCAAAGCGCTTATATCTCTGCATATCGGCTAGCCAGAAGCGTGCGCGGCAAGGGCAGCTACCAGGACTTCGTCGCCAATTACCGCTCCAATCGCGGCATGGACTTCGCCCACGATGTCCATGACTGGCTCGGCGGCTATCCATACGAGTCCGCGTCGGCGCGGGAGGTCGAGAGCCGTTTGTCAGCACTCGGTTTCTCGGCGCGCAAGGTAAGCGCGCGTGGGCGGTCGCTGGGCGTGTTCGGGTCCGGGTGCGACGAGTATGTATATATGCGCCTGCCGGGCGGAAAGCATTGAGTGATGGATTGGGGCTTTCTCGAAGATCTTCGTAAAGCCGAAGGCGATCTTGCGCTTGCCAAGTTGGGCAATCTGAAACCGCCGCCTGCAAGTCTAGTCGAGATTGGCGGTGGCAGCGGTTGGCAGGCCCAGCAGTTTGTTGCTGCCGGTTATGACGTCCAAAGTTTTGACCTCGCCGGGAGCAGCTATTCGGGCAATCGTGTCTTTCCAGTTCGAGATTATGACGGGCACCGGCTGCCGCTCGCCGATGCCAGCACGGACGTCGTGTTTTCGTCCAATGTGCTGGAGCACATAGCCCATGTCCGGGAGTTCCAGGGTGAGCTGTTGCGCATCTTGAAACCGGATGGGATTGCCCTGCACCTCTTGCCAACGTCGACTTGGCGCTTGTGGACGACGGTTTTGCACTATCCCGGCATGGCCAAGCTGGCCTCGGGGGCTCGGCAAGGCGCGCGCAAGGACGAAAATCAGGCAGGAGCAAAGGCCGGTTCCGCAAGGCCGTCCAATGCAGCCATGCTAGCAAGACACCTTGTGCCGCGCCGGCATGGCGAAATCGGCAACGCCATGTCTGAGTTGTACTATTTCAGTGGGCGCCGCTGGAAACGGCTGTTTGAGGATACAGGCTGGGCGGTTACTCAGCATGACACCAATAAGTTGGCTTACACCGGGTTCAGCCTTCTTGGCGGTGCGCTTGGGCTCGATGCGCGCCGGCGGTTGAGCAAGGTTCTTGGCAGTTCATGCCACGTTTTCGTTCTGCGCAAGTTGGAGTCCAAAACTCGGATATGATCTGAAGGTTCAAGGCTTGTGAGCAACGAGCAGGACCTCGTTTTCGCCTCTGATGTACTGACGCAAACGCCCCATCACCTTTCTTGACATCGGCAGATGCCTCAGCGGTCCAAAATATCTTGATGGTTCGGTATAAGTCAGCGGCTTGGCGACATCTACAACAAACCCAGCCGAAACACATAGATTGCCAAGAGTCAGCGGTGTCCACGAGAACAGGTGTTTGTTGATCTCCTCGCGCCAGTGATTGTGCCCCGGATACCATGCCGCTTCGCCTGGGACGACAATGATAGCCTTGCCGGCGGACTTCAAAATGCGCTGGAATGCCAATAGGATTCTAATAGGGTCGACGACGTGTTCCAGAACATGATGGGTTACTACGGCGTCGTAGGTGGAAGCGGGTAGTTCATCCAGCGTACGCACAACCTGCAAGCCATGGGCCTCACGAGCTACACGAACCGCAGCTTCGCTGACTTCAACGCCGACCTTTTCGCGCACCTTCAATTTAGCGGTGATCTGTCCGGCAGAGCATCCGAAATCGACAATGGACCAAGACGGGTCCAAATAGGCATTCAATTTGTCTGCCTTCCGCTGTCCGATTTCCGGTGACAGCAGCTCAGCTCGATAGGCATCGAAGTACTCTTGGCCCGCTTTCCCGGTGTATTTGTCCGTCCCAATCGTCACAACAAACATCCCCGCCAAGCCTCGACATACGCCGCCACCATCGCGGCCATCGAGAACTGCTCCCCGATCCGCGCGCGATCCCGCGTCGCCATCGCCAACCTCTCCTCGGCCGACAACGCCAGCACCGCGCCGATGGCACCTGCCAGCGCGGCGGGATCGCGTGGCTGCACAATGCGCAAAGGGTCACCGATGATCAAGCGTGATTCACCGATGTCGGTGGCGACCGTCGGCACTGCGCATGCCATGCCCTCGGCGACCACATTGGGAAAGCCCTCGGACGCGCCGGAGCTGGAGACATTGACATCGAACCCCGGCATCAGCGCGGGCAATTCCATGTGCCCGCCGGAAAAATGCACCCGCTCGGCCGCCCCCGATTCGCTCGCCCATCGCGCAAGTTCTGGATCGTCGTTCGACATCCCTCGGCCGATCGCCACCAGATGGCAGCGGCGGTCCTTGGCCGCCAGCAGGCCGAAGGCGCGCAGCAGGGTGCGATTGTCCTTCATGACAGTGTTGCGCCCAAAGCGCCCCAGGATCACTGCGTCCGTTGGCAGCTTGAACAAGTCGCGTAGCCGCTCCCGGCTCGCCGCATCAGGCTTGAATTCCTCTGTATCGATACCGTTATGGATGATCCGGCGCTTGGCCTCGGCGTAGCCGCGAGCCTCGTGCTGCTCGGCCGAGAGCGTCGAATTGTAGATGATCCGGGAGCAAAACCGGCTGAGCGGTCCGCCGGCCACGATGAGCGCGCGGGTCAGCGGCTTGTCGTCCTTGAGCGAGGCCGAGGACTGGCGCACATTCCAGCAGACCTTGGCGCCTCTGGCCGCGATTGGCTGGTAAAGTGTCGCCAGGACGTTGCCGTGATACATCCAGCCCTGCACGATGTCCGGTTGGTTGCGCTCAAGGGCACGGCCAAGTGTTCGCAAGTCCTGGAAGCTGCCCAGGCGCGGCCTGAGGTCCAGCTCGATCACCTCGGCGCCGAGCGCGCGCAATCGATCCGGATACACCCCACCCTTGGACAGGGAGATGACCGTCTGGCGGTACTCGGCTCGCGGCAGCGCGCGAACCAGCCGGAACAGGCTGGTCTCGGCACCGCCACCGCCAAGGTTGGAAATGATATGCGCGACCTTCACGGCCTCGACCTTGCCGCGTCCGGCCAAAAAGGCAAGCCCGCGGTCAGGATTGACCTCCCGCATCCCCCGTTCGCCATGCTGCACCGCAGCAAATTTACCCTGATGGACCCCTTCCGGCAAACAAGTCGCAGAACCGTGGCGCGATTACGCCCGGACATGGCCGAGATGCGACGTCAACACGACGTTGCACGGCAACACACGACAGGCACAAGGCAGAAAAACGGTCCAGATTGATGCCCCGTGACGCGCCCTGGACCTGCCCGCACGTGGTCGTCCGCGAGCGGAGAAATGGCCACCGCGCTGGCCTCGCCACCAGCCCCCGGCGGCTCACGCACGGAGCGCCCGGTAACGCCCCTGGAGCAGGTCAAGCAGGATCGGCAGTCCGGCTCCGCACAACAGGAAGACGCTGAACATCCGTTCACGGTAGAGCGTTCCAACATTCGGAATGGCGATGCCATAGATGGTGACGATCACGATGCAGAACAGCATGACCGGCACGAAGCCGCGAACGTGGCGCGAAACGGCGATGCCCGCCACCAGGGCCAGGAGGCAGGCATAGTAGAGGAGCATTTGCGCGGCCGAGATGGCAATCGCGAGGCCCGACTGATGGCTGCCAGCCGCCCCAAGCCACATCGCGGGGAACGGCGACAGCATCCCGATCTCCATCGCCCGCGGCGCATAGGCGGCGATATCACAGCCGCTCTCCAGACGGACCGCCGCGTCGATATTGCTGTAGGCGGTCGGCGCCATCAGCAACAGATGCTCGCGTACGTCGATCAGCACCCTTGATCGCCCCCGCACGAACTCAGGCACAGCGCATGGAACCGCCGCGGGCAAAGCGGGTGTCGCTTCAACGGTTCTGACCGGATTTGGCTGTTCCGAAGTCCCCGCTGAAACTGGTTGCGTCACCGCGACGGACAGGCTCGCGGATGCAATCGGCAATGAAGCGACCGGCGCGGCCTCGGCCTGCACCTGAATATCGTCATTCGCCATGGTTCCGTCAGGCAGCGCCGCCGTGAGAGATAAAATCCGTATGATCGCCACCAGCAACACAAGCGCACAAACCAAACCGCCAGCAAGTCGCACCAGGTCGCCGCCAACGCGTCTGGAGTCGAGAAGGCGGCCAGCGAGCATTGCCGCCGAAAGGACAATGGCGCCAGCCAGGACCAGGTGCAGCAGATAGGCGCGAACGACAAAGATCAGTACGGCGCCAAATATCAACAGCGCCGTCGCGACGGCCAGGCTGGTCCAGGACGTGGGCCGCGACACACCATCGCGAATCTTGTGGAAGGCATAGAGAATGCAGAAAATACCCAGTATCGAGAAGGCATCCTTGTGGACCGTCGACACGATG
>Ga0209068_10000506_pt1 | contig 21084 bp, 16 predicted proteins | sample ColStrG_CSR_2012_FD_187200 | JGI IMG/M metagenome (GOLD analysis project Ga0209068, IMG submission 187200) | Freshwater sediment microbial communities in response to fracking from Pennsylvania, USA - Cold Stream Run_MetaG_CSR_2012 (SPAdes)... | ecosystem: Environmental > Aquatic > Freshwater >...
GAGGGCATATCTCGCTCTACAACGGAGGGGGAGAGATTCGAACTCTCGGTACGCCAATAAGACGCACAACGGTTTTCGAGACCGCCGCCGTTTCCCAGCATGGGCTCGATTTATGGCTCTAGAGCGCTGATTTCTGCCGAACGAGCCGGCTCTCCGGGGCCGGGGGAATCGCCTCGGGAATGATGTGTTTTTTGGGCAGGGCCTGACGCCTCAGGTGTCCCTGGCGGTCCGTTGGTCGCCACCGTGGGCTCCGTCGGCCGGACGGGCATAAGACGGGATCGTCGCGGAACGGGTATCAAGTCGGGCTCGTGGCACAGAGAAAGACCCTAGACGCGGGGCAGATCGCACTGTTGCGCTGGATCGCAGAGGGCTGCCCGGACGGCGTTATGGAGGGCCACTTCCACCGCATCTCGGCATCCGCGCTGCGCTCGAAAGGGCTCGTGAAGATCTCTGGGCACGGACCCAGCTGGACCGCGAAGGCGACCAAGACGGGACAGGGGTATCTGGAGCAGCTCGAAGGCGACGATCCACCGGTCCCCCGACAAGCGAACATCTCGGTAACCCAGCAGCTTGTCGATGACGTCATCGCGGCGGGAGGGTCCCTCCGGGTGCCGCGTCGCCACTGGTACGCCGCTGACGGGGTTGACTACGAGCGCCGAGCGCTGTTGGCGGAACGCCACCGCAAGGTGCCGCCCGGTAAGCGCTTCCAGATCACGCGCCTCGATCGCGAGCTAGAGATCGCCCTGGTTGACTCGCCCTTTGGTGCGATGACGCCAAAGGAGCTCACGCCGGTCCCCGTACCCGAGAAGATCGGGCGCCACCACGCGGCCGCCCGTCAGTTCCGCGACCAGAAAGACGGCCACGAGGTATCACGGGCGCTGGTGGCCCGGGCGACCCGAGTCATTCACGCGGTCGCCACCGAGGCGAAGCGGAGAGGCTGGGAAGTGCCCGGCCCCAGCGGCGACGATGGTCCGCGCTCGGGAGCGGATCTCACGATGGTCGCCGGTGAGCACACCCTCGGCCTCCGCCTTTTCGAGGAAGGAGTCCACCATCGCGGCATGTGGGAAGACGAGGTCCGGCGCTATCGCAACGTGTCCCCCGACTCGATCTTCTATGCGAACCGCACACTTCCCCGCGGCCCCTACGACGCCGAAGCAACGGGGCGACTCAGGCTCGAGCTGATCACAAGCGGGTCAATGACCATTTCTGAGCGTCAACGGCGCTGGGGCGATCGCGCCTCTTGGACCCTCGAGGAACGCCTCCCCCACCTCTTTCGTGAGATCGAGGAACGGATCGTGATCGCCAAGGAGGCCACCGAGATCCGGCGGGTCGAAGCCGAGAGAGCCGCCGAGCGAGCCAGGCTCGCAGCCGAAGAGCGCGAGCGCAAGTGGCTCGTGCTCCTAGACCAAGCCAAGGACCGGCTGGTCGAGGAGCACCGCGCCAAACAGCTGGGCGAGCAAGCGAGAGCCTTTGCTGACGTTCAGCAGCTGCGTGGCTACATCGACGCGATGCGCGCCGCATACGGCGACCATGAGGAGACAGGGCCGTGGCTCGCCTGGGCTCAGAGCTACGTCGATCAGCGCGATCCGCTCCGCGAGCCACCGGTGATGCCGCGAGCGCCTGAGGCCACACATGAGGCGCTTCAACCGCATCTACCCGCCGGCTGGAGCGCGGAGGGGCCACACGAGGCTTCTCATCGATACCAACGCTTCCGCTGAGAAGTGTCCCGCGACGATCCTGCCGACAGACGCGCCTCCGTGTACCGGTGCAGCCAATCCAGACCCCGCGCTGCGGCGAGGCGCTTCGCGTACGGTGCCGTGAATGCCTGATTCGTGGAAGCCCGAGGCGCGCAGCAGGCTGATGGCGCGTGTCCGCACTAAGAACACCGCGCCCGAGATCGCCCTGCGTCGTGCGCTGTGGGCGTCGGGGGTCCGCGGCTGGCGATTGCACCCGAAGGGACTGCCTGGAAAGCCCGATCTGGTGTTCCGCCGCGCCCGAGTCGCAGTCTTCGTCGACGGAGCCTTCTGGCACGGACACCCGGACTATTACCACGGCCAATCGGGGGCGTTCTGGGACACCAAGATCGCCCGAAACCGGGAGCGCGACAAAGAAGTCGGCGCAGCGCTTCACGAGCTCGGCTGGACCGTCCTACGGATGTGGGATTTCGAGATCGAAGACCACCCGGAGGAGTGCGCCGGCCGTGTCCGCGAAGCACTGGCGGGCGACCCGAACGGACGTTCGAGTTCCGTCCGCAGCCGCCAATAAATTGGGCAATCATGGAGGCCTATACGCTCATCGACCTGTTCGCCGGCTGCGGCGGCATGTCGCGTGGATTCACAGACACCGGCCGGTTCGAGCCGATCTTCGCGGTCGAGATGGACAGCGACGCCGCTGCGACCTACGCACAGAATTTCGGGGCTGAACACACGTTTGTCGGGCGTATCGAGGACGTCACCAGCTTTCCGGCCGCTGACGTCGTGATCGGCGGCCCACCGTGCCAAGGGTTCTCCCCACTCAACCGCGCCGGTGTCGGCTTTGAGCGCCGTGCCCTCTGGCGCGAATACCTACGAGCCCTCGATGAAGCTCAGCCGCGCGCGTTCGTAATGGAGAACGTACCCGAGCTATTGATCGCCCCTGAGTACCGAAGCTTTCGCGCCGCCGTCGAAGAGCGCGGGTACGTCGTGGATGGTCAGATTCTCAACGCTGCGGACTATGGCGTCCCGCAGCGTCGACGGCGAGCCATCGTGGTGGGTCTTCTTGACGGCGCCCCCAGGTTGCCTGCGATGACGCACTCTCCGCCGGAGGCCCTCGTTCTCGGCACCGAGCCTTGGAGGACCTTCCGCGATGCCGTGCAAGGACTCCCGATGAACCCGTCCGGCCAGGACTGGCATAACCCACGCAATCCCCGTCCCGAGAGCATGCGCCGCTACAAGGCAGTACCCCGAGACGGAGGCAACCGCTTCCAGATGCAGAGGAACCTCGACCGGGCGGGCCTAGGCCAACTGGTCCCCAAATGCTGGCGCAACAAGCCCACCGGGACGACCGACGTCTTCGGGCGCCTGTGGTGGGATAGGCCGGCGCTCACGATCCGTACGGAGTTCTACAAGCCGGAGAAGGGCCGCTATCTGCACCCCTCGGCTCATCGTCCGATAACGGTAAGGGAGGCCGCGCGGTGCATGTCGTTCCAAGACGACTTCCACTTCCCCGAGACCCAATCCATGACCTCGGTAGCGAAGCAGATCGGGAACGCCGTGCCGCCCCTCCTGGCCCGAAGGATCGCCGAGCAGGTTGCCCGCCAGCTCGACGCCAGCCCACGAGCAGGCCGGACTCTCGAGCACGCCGCGGCCTAGCCGGACAGGCGGCGCGAGCTGCGCTTTCGCCTTTGCAGCGCGGCGGTCTCGCGGACGTGATCACGATGGCAGAGCGTGATCAGATTCTCGATGTTGTTGCGCTTGGCGGTCGGTAGCTCGGCGAGATCGTCGGCTACCGCGACCTTGTGGTGCACCTCCAGATAGAACCGCGTGTCGCCTTCCGCAAGGGCCTTCTCGCGGTCACGACCACACTCTGCGCAGGTGTAGGAGTCGCGCTCGAAAACGCGCCTTCTCAGTTCGTCCGGGTATAGCCGCTCAGAGGTGTCGCGGCGATCGCCGGGGTCCGTTGAGAGCAGCCGGTAGCCACCTGGGCCGAGATCGGGCTCCTCGATATGTGAGTCGATCGGCCAACCAGACTCGTCGCGAAGAGCTCGGACTCGCCGCGCTCCTTCTTTGATCCGCGCGACGTAGTCCAGCTGTTCTCCGGTGACCGGCTGGCCTACCGTCGCCTCGAGATACGCTTCGATACGGCTCTTCGCGGACCCCTTGCGTTTGCGGATCGAGTTCGCGAGCTGCCATTTGGCTGCGCGCTCCTGATCCGGCTCCGGGGTTTGCAGCACGTACACGCTGGCCCCGATCTCGGCGATGTCGTAGCCGTCTTCGCCGCGGAGTTCTCGCACCCGCCGCGCCCACTCGCCGATCCCGCCGCTGACCGCGTGGAGTTGCTCCCCGTAGACCTCCTCCCCCACGTGCGCAATCAAGAAGTCCAGGATTTTCTGCTTAGCGCCTTCGCCGCCTTTGGCGCGCGGGCGCGGCCCAAACCGCGCTCGCTGCACACCGTAGATCTCGGCGACGAACTCGTCGAGCTCCTCGCGCGTGGCGGCAGGATCATCGATCGTGTCGGCGAGCTCCATCAAGGCCTCGGAGATACGACGGATTTCGCTCGCGGATCCCTGCTTTCGGACCATTCTCCAGGCAGTTCGCCGGCGCACCTCAAGAACCTCCATCGCAGCGAGACCTCGAACCGCCCCGCGGACGCTTCGGAGAGCCGGGGAAACTCCGGCTATGCGAACCTTAGGCCGCAACTGCGGAGTCGCTGTGATCGAGACGCGAACGAGGAGATCAGGGAGAGAGAATGGGCGAGAGCAACGCCGTCGGCGACGACGTCCCAATAACGGGGAGCTTGACCCTCGCCCCGGAGCCCCGGTCGCTCGAGGCTCTCGGACGCAACCACACACTTGAGGCGGCCGTCGCTGAGCTGGTCGATAACTCGATCGATGCCGGGGCCGGACACGTACTCATACGGTTCGTCCGCGACGGGCCGCGCCTCGTGCGCCTGCTGATCGTCGACGACGGCGCCGGGATGAGTGAGGCGGCTATCAACGTCGCGATGACGGTCGGGGGTGAGCGGTCCTACTCTCCAGACGAGATCGGGCGATTCGGACTCGGTCTGAAGGCGGCGTCCTTCAGCCAGGCCAGCAGCGTCACCGTCGTGTCCAAGGCCCGAGGCCACGGGCCGGTCGGGAAACGCTGGCGGATCGAGCAGGCGAAACGAGATTTCGGATGCGAGATCGTGGAGCCAGGGTTCGCTGCAGCGCAGCTTCGTCGCAACTGGAACCTGCCCCGGGCAAGGACGGGAACGGTCGTTAGATGGGACGACGTCAAAGGCTTCCCGGTGATCCACGGTGACGATACGGTCGACCGCTTTCTCCAAGACGCAATGGCGAGGATCCGAACACACCTTGGACTCATCTTTCACCGCATCCTCGAAGAGACGGACGTCAAAGTATTCATCGATGTCGAAGACGACGACGAAGAGCTGATCCGCCAGACCGTGACGGCGCTGAACCCTTTTGGCTACACGCGTAGCGGCGCTCCCCGCTGGCCCAAGAAGCTGAAGGTCGGAGACGACCCGACGCTTACGCTGACCTGCCACATATGGCCCGGCCGCTCCACCGCTGAACAGTTCACCCTCGACGGCAGGCTGATCGAGAGACAAGGACTCTATGTCTACTACCGCGACCGACTCGTACAGCGAGGGGGATGGAACGGCCTCACGAACCCCGACAAGCAGCTGAACCTCGCCCGGGTCGCCTTGGACATCGACGGCGACGTCCAAGGGATGCTCTACCTCAAGCCTGAGAAGAACGGGGTCGAGGTCGGCCCCGAGTTCGGCCCGGCCGTAGAAGCCGCAATCGCACCCGGCGGCATCCATTTTTCGGACTACCTCGAACGCGCCCGCGGCGTGGTCAAGGAATCAAACCGACGTAACCGCGATCGGTCGCCCGTCATGCCTCCGGGCAGCGGGATTCCGGCAAAAGTTCGCACCGCCCTGAGCCGGGAGGTGTCGTTCAGGGATGTCGAGGCTGTCCCCGTGCTTTGGGCCGATTTCGAGGACGACGACTTCTTCGAGATCGACCGCGAGCAGGGGGTCCTCTGGCTCAACAGGCGCTACCGCAAGCCGATGCTCGAGCAGCGACGCGCCAGCGTCAACGACGTTCCGCTCGTAAAGACCTTGATGTTCCTGCTGATGGAGCACATTTTCGCCGGACAGAACATGGGTCCACGCGACAAGGACAACGTCGAAATGTGGCAAGCCATCCTCAGAGCAGCCGCAAAAGAGACAGCCGCGTGAAGCCCGACCCGACCAGGCGCCTAACGACGCCAACGCTGATGCGGCACTGGGACACGGGCGTCCTGATCGACATCCCGATTGCCGGAGACCCCACCCTCCGCTTGCGAATCAACCCGCAAGCCGGGGAACTCACGCTCAGAGCCCCGGCTGCCGAGACCGCACAGCTACCGCAGCAAGAGCTCACGAACGTCACCGCATCTCTGATCACCGAGGCCGGCACCACCTACCTCGACATCTCCACAACGGATCGCCGGATCGTCGTTGACGGCTACGGCATGCTGATGTCGATAGCCGACCGCATCCAGCTCGCCGGCACAGACCCGCTCGAGGCATTCAGCGAAACACTCGCGGTCTATCGCTCCATCCTGACCGAGCGCTCCCGCATGAGCAGAACGACAGAGATCGGGCTCTTCGGCGAGCTACTCGTCCTCCAAGCCCTCATCTCGACAGGGGCGGCAGCCGCGACAGCCTGGCGCGGCGGACTCGGAGAGGAGCACGACTTCGGCCTCCCCGACGTCGACGTAGAGATCAAGACCACAACCGGAGAGCATCGTAACCACTGGATTCACGGCCTCAGCCAGCTCGTTAACACCGGGGCCACACCGCTATGGCTCGTATCTCTCCAAATCACACGCGCCGGAGATGGGGCCGGCGACACCCTCCCGGGCCTCATCGACCTCATCCTCGCCGTCACCGACGAGACCACGCGCGGCCCGATCGAGAAGAACCTCCACGAAGTCGGTTGGCGCGAGGAGACCCGCGACCTCTTCGATGAGAGCTGGCGACTGAGGTCTGCGCCGCTGGCACTACCCGTCGACGACTCGCTACCCAGGATCACGCCCGACGTGCTCGAACGAGCCTACCTCGACACCTCCGGGCTCCTAGACGTCACCTACGAGATCAACGTCGACGGCAAGACTGCACCCGAACCGCCGCCACCAACGCTCAACACGATCCTGACCGCCATGAACGGAGCACAGAATGAGTAAGGGCGCCGACGACGCGATCCTCTACGAGATCTACACGGCAGCGCTGAACGCCATGAAGAACAGTGGCCCCTCGCCGCTGTCCCGGCGCATTGCGTTCGAGGCCGACGAACGCGAGGCACCACACCTCGCCGACCCCTCGGTACTCATCACGCACCTGACGGATGCCCCCGTCGGAGACCTCCTGCTGGTCGAGTGGCGCCTGGCACTGGCGAGCTGGGACGCCGAGACGCTGAAGGACTGGGTCACAGAGACCGCGCCGAGAACAACCGAGAGGCGACAGCTGATCTACCACCTGCTCGGGATCGACCAAGAGCTCATCACCTGCTTCGACGCCGCGACACCCCCCGCGACAGACACAACGGTCGTCATCAGCCGGGTATTCGAGCCTTGGTACAAGCGAGTTATGGCAGAGCGCACACCGTTCTACTGGGAGCACTACGCCTCCTACCTCGCCTCCAAGCGCTGGGACCCGGACGCCATCGCGTCACTCGGCCTGAACACCCAACGGATCGTCGAGCGCCTCGGCGACCCCGAGCGGACCGAGGCATACCCAGCAAAGGGCTTGGTCGTCGGATACGTCCAGAGCGGCAAGACCGCCAACTTCACCGGCGTCATCGCACGCGCCATCGACGCCGGATACCGACTGATCATCGTCCTCAGCGGCACGACGAACATGCTCCGCGCGCAAACACAGCGCAGACTCGACAAGGAGCTAACCGGCTACGAGAACATGATGCGCGGGATCGACGAGTCCGACGAGGAGGCGATGCTCACAGTCGACTACCACGACGATCCCGACTGGAAGGACTTCGTCCGCCACGGCAACTTGCCTTCCGACGTGGGCTTCTCCGACGTACATCGGCTGACGACTCACGCCGGTGACTACAAGGCGCTCAAGCAAGGAATCGCGGCGCTCGACTTCGAAGCACTCGACAAAACGAAGCCGCTGAACGCGTCGATCAACCTCCACCGTCTCCCGACACGCATAGCGGTAGTCAAGAAGAACAAGGGCGTCCTGTCGAAGCTCGTACTAGACCTCAAAAAAATCAGTCCGAAGCTCCCTGACATCCCCGCGCTCGTGATCGACGACGAGTCCGACCAAGCCTCGATCAATACCTCCAACCCCAAAAAGTGGGCCGAAGGCCAAAAAGACCGGACGGCAATCAACGGCCTCATTTCGCAGCTGCTTGAGCTGCTACCACGAAGCCAGTACGTGGGGTATACCGCGACCCCGTTCGCAAACGTCTTCGTCGACCCCGGCGATGCCGTCGACATCTTCCCGCGGGACTTCATCATCTCGCTCGACCGGCCCCCGGGATACATGGGCGCACGCGAGTACCACGACCTCGAACCACTCGGCGAAGGCGAAACACCGACCTACGAGAGCTCGAACGAGAAGGCCTATGTGCGCGCGATCGACGACGAAGACCCTCTCGACGCGCTCCAGCAAGCAATCGACATGTACGTACTGACCGGCATGATCAAGCTGTACCGCGAAAAGACCCGCCCCGATCTCTGCCGCTATGAGCACCACACCATGCTCATCCACGAGTCCCACAAGCAAGAAGACCACCGAACGCTCGCCGAAGAAGTACGGCGCCTCTGGAAAGACAGCGGCTACAGCAGCAAAACAGGCAGGCAGCGACTAGCCGCGCTCTTCGACGAGGACCTCGCGCCGGTCATGGCCGCCAGAAACAACGAAGACCTCCCTACTCCCGCTGGCTACGCCGACATCGCACCCTTCCTCGGTGTCGTGACCAGCCGCGTCGAGGGATCCGCGAGCGACCCCGTAATCATTGTCAACGGCGACAAGGAAGCCGCCACCGAGGATGTCGCCTTCGACCAACGATCCGTATGGCGCATCCTTGTCGGCGGCACGAAGCTCGCTCGCGGCTTCACCATCGAGGGACTCACCGTCGCCTACTACCGGCGCGTCACCATGCAGGCCGACACGCTCATGCAGATGGGCCGCTGGTTCGGATTTCGCGCCGGCTACCGAGATCTAGTCCGGCTCTACATCTCCAAGGGAGAAGCCGGCGCCACCTTCAGCCTCTACAAGGCCTTCGAGGCAGCCTGCAGGTCCGAGGACCTCTTCCGCACAGAAATCGAGAAATACGCCACAGTCAAGGACGGCGTCCCGACGTTGACTCCCGCACAGATCCCGCCGCTCGTCGCGCAGTATGTGACCGGCCTGAAACCTGCGGCAGCGAACAAGATGTACAACGCCATCCTTGTCGAACGCCGCTCGCCCGGCGACCGACTCGAGCCGACCAGCTACCCCGAAGCCCCCGACAGCCTCGAAGCGAACACCGAATCCGTCATGTCCCTCGTAGACCAGGCGACAACCAAAGGAACCTTCTCCTACCCGACGAGCGGCGGCGGGTCCAGCGAATATCCGGCGCGCTACGGGGTGATCACCCACGCAGACCTTCTCAAGCAGCTCAAACAGCTCACATGGCTGCCCGCGGACGACTTCAAGCCCGACCTCGCGTGGCTATCGAAGCTCACGCCCGACCAACTTGAAGACTGGGTTCTCATACTTCCGGAACACAAGACCCCCGGGCGACGAGCAACAGTCGCGGGAAGACCCGATCTGAGCGTGATCGGCCGCGTCCGTCGCCGCCGCCCGCGCTTCGGTGCCATAAGCGACCCAAAACACAGGCATGCGGCCAGCCGGATCGCCGGAGTAGACCCCCACGCAGACCCGCTCGCCGACAAGCTCATTCAGGCGCGGCGCGGAGCCCTCCTCGTGTACCCCGTGCTCGAGAAGGAAGAAACGGAGCCGGTGCCACCCACTCTCGACGCCAACGAGATCGTCATGGCGCTCGTGCTGTTCGCGCCGACGTCGACAGGCGCGCCGGATGACGGTCTCGTGCGGTTTTCCGCGTACGACTCGAGCAAGAAGGACGAACCCATCGTCGACGTCGGCAATGACGACCTGCAGTAAGAAGATAGGCCGGACCGTTCGACTGGACGCTGGTGCCGCCGGAGCGCCAAGTCCGTCTCGTACGGCCCATGTGCCGGCCTGCTGCTGGCGCAGGCGTCCGGGGCTCGAGCGCTCCCGCGCGAGAGGCGGGGAGCTCTTTGGAGCTCGATCGGCCGCGCTGCTGTCTTATCAACACCCGAACGCCGCCAAACGCAGCTACCGAGGCCCGGGCTTCGTAGCTCCGCACGGTCCGTCACAAGCGCGTTTATGACTGTATCGCTGCTCGAGCTGAGCGCCGAGTGGCGCGAGCATCCGCTGGGCAAAAGTAGAGCTGAAGGAGGTGTAAACGCCCTTCGGGGCTTCTCGTTTCAGCTCGCCCTGTCGCTAGAGCACTTTCTGGATATGGCGGATGCTTCCAATCCAAATATCGAGGTCGCCTTCGAGGGTTTGGGGGACCTCACCACCGTCGAGAACGGACTCGTCTACCTAGTCCAGATGAAGTCGACACTTACGACTGCCACAGCTAAGGCGGCTGCACGCGAGGCGCTCGTGGTTGACGCGTTCCTCGAGGCCAGCCATCCCGAGCTGCGCGAGCTATTCGTGTACGAAACCCGCTGCGGCAGGCATGATTCCGGCGACCCCCGCACTCTCACTCCTACACAGCTTGGGCTGACGGGGGGTGACCGAAAGCGATGGCTGGACTTGCGCGGGCGGATGAAGGAGCCGACAGTTCGTTCGAGCCCGTATCTCGGCCTTGTGGCACGTTTGTACGGCGTCGTCGACGATCCATTTGGGGTCGCGTCGGCGATGATCGGCGAGCTGACGTTGCGGCTTGGGCGTGGCGAGGAGCCGACCCGCGTTGGCGAAGCAATTCTCGCGCTGTTGAGCCGAGCGCGCAGTGCTCGGGCAATCGATCCGCCAGGGTCGGTCCTAACCGTCGAGAGCTTCGAACCGCGGCCTGATGGGTCCAGAATCCTGCTTGGTCAACGCCCGACTATCGATCACTTGACGAGGGGCTATTTCATGCCCCGCCCCACCCGCGCAGCAAGCGGTGCGACGCATGTTCTCGAGGTGTTGCGACGCGAGAGGAACGCGGCCGATCAGCCGGTCCCGGTGTGTTGGCTGTCGGGAGCTTCGGGAGCGGGCAAGAGTGTGCTCCTGCTCCAGATTCTCGAGCTGCTGACCGCGGACGGACGACTAATCGTGCACAATCTGCCACCGTCAAACGCTGCGCTAGAGGACACACTCACCTACTGGCGTACGGCCAAAGGTGAGGTCGTCGTAGCCATTGACGATCTTTACGCTCCAGCGCGCCGAAGCGAGGAACAGTGGGACCGACTCACCGGGATTGCGCTGGATCCGCGACGGGCAACACGACTCACAATTCTTACGACGGGCTCAGACGACTATCTCCGCGCGTTTGAGCAGGTCGCCGGCCGCACCGGCGCGTTCGTGGTCGAGGAGCTTGACGTTCCTAGCCTCGAGTCGCATGAGCAGGCCGCGTTCCACTCGTGGCTCAAGGACCGCACCGGGGCTCGCGTCACGGCATCGCGCCATGAGTCGGTCTTTGTGGTCGCTGCGTTCCTCGCGACGCTTGGGAGTGAGGCCGGCGAGTCAATGCGTGAGTTTGCCGAGCGGTTCTCTGCACGGGCCGAAGCAACGGGCTTGGGACCGGCGCTTCGCGCCGCTTTGGCCATGAACCAGCTAGGACTGCCTGCTCCAGAACGGCTCTTTGGTGACGATCTCGACGACCTCACGCAGCTCATTGACGAGGAGGTCGTACAGCGGGAGTCGCTGAACGGCGTCGGTGTTATTACGGTGTTTCACCAGCTGCTCGCGAAAGAGCTGTACGAGGCGCTCGTCCCGGAGGCCCGGGTGAACCAACGCGCACGAGACCTAGAAATGGCCTTCGAAGCCTGCGCCACGAACGTAAGCCTCGCGGCGTCGTTGCTGGAGACGTTACACCGACGCGCTCGTCGCGCAGAGTGTGACCGTCAGGTCCTTGAGCGCGTCCTGGCGGCCACCTGGGAGCCCATGTGGGAGTCTGACCCTGATGGCAGCCGGCTTCCGGTTGTCGCTGCCTGGCTCTTTGCCGCCCGTGGGATTGGGTTCCCGCTGAACGTCGCGCCTTACGAACGACAGCTGCTCTCCTGGGCTGCAGCGACCCACACCAGCGGACAGTTGGTGCGGCCAGTGTCGATTGTGCTCCGCGATGCACTTCCGCTAAGGCGCGCCGAGCTCGTGAGGAGCCTGCACGGCTGGCTTAGTGACAATCCCACGGATCCGGAGTGGCCCACGGTGTGCATCCTCGGACTACCCGACCACGACGTGATTGATCTGGCTGAGAGGTGGCTCGATGAGCACACGGATGCCTGGGGCTCCGTTGACCTGTTCGTGGCCATCGCCCCTTACCGCGAACACATCGCGAGCGACTGGCTTGCCCGGATCCTGCAAGAGGCGCCGACGACAACGAAGGACCCTCGGCTGTGGCGTCTCGCCAGAGACCTCGGCTACGAAACCGACCCCCTCCTCGCGACCATTGCTCACCGTGCATGCTCTGCGCCCACAAGAAGGGTAATTCGACGTGCCGTCAAGCAGATCGTTGAACACGCAGCGACGACCGGGGCGAAGGCGGTGGAAGCCGCGCTGATGGACAATCTCGACGCTGCGGGACTGCCGCGTTTTCTTCGGGTGCTGGCGGTGGAAGCCCCGCCTCGCACGCCGCTGGCGGAGGCCGCGGGTGACGTCGGTCTTGCCTGGCTGCAGAGCCACCTCGATGCCCCGGAGTGGCAGCCGACCTGGCACGCTGTGTTTACGCGTCGCACGCCTCGGACCCTCCAGCATATTGCCGCGATCGCACGCACGTGGTTGACTGAGCACCCGGAGGCACGCGGCTGGCCAAGCGTCGCCTCGACGCTCGCTCTCCGCTTTCCCCATGGAATGAATGAACGCGACATAGAGTTGTTTACTGGCGATTCCGCTGCTGACACCAAGCTCTATGAATCTGCCACGTCTTGGCTTGCCGAGAATACTCAACACCCGCGGTGGCCTAACCTTTTTTCCCTGGTAAACCGGCACTGTGAAACTCCTCAGCTCCGATCACTCGCTGATGAATGGCTGACTGCAAATCCGTCCGAGACTCAATGGCGGCTGGCATGGCGACCGGTCGGCTCGGAAATTCGCCCCTAGGCCGTGTGGCGGCTCAGTGTTTTTGAGGCTAGAGCTTCGCCGCGCGATCGGCTCGTGTGTAAGAGCGCGGCGAGGGAAACTCCGCCGGAACCCGTCGCGAACGATGCGTCTCTCGCGCTCGGCACGGCGGGAGCGTTCCGGGACCGCACGCGGCGCCCTGACGTGCCTCGTCCGACGGGCACCATAGCGTAGGTAGCGGAACTTTCACTGCGGACATGGGTCGGCAGCCGCGAGGAGCACCTGGGGACCGAGCGAGATGATGGCGGTGGCAGACAAGCGGGGTACGACGATCGAACTCAAGTGGTTGAGCGGTCGGCCGACTAGAGACGTTTCCGAGGACGCATCGTGAGCGGATTTGACACGGCACAGGTAGTGAGCACAGGGTTTGCAGCCGTGTCCGCGTGTGCCGCCCTTGGGACCGTGTGGCTTTCCAGGTCGCAGAGTCGCGTCGCGCGCGAGGCCTTCGACGCCGACACGCAGCCGTTACTCACCGACGTTCCCCGAGGCGTATACCTCGAGCAGGCGGACTGGCACGAGGCATCTGGTGAGATCACGCAGCGCACCCACGACAAGGCGGAGATAGATGTCGGCGTCTTCGGCAACGCACGAGGTGAGCCGATCGCGTCCGGGACCGTTCCTGTGCGCAATGTCGGGAACGGGTGCGCGCGAATTGGCGTGGTCACATTTCTACTCGCAGACTACTCACAGGCGGCTGGATGTGTCGACAACCCCGTGCTGCCCTCGGGAGAGATGACGTACGTTCGCCTCCAGGCTAGCCCAGAAGATGATGGCGTCCGGGTCGCCGAGTCAATCGCGATGGAGTACCGGGATTTTGCCGTCGTGTTGGACTACGCGGACGCCGCCAGTCGGCCGACGGGCGCGGTACGGCTCGACGTTGCAAACGGACAGTACCCTCGCATCACCGGGCGACACTGGGGAGACAGCAGCGCTGAGCTTCGGTGAGACTGGCAATCACTCAACCCGCTACACGAACGAGACGCGAAGTTTCCACTCTGGATTTGTTCCCCTCGTGGAGCCTCCACGCCCGCCGGAGTGCGGCCGCGCGGATTTCGCGGGCAACGTGTGCGGAGCCGAAGATCGCGGGAACGGACGCCTCGCCAAGGGCAGACCACGTGTCCGACTGCGCCGCCTTGGCATCCCGAGCATTCGTGCCGAGTGGCGAAATACCAGCGCCGTCATCGTCGAGGCGATCTGCCGCGAGCTTGCCGCGTGCGCCACCGGGATGCAGATCACCTGCCTGATCACACTTCCGGCTGATCGTTGACACTGAGGACATCGAGTAGGTCGACATGGCCCTTCGCAGCCAAGAGGTTGACGATGTCGCGCGTTATCTCACGCTGGTGCGAATCGCCTTTGGTTCCTAGTCGCAGAATCGGTCGCAGGTCGTCCTGCATCCCGGCGATACGCCAGTAGTCGCGCTCACCCTGAAAGTACAAGTACGCAATCTCCAGCGTGCTGTCGAGATCCTCCGCCGCTGACCGCGTGAGGGCTTTGAGAAGAGCGAACTCGGGACCGACAGGGACTTTCATGCGCAACAGGTGAGTCAGTTCGCGTGCTCGCCATGCGCTATCAAGCGCGCTGGCGCCGTACCACCAGCCGAACGGCGCCAGGACGACGTCTCGCTCGTCGGCTGGCGTGCGCGCGACGAGCCATTCCCAAAGCGTGGTCACGCGGCTGATGGATCCTGGTGGAGCGCCCTTTTCCTCAGCCTCGTTTAGCGCGCGGCTCATGAACTCAATGAGATGCGCACGCTCAGACGGGGCCGCCGCAGCGACAAAACGGTCGAGCAGCCCGCCCTCCTCGAGGCCAATTAGGTCGTTGTAGTAGAAGATCACCAGGTGCTCGGCGAGGACGGTCCCGGGGTCGCGTCCGAGCTTGCTCCGCTCCCGCGGTTCGGCTGTCAGGCCCTCGACCGCCAGGCGGTACTGATTCTCCAGAAGGCCAAAGAGGTGGTACGGGGGCCCGCCGTACGAGAGATAAGACTCCCAGGCTGCGGTGCGTAGAAGATCCGTGCCGGCCGCGGTCGGGAAGATTTCGACAAGGTGCTCAGTGAGCCACTCCCGGTCGAGCCATAGCAACGTCGCGAGGCTGGCGCCGATCACTCCTCTTACTGTCAAAGAGGGCTCGCGCCCCGGATCGAGATGGGCCTCGAGATTCTGGGCGACATCAGGCGCCTCAGCAAGCGAGAACGGCTCCGCGTCGGTGATCTGCTTGCGCCAGACGGCGTAGGCGATCACCGCATGCATCGCTTTCCCTCGAATGGTGTTCAGGGAAAGCGTCAGGGGATCCATGTTTGAACCGCCGTAGCGGCTCTCGTACTCGGGTGTCGGCTCGCGATCCCAGCTCAGCGCGTCAATGATCCGCCAAACACGTTCCCCGGTCTCCGCAGGCAGTGTCGCGGAGCCCAGGCCAGCTCGAAGCAGGTCGGCCGAGGCACCGCGGGCATTGCTCCAGTCGACGTCATAGTCCCAGACACCGACCGGCGCCTCCTCCGAATCGCTCGCGCTGTTCGACATGACGCGCTCAAGCATCTCGACGACCGGGCTCCACTGGAACTCCCGCTCTTCCTTGGTTGCTGTCTCGAACCCCTGGATCGCGGCACGTACGTAGGTCGGCGCAATCTCGACCAGGTCGTTCGCGACCTCGGCGAAGCCGCTCGGTTCTGCTGCCACCCGCTCGGCAATGAGACGGCCCAGCCCCTCAGGCGTCGGCGACATCGGCTCACCACTCGGCGACCAGTTCCTGACGAACTCGATGATTCCCAGGGGCGTCAGTTCGGACAGCTGGGCGGCCGTGAGTGGCGAGGTGGGTCCAGTCCAGCTCTTGACCTCGCCTACCGCTAGCGGTAACTGCGCCGGCCCATACCGCTCCTCCGCGCGCTGCAGTGCCGCGGCGGTCGCGTCGGGCAGGTACTCGCGCACCTGCGCGTACCAGTTGCGCTGCCACCCCTCGACATAAGCGGCATGCTGCTCGTCGCTTATCTGTTTTTCCTCGCGGACATCGGCGTCCGGCCAGGTTGGTCCGTCCGAGATCAGGGTGAGCCACCGCTCGCGCTCAGTCTCGTCAAGCCTCGGATAGACGGCGCGCAAGAGTGACACGTACTCGCGTGCGACCTCAATACTGTTCAGCGTCGCGCGGTCCAGAGTCCGCTCGACCGCGATGTCGTGCCCGACCTCGCCACTTCCGGCCAGCAGATCGATGCTGAGCCGCACAAAGACTGTCCAGTCGTAGCGAGCGTAAATCGTGAGGACCTCATCCAGCTTGTCCCTGCTTTCGTTGGCGTACAGACGCCCGATCTCACGGGTTGCTGTGATAAGCACCTGCCGCGGATCATCGGTGTAGTGCTCGGAGTCATCGGCGATGTTCCTGCGCCAAATCTGCGAGAGATCTGTGGGCGATGCGCTGGAGGTCAGAGCGAGCGAGTGCGCAAGGGCGTCACCGAAGAGTTCGATCGCTGCGATACCGACCAACGGCTCGAGGCGCCGGGCCAGCGATACGACTAGCTCTCCGTAAGCCCACGGGTCCATCCTCGACTCGAGCCGCGTAGCCCAGCGGACTTGACTTCCGAGTTGCTCGCGCACCGCGATGACATCGCTCACCAGCTCGGCGGCGCGGCGGTTCGCACCAAGTTCGGCAAGATGGATCGCGAGCTCAGCAATCGCCTCGGGTAGATCGGCGCCTAGGTGGTGTCGCTGGGCTAGCCAACGCGACTCGGCGTTCGCGAATCTCAGAGCGGCCTCGCGCGGGAGGCGCGCTGCGATGCGGGCGAGGTCGGCGTGGACCCGCAGGTTGTCGTTTAATGGAATCTGGTCGAGGACCCTCGCGACCTCGCCAGGGGCGTCCTGAGCGATGCGCAGGAGGTAGCGCGACTCCGGCCAATCCGGGTAGGCGACGCCTTCGCCAACTATTCGAGGGTCCGGCGGAGTTTTGAAGTATCCGGCCTCGACGAGCGACGCGATCCAATCTGGGTCGCGGAGTCGGTCAAAGAAACGCACGTAGTTTGCGTCCCCGCCTGGCTTTTTGATGAGTTCCAGAGCGCGGGCGACCTGATCGTTAGAGGGCATCGCTCTCCCCGCGTGTGATCGCGTCGAGCTCGGCAAAGTCGCTCGTTGGTTCTGGCATCCAGAGCGCGAGCAAGAACTGCTCCAGCTCGACGAGTCGCTCACGCACGTCCTCGATCGTCGTGGGCTGATGGTGGCCCTTCCGGTCGAAGAAGTCCCGGAGGTCCATCCACTTGCTCACGTTGTCTCTGTTCTGATCGGCGGGCATGACGAATCCGGAGACGCTCAGGTGCTCGAGTACGCGCTGTGCCTGTTCTTTTCGACTGAGGAGGTTGCGTTCGTCCCACGCGACTAATTCAGCGACCGCGGACACCACCACAAGCATCGACGGCTCGATCGGGTCTCCCGCGTCGTGGTCAGCAACCTCACCGACGATTTCTCGGTGTGTATTCCACGCTTGCTTGAGTGGTTCAAGCTGGCTGCGCATGGTTTCCCGCTTGCTGTCGCCATGGCCGAGGTAGCCGATCCGCTCCATGAGGTCACGGAGACTGTGGCAGGCCTGGGCAATTCGATCCGGATTGGTCAGGTGCTCAAGTACGACAAGAGCGCCGAGATACATCGCGGAGAGCGTCCCCGAGTCGTCTCGATCGACAAGTCGCTCATAAAGCCGTCGCTGATCGGCTGATAGGACGGCGGCGCCACCAGATGTCTCCGCTGAGCCGTTCATCGGACTGTAGGAGGGGGGATCTTCCTCTATCGCGTGATTTTGGCCAGCCCTGGGCGAGGGCTGGCCGGCCCCCGCCCAGGGGCTTCTGGCACGCTGCCGCGCTGGCTTTGGACACCCGCGGTTTGGCGCGTCATTTCTTGTTTTCCGCTATTCGCGCTTGCTCCGTGATCACGTCGCCCGCGCGCGCTTGGTACCGGTGGCCGTTCTTGATGATCTGGTGCCGATCAGCCCACCGCCGTAGCGCCTGACGGATGGCGCTTACGTCGGCCTGCACGTTGAAATCGGCGAGCACCTCTTGAATGTCACCTGGGGAGAGTGCCTCGCCTTGCGCCTGGCGAACTATTGCCAGGACGTTTTCGGAAAGGTTCTGCTCTCGTAGCGCCGGCGCCCTAGCAGCAAGCGCCTCGACTCCCTCGCCGGCACCGGCCGGCCCGGTTTGCGCGAACTGGAGCATTCGGAGCGCCTGCGCAAGCAGCTGTTCCTGCATCTCGAGCCGAACCTTCTCGGCCCGCACATCCTCTAGCTCCGCTTCGAGATCGGCCGGTTCCAAGGCGACTAGCTCTGCGAGTATTCGACGTGGCGGCACCATCGCGCGTCACTGTAGCATCGTTGATGCGCCAGATGAAGTCAATTGGTACAGAAATGAGGGGCGGCAGCGGTACCGTAACTCGCTTAGCGACGACCTGATGGGCGTTACGCGAGTTACAATGCACTCATGGCAGCTGGGCTTTCGGCCGCAAACCGAACCTTCCTCACTCGACTTAACCGCGACCTACCGGGCCCGTTTACTGTCGCGGACGCCGCCGGTGCCGGTGAAGTCGGTCACGACAGAGCAGCTCGACTGCTGCGGGATCTCACGAGAGGAGGCTGGCTGGTGCGCCTGCAGCGCGGCCTTTACGCCACCGTCCCCCTGGAGGCGGAAGATCCCGGTACCTGGAGCGCCGACCCTTGGGCAATCGCGAACAAGGCCCTCTCCCCCGGTTACATCGGCGGCTGGACCGCGTTGCATCACTGGGACCTGACCGATCAGATCTTCTCCACCACGGTCTTCATCACGTCCCGTGCCATCCCGTCACGGAAACGAAAGATCGGCCCAGCCCAGTTCGAGCTTCGTCATCGCCCGACCTCCGCACTGTTCGGTACCCGGACGGTCTGGCGGGAACGACTGCCCGTACCGATCTCAGACCGCGAGCGGACACTGGTCGACTGCCTGGACGACCCCCTGTTGGGAGGTGGGCTCAGGCACACCGCCGAGGGCCTCGCCACCTACGCCGCGCAGGATCCCGCTTGGATGACGGTCCTGGGGTACGCCGAACGGCTGGGCAACCTAACCGTGTTTAAGCGTCTCGGGTACACGCTTGAGAGCCTGGGGCTCGCAGACGAGGCGATCATCGAGGCGTGTCGTAGCCGGATCAGCGGCAGCGTCGGGCGACTGGACCCATCCCGCCCCGCGGCCGGTCCGACGGACAAGCGGTGGGGCCTCCGGATCAACGTCAGGCTTGAGTCGTGATCTCTCGTGCGGCGATCGCTGCGCGCGCAAGCGAGTGGGGGCTGACGGAGGAGGTCGTCGAGAAGGACTACGTGCTGGGCTGGCTGTTATGGGGCATCGGCTCCGAGCCGGCGCTGCGGGAGACCTGGATCTTCAAGGGTGGTACCTGCCTGAAGAAGTGCTTCGTTGAGACCTACCGTTTCTCGGAGGACCTCGATTTCACGATCCTGCCCGGCGGGCCGATGGAGCCCGATGAGCTGTTGCCTGTGTTGGCCACGATGCTCGACCGTGTCGAGCAAGCGACCGGGATCACGCTCAGCAGCCGACCCGCGGTAGTGCGCATGCGTCCCGATGGACGCTCGGCAGAAGGCCGCCTCTACTATCGCGGTCCGCGTGGCACGCCGGGCGAGGCGCGTATCAAGCTCGACCTCACGCGCGATGAGGTGCTCGTCGAAGACACGATCCGCCGCGAGATCGCGCATGCGTATGAAGACAATCTCCCTGACGACGGAAGCGTGCGCTGCTACGCGTTCGTGGAGGTGTTCGCCGAGAAGCTCCGTGCGCTTGGACAACGCACCCGGCCGCGAGACTTGTACGACGTCGTGAATCTCTACCGCCGGGCGGAGCTCCACGGCGCACGCGAGAACGTCACTGCCGTTCTCGAGCGCAAGTGCGCCTACAAGAGCATTCAGGTCCCGACGTTGGACAGCGTCGCTACCGATGAGAAGCTGGGCGACCTGGAGGCCGACTGGGAGGCAATGCTCGCCCACCAGCTTCCAGTGCTACCGCCGATCGCTGAGTTCACGGGCGCGCTGCGGGGCGTCTTCGAGTGGCTCGGTGGAACAGAACCAGCGCGGCTGAAACCGGCGCCAGCGTTGCATGAGCGGATCGAGGCAGGGTGGGTTGCGCCGGCGACGATGACACGCTGGCCGGGCGGAGCGCCGCTGGAGCAGATTCGCTTCGCGGGAGCGAACCATCTGCTCGTCAACCTCGCCTACAAAGGCTCGACGCGCGTGATCGAGCCCTATGCGCTCAGGCGTTCCCAGGCCGGGAACCTGCTCGTGTACGCGATCAAGGCCGGCACGGGCGAAGTGCGCTCATACCGGGTCGATCGAATCGAAGGCGTACAAGTGCTGGACCGGTCATTCACGCCTCGCTACGCCGTGGAACTATCCGCGGCGCTGCCGGTCAGAACCGGTTGGCGGCGAGCGGGACGAAGCTGGTAGCGATCGACCGCGGCGTTTCCTCCTCAGGCCGAGAGGGTCGCCCAGACCTCTCGCCGGGCTCGGCAGACACGGCGAGCTGCGATTCGATCCAGCCATCCAGCTGCGCTCTCGCGGTCTCGATCGCATCGGGCATCACATGCGTGTAGCGCGCCAGAGTGATCTCGGCCGCCCCGGGTTGACGCTCAGGCGTGGCGTGCCCCATCAAGACCGAGGCGACCTTTGGCGAGACTCCGGCGGCGTCCAGCCAAGTCGCCGCGGTGTGACGACACTCGTGCAGGCCGATCGGCTGCAACTCCTTCGCCTCCCACGCCTTCTTGGCACGGGCCGCGAGGCCGCCGGTGTGCAGCAGCCCCTCCTCGGCAATCCGTAGCGGCGGACAAACCAGCGCCTCCCCCAGAGGTTCCCCTTGCGCTTTCCAGGCTTGCTTGAGGATTGCTAGCAGCGGCTTGACGGCCGGGATGACGCGTTGAGCTGAGACAGACTTGCGGGCGTCTTCTTCGACGCCCCACTCGACCAAGCCGAGATCCAGGTCGACGTCGCGCCAGCGCAGTTATTGGATCTGTGCCCTGC
>Ga0209068_10000507_pt1 | contig 21075 bp, 15 predicted proteins | sample ColStrG_CSR_2012_FD_187200 | JGI IMG/M metagenome (GOLD analysis project Ga0209068, IMG submission 187200) | Freshwater sediment microbial communities in response to fracking from Pennsylvania, USA - Cold Stream Run_MetaG_CSR_2012 (SPAdes)... | ecosystem: Environmental > Aquatic > Freshwater >...
GCGTTCTTCACCGAGGGATGCGAAAGGATCAGGTTTTCGATTTCCTCGGCGCTGATTTTTTCGCCGCCGCGGTTGATGAGATCTTTTTTCCGGCCTTCGACGACGTAATTTCCCGATTTGTGGCGGCGCATCAGGTCACCGGAACGATAAAAGCCATCCGACGTGAACGTGCGAGCGTTGTATTCCGGCACGCCGAAGTAGCCCCGCAAGGTGTAGGGTCCGCGGCAGCAGAGTTCGCCGACTTCGCCGCCTAAAATTTCGCGGTCATCATCATCCAGAAGCCGCACTTCGTCGTCCGGGCAAACCGGGCGGCCGACCGTTTCCTGGCTCACATCCAGCGGATCGTCCAGTCGCACGAACATCAAGAGGCCCTCGGACATTCCGAAATTTTCCTGCACGAACGCGCTCGGAATGAGGCGTTTCGAGAGCAGACGCACTTCGGGAAGCATGGATTGGCCGCCGCTCTGAATAATTTTCAGGGAGGAAAGATCGTGGCGGCTCACGGCCGGATCGTGCAGCAAACGGATCAGCAGCGCGGGGACGACTTTGATATGCGTGACGCGGTGTTTCTCAATGAGCGCGCAAACATCTTCCGGGCGCGCGCTGGCGCTGAGAACCACGCGGCCGCCGTGAAAGAGAGCTCCCTGAATGCCAGGGCACGCGAGCGGAAGGTTGTGCGCGATCGGTAAAATAATCAGAACGACCGAGTGCTCTCCGATGTCGCAGACGCTCGAAGCTACCTTGGAGTTGTAGGCGTAGTCGTTGTGCGAACGCGGGATGAGTTTTGGAATGCCAGTCGTTCCGCCGGAAAGTTGAAAGATGGCAGGATCCACGGGATCAATTTTGACTTCGGACAATGCGGACACGGGAAGTTTGGCCGGCTTCTCAATCAGCTCGATAAGGGAAAGAAAACCTGGGCGGGCAGGTCCAAGAACGATTCCGTGGCGCAACTTGGGATTTTTTGCGCGAATGCGGTCGACCATGGCGCAATAATCGAAATCGCCATGCTGATCCGGAACGACGCACGCGACTGCGCCTGACAATTCCACAAACTGGCTGATTTCGGCGAAGCGGTGCGGTATGAGCGCCGCGATGGGAATGCCGCCGATTTTCTGAAGCGCCAGATAAAGCACGACAAACTCGGCGACGTTCGGCAATTGCAGGACGAAGCGGTCGAGTGGCTGGAATCCGACTTCCAGAAGATTCAGCGCCAGATTGTCCGACATCCGGTCGAGTTCGTCGTAGGTGATGGAGCGATCCCGGTCGAGCAACGCGACTCGCTTCTCATATTTATCAAACGCGATTCTGTATTCCTGGGCCAGAGTCTTGTCAATCCAATAGCCCTTTTCGCGGTAGCGCCTGGCAAAATCCGGCGGAAATGAAACGACCCCTTCCAGCACGAGAGACCCTCCCTGGGATATTTATTTCTTAACAAGTTTAACCAACGCAACCCTTGCCAGCAAATCCAGTGGTTCGCAGATCTTCGTGGCACCGGCGTCTCGCCGGCGGGGTTTGCGCGCGTAACATTCCGAAAATTCGCCGGCGGGACGCTGGCGCCACAACGCGTTGCTACGTCGTTGCTGCGAAGCCGCCGTCGATTACGATGATTTCGCCGTTGACGAAGCGGTTGCTGGTGATCAGGTTGACGATAACCTCGGCGACGTCTTCGGCGGTGGCGCAGCGGCGCAACGGAGTGCTCTTCGCTCGGCGCGCCATCAGGTCATCGTAGCGGTCGCCCAGCATGCGTTGCATCCAGTCGCCCTCCATCCATCCCGGGGCGACCGCATTCACGCGGACTTCTGGAGCGAGATTCAGCGCCAGCAGTTTGGTGAGGCTCACCACCGCGGCTTTGCTGGTCGCGTATGGCAATGGTTGCGGCCCGGGGCGCAGGCCGACGATGCTGGCGGTGTTGACGACGCTTCCGCGCGCGGCCTTTAGATAAGGAGCCGCAGCGCGCGTGACTTGAAACATTCCGCGAACATTTACGGCGAAGACGCGGTCCCATTCCTCTGCGGTCATGGCATCGAAATCGGCGGGCTTGACGTTGGAGGTGATGCCCGCGTTGTTCACGAGGGCGTCGAGGCGGCCGAATTCTTTTTCTACGGCGGCGAGCATTTTTCGCACCATTGCGTCGTCGCTGACGTCACATTTAAAGAGGAAGGTTTTTGCGCCTTTGGCTTTTGCTTGCGACGCGGTTTCTTGCGCGGCCTGCTCGCTGCGGCTGTAGTTGATCGCGACGTCGTAACCTGCCTGCGCCAGGGCTACCGCGGCGGCGCGGCCTATGCCGGTAGCTGCTCCGGTGATTAGTGCGACTGGTTTGCCTTGCGGCATTCGTTTCTCCTTAGAGGGTTCGGTGCTAATTTCATTTGGTTGCGTGGTGGGCTACGATCTATCGTCCCTTCGGGACTTTTTCCGATTTCGGTTCGTCGCGGCCGTGTCGCGCCAACCTTTAGGTTGGCATTTTCTGCGTCGAGCAAGTGCCCGCCTGAAGGCGGGCGCTACACGTTCTCCATTCCTCCACGCAATTTCCGCAAGGCCGGCGACCCGGCACTTCTGCTTCTCAAGATGCTTGCACTGCGTTCGGGCTTGCCACTAGTTGCTGCGACCGGCGCGGACTTGCAAACACGATTGCGATCGCTCCGATCAGGGACGCTGCGCCGATGGCTACGAACAGGCCGGACGTGCCGGGCGTATGCTGCTGCAGCAGGCCTGTAATAAACGGGCCGAGAATTCCACCGGCGCGGCCTACTCCCAGCATCATTCCAACCGCTGTGCCGCGCACTTCCGTATCGTAGGATGCCGCGGTGAAATTGTTCAGGACATTTTGCCCGCCCAGAATGCAAAAACCCGCGGCGCCTACGCAGATAATATTCAGGGCGTGCACATTCGCAAAGACGAGCGCGCCGACGGAAACGGCGCCGCCGAGCCACCACACCGCCATGGCCTCACGGTCTTTTCCCCCACGGTCCGCAATGTAGCCGCACAGGAGCGAGCCGACGAATGCCATCGCCTGAATCAATGCTCCGAAACCGAAACTGATCGCGAATCCCTCGCCGCGTTGCATCATCGCGGTGGGAATCCAGCCGGAGAGTCCCCAAATGGCGAACAGGATGCAGAACCCGGCGGCCCAGACGGAGAGAGTCGTTCGCCGATAACGCGGCGATAAAAGCAGCGACACCGATGCCGGACGGTCGCTCGGCTCCGGGAAGGTGAATCGTTCTCCCGGGGCTTCGTAGCGAGACGCCTGCGAAGGATTCAAGCGGCACAATATTTTTACAATGCCCTGCCAATTGCCGCGCATGGCGGAATATTGCAGCGATTCAGGAAGTGCGACGTGGCAAATCAAAACCAGCACGATCGAAAGTGACGCCGCGTAGTACAGCGCTTGCCATCCGAATACCGGAGTGAGCTTGACACCGACGGCCGCGGCGACGATTCCTCCCATGGCCCAACCGAGCGCCCAGCCCCACATCGAAAATGTGTTGGCCAGGCGGCGCGGCGCATATTCGGTGACGTAGGTAACGCCTAGCGGCAAGAGCGCGCCCATGCCGAGCCCGGTCAGCAGCCTGAGGCCGCAGAACGTCCAGAAGGAATTCGCGAAAACGGCCGTCGCAAGGCTGAAAATCGTTACGATCCACAGCGCCACGAGAAGCGTCGCGCGCCGGCCATAACGATCCGAGAATTTTCCTTGCAGGAGCGAACCGATCATGAAGCCGATCAAGCCGCTGGAGACGAGCAGGCCTGCCTGGCCGGGGGCCAGATGCCACGGTTTGGCAACGTAATGGATTACGTAGGCGGGATTGAACGTATCGTAGCCATCAAAAAACACAACCATGCCGATGAGCAGGGCGAGAAAGCGATGGTAGCCGCCGATCGGGGCATTCGCGATTTCCTCGCGGACATCGATCATCGGAGGCGCGCCTGAACACAGAGGCCGATACATCGAGCAGATGATTTATTTTTTCGCATCTCCGCCTGACGGCATTTCTAAGCACGAACGTGCATGGTTTTGAACTCGCTCAGTTTAAACGTGCTGGGGAAGTTGTCAAGGGAACGCGACGTTGTGGGACAGCCACTCCTGGCTGTCCTACAACCGTTCCGGTTCCCTCTGAACAATCCTGGGCCAAAGGTAGCCGAAGAGGAACCAGACCAAACCAGCCGCAATGACGATGAGCATCAGCAGGCGCAGAATTTTCGCAAGGGGAGCGGCATCGAGCGCGGGCATGCGGACTGGGTACTTGCTGAACACCTGGTAACGCTCGATCATCCAGTGCCACGCCGTATGCGCCACGATGGCCGAGAGAATGATCGTGCCCATCCGTTCCGCCACCACGTAGCGAAAGAGAATTTCCAAAGCGGGGATCATAAACGCGAGCACCAGAAGCTGCCCCAGCTCGACGCCGACATTAAAAGAGAGCAGCGAGGCCAGAAGATGCGAGCCCGCGAACTGCATCGTTTGCCGCAACGCAAAAGAAAAACCGAAACCGTGAACGAGGCCAAAGCCGAACGTGATCATCCAGCGGCGCTGCACCGTTGCGCCGCCCACAATGTTTTCGAGCGCCATGTAAACGATGGACATCGCGATCAGCGTTTCAATGAGCGGCGGGAACCACAGCGCGTCCGGCGCAAGATTGTACGCCGAGGCGATCAGCGTGATGGAATGCGCAACCGTGAATGCCGTGACGACCGGGATCAGACTGCGGAATTTCCGAAATGGGATGACCAGGCAGAACAGAAATAGAAGATGGTCGGTTCCGTCCAGGATGTGCAGAAAACCCAATTTCACGAACTGGCTGGCGGCCTGGAACCAGCCCGGATCGAGACGAACAAGTCCCGGATCGCCGAGGAATTCAAACGCGCGGACATTGCCGCCGGGCGGCAAGAAGCGAAGTCCCATGACAACCCGCGCAGCGAGGCGGTCAAGGGCCGGATGGATCGAGAAGCGCGAGGCGTCGGACTGGATGGGATACTCGAACAGGACGTCGAGCATCAGCTGGTCCCAGAAAACGGTCGTGCTATTTGTCAGCTTCTGGCCGGTCACGTGCGCGAAAGCCTGATCGTAAGACTGAAAAGAAGGATCGGACTCCACCGCGAGGCGCGTCTGCACGACGCGCGGCTTCGGGAGAAGAGAATCCCCTTCATACACATCAATGAAATCGGAGATCCACAAACTGGCAGCTTCGCCGAGCATCGGGTCCACGCGGTCGAAATCCAGGTAACCCCTCTCCCGCTCGGGAAATTCCAAGTCGCGCATGGTTTTGAGCGGCACGCGCACCAGGATATTCAGATGATTTCCCGCCGGCTTGAAAAACATCTGAACCGTGGCGTCGTTGGGGATATCGTGAGCGACGAGGCGAACGCCGGGCGCAAGAAACACGAGCGCCACCAGCGCAGCGAAAATACGAGCCAAGGCGGAGTTGCGGGGCATGGACCGAAAGCGTAATGGTTGGACGCGCTCCGTGACAAGCAAAATTCGGCGCCGCCTGAAAGCGGATTGTGTATACTTCGGATCGCTATCTGCGCCGCGCTCCCGGGTCACGCGTTTGCTATTCATCGCCCGGGCCGCGGCAACCAAAATAAATCGGCACCTCGCAGCGGGAGGATTGGAATGACGAAGCGAAATTTGTGTGCAGGCGCGGGTTTTCTCGCGCTGATCGCCGCGCTCGGGTTCGGATCACGCGCGCTGGAAAAGCGGGCTGCCGTCGAAGCCGCCTCCGTGCAGGCGCCCAGGTTTGAAGTGGATCCGATGTGGCCGAAGCCACTCCCCAATCACTGGGTGATTGGAATGGCGATTGGCGTGTCGGTGGACGCGCAGGACAACGTCTGGATCATCCATCGCGGCGGCTCGCTCGAAGCCAAGGAAAGTTACGGCAACTGGAAGCCTCAGGCCGCGGACTGCTGCTTCGTCGCTCCCCCGGTTCTTGAATTTGACAAGGCCGGCAATCTGATCGGGCATTGGGGCGGGCCGGGCCAAGGATACAACTGGCCCAACTCGAATCACGGAATTACGGTCGACTACAAGGGCAACGTGTGGATCGGCGGAAATGGCCGCTTGATCGATCCGAAAATGCAGGAGACCGGCGCGAGCACAGTGCCTGAAGCGAGCCAGCCGGGCGCGTATGCCGACAACCAGATCCTGAAGTTTACGCAGGACGGAAAATTCCTGATGCAGATCGGGCATCCCTTTAAGAGCAAGGGCAGCAACGACGTCGAAAACCTGAAGGGGCCGGCGAAGATGTTCGTCGATCCGAAGACGAATGAGCTGTACGTCGCGGATGGCTACGGCAACAAACGCGTAATCGTGTTTGACGCCGATACCGGGCAATACAAGCGGCACTGGGGCGCCTACGGCAACAAGCCGGACGATACGGACATGGGCAACTACAATCCGGACGCGCCCATCGACCAGCAGTTCCGCAGTCCCGTGCACTGCGCACAACTGGCGGACGACAATCTTCTTTACGTGTGCGACCGCGTAAACGACCGCATCCAGGTTTTCAAACCGGACGGCACATTCGTGAAAGAACAGATCATCGAGAAGAGAACGCTGGGCGACGGATCGGTTTGGGACATCGCTTTCTCAAAGGATCCGAAGCAGACCTATATCTATCTGTCGGACGGAGCCAACGAGAAGATCCACATCCTGTTGCGCGACACGCTTCAGGAAGTCGCCAATTTCGGCGACGGTGGACGCGGGCCGGGACAATTCTACGCCGTGCATAGCATTGCGACGGACTCCAAGGGAAACATTTATACGACCGAGACGTATCGCGGCCAGCGCCTGCAGAAATTTGTGTACAAGGGCATGGGGCCGGTGACGAACGTGGACGAAGGCGTCCTCTGGCCGAAATCAGCGAAGTAAAGGCGGCCTCTGGGGTGCGATCTCCCTGGGAACGCCAATCTCCCGATTGGCGTTTTTGCAAGGCGCCAATCGGGAGATTGGCGTTCCCGGGGCAAAACCACGCACGCAATTTTTCTACAAGCATTTATGAAACATGGGAGGAATTATGGGAAAGAAATTTTTCCTGGCGGTTGCGTTCGCGCTCGGCCTTGCTTCTCCGGCATTGTGGGCGCAGGAGAAGAAAGCGCTGGAAGTTTATTTCATCGACGTGGAGGGCGGGCAATCCACGCTGTTCGTTTCACCGAGCGGGCAGTCCCTGCTTGTCGATACGGGATGGGCGGGTGGACGTGACGCTGGGCGCATCGCAGCCGTCGCGAAGGTTGCAGGCGTGACTCAGATCGATTACCTCGTGATCACGCATTATCACGGGGATCATGCGGGTGGCGTGGTTGAACTCGCCGGACTGATCCCGATCAAGCATTTCGTCGATCATGGGCCGAGCATGGAAGAAACTCGCAATGTCCCGCAAAATTACGCGGCCTATTTGAAAGTTCGCGGCGAAGGCCAGCACATCCTGGCCAAGCCCGGCGACAAAATTCCGGTTTCCGGCCTCGAGGTGCAGGTGATTTCCTCGGCCGCGGAAACGATTTCCAAACCGCTCGCTGGAGCCGGGGCGGCAAATCCTCTCTGCGCGAATTTCACGCCGAAAGATGAAACGCTAGACCCGCTCGTTGGCGGCGAGAACAAGCAGTCGGTGGGGATGGTCATTTCTCTCGGCAAATTCCGCCTGGGAGATTTCGGCGATCTCACCTGGAATAAGGAGCGCGACCTGGCCTGCCCGAACAATCTGATCGGCGCGCTTGACGTGTACGTCGTTTCGCATCACGGGCAGGACATTTCCAGCCTGCCGATCCTGGTGCACGCCGAGCATCCCCGCGTGGCAATCATGGATAATGGCGCGAAAAAGGGCGGCGCCGTGGCAACCTTTGAAACGCTCAAGCTTTCCCCGGGCCTTGAAGACCTTTGGCAATTGCACTTCGCCGTCGACGCCACGGATCACAATATGGACGAGAAGTTTATCGCCAATCAGGGGACCGGCGGAACCGCCGCGACGGGCGTGCCCGACGAAGGAGCGGTAAATTACATTCAACTGACCGCGCGCGCCGACGGCAGCTTTACCGTGAACAACAGCAGGAACGGCTTCCAGAAGGAGTATGCGAAGAAGTAGGACAGCCACTCCTGGCTGTCCGGGTTTTGCAAATCGCTGGTAAGTCGATACGGTTACTATTGGCCCCCCATGCGGGGTATTCAAACCGCGAACTCATCATTAAGAACAGCAAGACCTGGACAGCCAGGAGTGGCTGTCCTACTCAGACTTGCCACTTTTCAGCACTTGCCGCACGAGCACGTTCAGCAGGCTCAGAATCAGCCCTCCCCAGAACGCCGGCCACAAACCGTGCAAGACAAATCCCGGAACGAACATCGACGCCAATTCCAGCATCAGCGCATTGATCACCAGCCAGAAAATTCCAAGCGTGACGATGGTCAGAGGAAACGTGAGAATCTTCAGGACCATCCCGATCGTTCCGTTGACCAGGCCGATGACGAGCACGGCGATCAGCGCGGTGCCGAATCCCTTTATATAGAATCCCGGGACGAGATAGGCGATCAACAACAGGCACAGCGCGCTCAACACCCAATGCGCCAATAATTTTGTCATGCAATTCTCCGCGAAAGAATCAAGTTGCCCGCCGCTTCCATCGCGAGCGTCCGAAGAAATAGTACGACGGGATGGGCGCTTCGTACATCCCTTCCGGCGAAATGCCCGCTAGCCGCGAAGTGCCGCGCGGCCGCGATCAATTTGAGTTTATCGACGCGTCCGGCTGGTGTATAAGTGAGCCCGACCGAAATTAAAATCAAAATCCTGGAAGGGGAGGTTTTCATGCGCGCTTTTGGAATTGGAATCGTTCTGGCAATGGTTGCAACGGTTGTGGTTGCGGCCGGAAAACCGGCAGCTTCGCCTGCAACGCCACAGGCACCGGCTCCCGCCGCTCAGACTGGCGCCGCAATGATGAAAATATATTCGTCCGCCGCCGACGTGGATTCCCTGCTGGCAAAAGCAAAGGCTGAACGGAAAGAAGGCCAGGTGATGGTTGCCGAGCATATTCTCTCGCTCGCGCCATACAACGCGAACCTGGAATACCGGCCCGTTGAGGGAGCAGTGGCCGTTCACGAAAAAGAAGCGGAGATGGTTTACGTGATCGACGGCACCGGGACGCTCACCACCGGCGGGACCGTCGTGGGAGAAAAGCGCACGAATGCCGCCAACCTCTCCGGCACTGCAATTGATGGCGGGACCATTCAGAAAATTAATAAGGGAGATTTTGCGATTATTCCCGAAGGGACGCCGCACCAGTTCAAGCCGGAGGGTGGCGCGCTGGTGCTGATGACGCTGCATGTGGCGCGGCCCGTCAGCGAGATGCAGTAATATTTTCGACGGCGCTGTTCTAAAAATATTTCTGACGCTTGCGAATTTCAGAGGAAGAAGAGGACATTATGAAATATCCGTTCGCAAAAATCGCGCTGGTTCTTGCGGCTGCGCTGCTCGCCGCTTCCGCGGCCTCCACGGATGAGGGAGTCCCGGCAGCTGTCCACTTCATCCCGCATGACAAAGTCGCGGCGGTGATGGCCAAGGGCGGGCCGATCATCAGCGATCCCGGCCTTCTCGTTCTGGCCAATCGACGGGAAGCCGGGGCCGTCGAATATCATGAACACACGAACCATATTTTTATCATGGTCGATGGCGAGGCTACGTTCATCACCGGCGGGACGATGGTGGGCGCGAAACGAACCAGCCCCGAGCAGATGACGGCCACTTCCATCGAAGGCGGCGAGACGTTTCATCTAAGCAAAGGCGACGTCATCACGATTCCGGCCAAGACGCCGCACTGGTGGAAGGAAATTTCAACGAAGACGGTCGGCTACTACGCGATCAACATTGAGAGCAAATAGTGGATGGTGAGTTGAGGACCACTGAACCAGATATGGAGGGGCAGGTTTGACTTGTTGTGGGACAGCCAGGAGTGGCTGTCCTACTTACTTCAAACGAAACATCACTTCGATCGGCATCCGGGCGGCAAATGGTTTTCCGTCTTTTCCGATGGCAGGCTTGAAGTGCCAGCTACGTGCCGCTTCCAGCGCCTGCTCGGTTAAGCCGTAAGCAAGGCCGTCGATGACGCCTATCTGATCCGCAGTTCCCTGCTCCGTGACAGTCGCCAGCAGGACAACGCGGCCTTGAATTCCCTGCGCCCTCGCTTCGGGGGTATAGGCAGCTTCAGGGCATTTGTCGCACGCCGGATTAACGACAAATGGTGGACGAACTTGCTTGCCCCAGAAAATAATCAGGGAAGCCCGGCTCTCCAGATCCTTGAACACGAGCGGTTCCCCGCTGGGATCGGGGAGTGGGCGCGCGAGCTTTGTCCGGAATTGTTCCAGCTTCTTCCCTTGGACTGCATCGTAGACCTCGCTGACCAATTCATATCCGTCACGTTGCCACTGCAAAGTATCGGTCACCAGAATGTCCGCGCCTGCCGACGTCGCCACCGCCTTCAACACATCGGGGATATTCGCGTCGAGCGGGATAAACCCTCTGCCTTCGAGAATTTTAATGACGGTCTCTCGTTGGATGATTCGGATGCCGGGAACTATTTTCCCAAGAGAGGCGCGCAGGGCTGCTTCAAACGAAGCGCACACTTCCAAATCCAGCTGGCACTCTTCAAGTCCCGCTACGAAAATGTGTTGCTGGTGTGTTTTCAAAACGCGTTCGGCAGTCCGGCTGGCGAGAGTTTCGATTTCCGCTGGGGCCTGCCCCAAAACGGGGAGGGAGAACAAGCAAGACGCTACGGCGCACAGCAGGCATGACGAAAGTGTGGACGCAAGTGACCGGCGCATCGTGCTCCCCTCATCGGACGGAGGCTCAAGTAAAGCGCCGATTGTAGGTTGCGCGATGCTTGGTTTCAACTGAGTTTTCCCCGGGCTGGAAACTCTCGTTCGGAGTGGTAGAATCCCCGCAACACATCCGCCTGGAGCAACGATCGAGGGAGAGCGAATCATGCGACACACAAGCCGAATAAAATTTGCACTGGCAGCGGGCCTCGCGTCCCTTGCATTTTCGGGCGTGAACGCACGGGCGCAGGCGAGTTATCCCGCCCCAAACGATTTGCCAAATCCGTATCGCACCGTCACTGGCTGGGCGCAATTGCCCGATGGCAGGAAGTGGGGATCGACATCAGGAGTTGCGATCGGTCCGGACGGAAACATCTGGACGTACGACCGCTGCGGCGGAAACAGTTGTGCGAATTCGGACCTGGCTCCGATTGTCGAGTTTGAGCCGTCTGGCAAACTGCTGAAAAATTTCGGAGCAGGAATGTTTATCCTTCCGCACGGAATCTTTGCGGATAAGGCCGGAAACGTGTGGGTAACCGACGGCGTCGGAGGCATGGCCACCAGCGACGACGCGGGCAAACACGGAAAGGGCCACCAGATATTCAAATTCAGCCCTGACGGAAAAGTTCTGCTGACGCTCGGCAAGGCCGGAGTCCCCGGAAATACTCGCGACACATTTAACCGGCCGTCGGCCGTAATTGAAGCGCCGAATGGCGACATTTTCGTTGCGGACGGCCACGGCTCCCCGCCGAATTCACAAGTAAACGCGCGCATCCTGAAATTTACGAAGGATGGAAAATTCATTAAGGAATGGGGAAAGCTGGGAACCGCGCCCGGTGAATTCAATGCGCCTCACACATTAGCATTCGATTCCAAAGGGCGGCTGTTTGTGGGCGACCGCTCCAACAATCGCATACAGATATTCAATCAAAACGGAAAATTTATCGCCGAATGGAAACAGTTTGGCCGCCCGAGCGGAATTTTTATCGACAAGGACGACACGATGTACGTGGCCGACTCGGAATCCACGGACCAGCCCGGCTATGGCTATAATCCCGGATGCATGAGGGGCATTCGGATCGGCAGTGCTAAGGATGGCAAGGTCACCGCGTTCATTCCCGATCCCGCGCCAAAGGGCGCGTCGAGCGCCGCGGAAGGCGTAGCAGTCGATCACCAGGGCAACATATATGGAGCCGAAGTCGGCCCCATGGATCTAAAAAAATACGTCAAGAAATAGCCTGTAGCGCCCGCCTTTATGGCGGGCATCCGCGCGTACATAGAATGCTAACCTGAAGGTTGGCGCTACAAATTGAATGCAAAGGCGAACTGCCGATGGCACTGAAGTACCGGACTCAAAAATTTAACGGTATTTTCGCGGCATTTCTCGTTAGTGGAACGCTTGCCGCATCTTTATTCTTCATTCCTGCAACCAGCGCTGGGCCAGCGCCCGCCGACAAGCGCAAGCCGGGACTCTATTGGACGTTTGAAACAGACAAGGGAAACATTTCCTGTAAACTTTTCGAGGCCGAAGCTCCCGTAACGGTGCACGCGATGGTGGGCCTCGCCATCGGAAAACTTTCCTACGTGCACCCGGAAACGAAGCAACTGGAGCGCAAGAAATTTTTCGACGGACTTATTTTCGACCGCGTGATCCCTGGCGTGATGATTCAGGGCGGCGACTTGCTCGGCACAGGCGTCGGACATCCGGAGGGGCCGGGCTTTCCCTACAAGAGCGAAATCGCACCGTCCCTCAAGTTTGACGCGCCGGGACGCCTCGCCATGGCCAACAGCGGTCCGGACACGAATGACTCCCACTTTTTCATCACCCAGGCCGCCTATCCCGCCTTTAATGGGAAATACACGATTTGGGGACAGTGCGAAAATCCGGACGTAGTGAAAGCAATTGCGCAAGTCCCGCGCGATGCGGGAGACACGCCGGTTACGCCGGTCCATATACAACGCGTGATCGTTGAGCGCGTAGGACCTGCGCCTGCCGACGCTCCTGAGAGCCTGCCGTCCGATGCCCCGGCGAAATGATTCCAATAGCAAATCGAAAACATTTCTTGCATGTGATTTTGCATTGACAGAGCGAAATGGCAGTGGGATAGTCGCGCCAATTGCGAGGTGTTCCGTGAAAATGAAGCGTCTGGCCAGCCTGATTGCGCTGGTAGTTTGTCTTGCCCCGTTCTCCGCTCCCCTCTTCGCGCACCATGGGGCGTCCGTATACGACACAAAGAATTTGACGACATTGAAGGGCACCATAACGGATTTTCAATTCATGAATCCTCATACGGAAATCCTGTTCGATGTGACTGGCGCAGATGGCAAAGTGGAAAAATGGACGGGGGAAGCCCCCAGCCTGACCACGATGTCCCGGATCGGATGGAATAAATCGCTATTCAAGCCTGGGGACCAGATTACGTTTGTCGGAAACCTGGCGAAGAGTGGTTCGCATATCATGCGCCTGCGGAAAGTCGTGTTCGCCAACGGGAAAGAAACGGTGATGGATCGCGGCGAGGATTACGCGGAGTAAACGCCGCCGAGGGAGTTTCCGAAATGCGCTTTCGTATCTTTCTCCTGGTTTTGACTGCAATGGCGTCGCTCGCGTCATCTCACGCGATCTCCGCGCAGACCACCGAGACGCGCGCTGCAAAAGCGCAGCCGTCCGCGCCGCCCGTGGATTTGTCGGGAGTCTGGAGAAGGTCACGGCGCGCTCCGGATAAAGTGCGCAAGTACACCATCTACGAGCTGGCGTTCGCCATCACCAGCGATACTCCGCCGATGACTCCCTGGGGGGAAGAAAAATACAAGGCCAACAAGCCCAACGTCGGACCGCGATCGGTCTCCCTCGCGGAATCCAACGATCCGATCATGCAGTGCGCTCCCCCGGGAGTTCCGCGGGTTTACCTCATTCGCGGAGAACCGGTGGAGATCGCGAATGTGCCCGGACGCGTACTCATGCTGTTTGAATACGATCATTTTGTCCGCAACATCTATACGGATGGCCGGCAGCACGGCAAGGACTTGAATCCCTCCTGGATGGGCGAGGCGATCGGAAAATGGGAAGGCGACACGCTGGTCGTCGACACCGTGGGATTCAACGACAAGTCTTGGCTCGATAATGATGGCCATCCGCACACCGAGGACCTGCACGTTGTGGAGCGCATACGGCGCGTGAACCATGACACGCTCACGATCGATACGACGATCGAAGATCCGAAGGCGTACACCAAACCCTGGGGAGGCCACGCGATCTATGAATTAAAACCAGGCTGGGACCTCGGAGAAATGGTGTGCGAAGACAACATTTCGTACGGCGACATGCAGAAGAAATCCGAGGGGCAGTAGGGTTTGAGTAGGACGGGCTTCAGTCTGTCTTCTTTTGACTTCCGTTACCGCGCCGAAAATCGCTCCATCGCCACAAAATTCAAAAGAAGACAGGCTGAAGCCCGTCCTACTTAAATTCAATTTCCGCTTTTTGGCGCGAGCCTCGCTGGCGCGGTGACGCGCGCAGGAACGGCCGCATTCACTCCAGATTGAATTCCGTTCGGCCCAGCGGTAAGCAGTGACTTGTCATTTTGCAGGCACGCCCAGCTGGACGCGGCCTTCACATTGCCGCTGCCTTTGTAGTGCGCCTGCTCAGGAAATTTGCAGAGCGGCATGGTGCGGTCCACCATATTGTTGGTCGAGTGCGTGGCCGGGATCGCCTCCGGCGCGGTCCCCTTTTCCACCCATTGTTCGAGGGCGCTCAACGTGTCCATCGTGTTGGGGCCTGACCCGCCTTCGCAATGCTGCATGCCCGGCACCATGAAGAGGCGCGCGTTCTGCTGCACTTTTGCGTAGCCTCCGTTCTCCTGCGCCAGATCTTCGTAAAACCAGATGCTGCTGTAGGGAGAAATGATCAGGTCGTCGTAGCCGTGATAAATCAGCAGCTTTCCGCCTTTTGCGAAATACACGCTGAACGCCGAAGGGTCATCCGGAACATCCGCGGCGAGGCGCGTATCCACGAGGTTCAGCGCGTCTGTCTTCACTACTCCCGCAGTTTCGATGGAATTGTTCATGTCCTGGCCCGCGTCGTAATAGCCCAGCTTCATCAGAATATTTTGCGCGAGCGACCAATTGGCGGGCACCGTGCCATCGCCCCAGGGTTTTCCTGAGGTGGGATCGGACGGCGGCGCATCGAGATAATTTGTGGCGCCGCGAACCGTCATGTTCACCTGCCCCAGATTGCCCACGGACGCGCCGGGGTATAGGAGTTTGCCGTGCTCATCGCGCACGGGCTGCATGATTAGCTTGAGCGCGTCCGCCTGCTTCTGCGTGAGCGTCTCCGGGACGAGCGCGTTCGGATGGAACGCGCAGTTGGCGGGATTTTGAATGAGGCCGTCGGCCACGCCGTCTCGTTTGTCGCACTCTTTCAGAATGGCCGCGGCAACCTGCTCGAATTTCGCGGCGGGAATGTAGGCATCAAGCAGGGCTTTTATGTTCTTCAAACTCCAAAGCGACGTGCCCACGGGATCGAGCCAGGGCGATCCGGCAATGATGCCGTCGTAATCCGCCGGGAAGCGCGACGCTTCGAGGAGGCCCATCTTCCCGCCGTTCGAGCAGCCGTCAAAGTACGAGCGGCGAATCGTTTCCGCGCCGTAGTAGCTTTTCACAAGTTGCTTCGCGGCAAGGGTCACGTCATGCACCGCGCGGAAATAGTAGTCGATGACTTTCGGCATGTCGGGCGAGCCCGGCTCGGTGTATTCCCACGTGGGGTTGGAGATCAAGTGGCCCGTGTCCGTGATCGCGGTGGCGTAGCCCTTGGCCAGAAACGTGGCGCGGTCGGCGGGATTTGCGGAAGAGTTCAGCGAACCTGCGAGGCCGCCAACTCCATTGAAAATGAATTTCTGATTCCAGTTGGCGGGCAGCATGATTTCAAAATTCGCAGAACCAGGTTCCGCCCCTTCCCCGGAAGTGACAAGGGAACCTTTTACGTCGCAATACTCGGGATTTGGCGCGGCCGCCGGAACGACGGAGGCGGAAGCAACCGTCATATCCGAAACGCCCAGTGCCCTGAGAGCGGCCGGCGTGCAATCCGTAGCGTACAAAGGAAAGTTCGCGAATGCTGCGGAAAGCAGCACAACAAATCCGAATCGCCAGGCGAGTGCGTGGAACCGATCGAAATTTCCCGCGGGATTTTTCATCTGCGTTTCTCCAGATTCCATTGCGATTTAAAAATAACTGCGTGGCCGTAGTATTGGACAGAGAGTAGCTCCAAATGAGTCCGAAAGTCACTAGCAGCGGTTGCATAAATATATTTAGAGCTTTTTTGCTGAGTGAATTTTTGGGCTTCGGGCCGCGCTGACGGCGCGAAGGTGATCAGCCCGGGGCATCGCCCCGGGAATGGTAGCGACGTTTGCAGTCCGCCCTGAAAGGGCGGAGCTACCCTGCGCCCCTTCAGGGCGCGCCACGGGTGAGGGATCCCAACCCAGGGCGTTGCCCTGGGCTTGCTTTCTCCGGCGCTTTCAGCGCCGGAAGATGCCGATCGAGTTGGCAGAATATTGGCACGGTCAAGAGTCAGTGCATCGCGATTCCCATCTGCAAGAATCCGGGAGCTGGCTTATTATTTGAAATTCGAGCGGCGACTGGCCTTACGGAGCATGTGAAAAGCAGATCAGTTCGCTCATTGCTTTTCAGGCATGGCATGACTTAGGATTAGGCCCACAGAAATGGTACGGCGATGCGTGAATCGAATTCTGGCCCTTAATTAAAATAATCAGCGAGAGGACAACTGAAACCGTATGAACACGAAATGGTCCATGCGCGATGTTTCTGGAATTCTGGGAATTTTGGCGATGACGATGGCCGTGCTTGGAACGAGCGCGCCGAGCCTACACGCACAAGCCCCGGCCGCCGCTCCCCCCGCGCCGGCGCCCACTCTGGCGGACATGAAGGGCAAGACCGCGGAGCAATTCTACAAAAAAATTGAGGCCCTCAAGGGCATTCCGGCCGATCAGATTCACCCCGCGATGGAATACATCACCACCGCGCTGGGCGTTGGCTGCGGGTATTGCCATGTGATCGGGCACTTCGATCAGGAAGACAAGCGCGAGAAGCACGTGGCGCGCAGCATGATTCAAATGACCATGGCGATGAACAACACCGTGTTTGACGGCAAGCGCGAAGTGACCTGCTTTACCTGCCATCGCGGCGTGGCCAAGGCGGCTGGGACTCTGGTTTTTCCCGGCGAAAAAGCGCCGACGGAAAAAACAGCGATGGACATTTTCCCGCCATTGGCCGTCACGAGTTACTCAGCTCTTGATTCCGGCATGTCTCCCAGCAAAGCGCCGGCGACGGTCATGTCCGGCCCTGCGCCCGCGCCGAAGCCGGATGCAGCTCCCTCCGCGCCGCTTCCCTCCGCGGACGATGTCTTCAAAAAGTACGAGCAGGCGCTTGGCGGCGAAGGAGCGGTTGGCAAGATCACTGCACTTTCCTTCAAGGGAACCGCCGATATGCTGGTTCCTCCGCCTCCCGGACCTCCAGGCACGCCGGCACCGCCCCCAGCGATGGGAACCGTTCCCGCAGAACATTACGTGAAGGGCATGAAGGGCGTCCAGACCGTGACGTTCCCCGGCAGGCCGCCGGTATCGACGGGCTTTGACGGAACGATTGCCTGGCACAACACGCCCATTCGCGAAGATACGGGCGATGAACGGGCCATGCTGGTCGAGCTGGGCGAAAAATTTCCCGGCCTGGAATTCCGTGCGGGGCATGCCAACGTGCAAGTGGACGCGATGGAAAAAATCGGAGATCGCGACACGTACCGCGTCGTTGGCACGCGCAAGGAAGGTTTTCCGGTCATCGACCGGATCAACTTCGACGCGCAAACTGGCTTGCTCGTGCGTGCTTACACGACAATGCAGAGTGTGATCGGAGCGTTTCCGGAAGAAACCTACTACGAGGACTACCGCGACGTCAGTGGCGTCAAAGTTCCCTACACCGCGCGCGTCGTGAGCGCGGAAGGAAACCGGACCTACAAGTGGGCGCAGGTGGATGCAAATTCACCGGCGGACGACGCGAAGTTCGCGAAGCCAACTCCCCCCGCGCCTCCACGGCCCGCGGCGGATTAATAACAAGCTCTGCAAACCGGATCGATGCGCAATGTTTATGCATCGATCCGGTTCGTTTTTCGTGGCGCCGGCGTCTCGCCGGCGGGTTTTTCTATCCCCTGAACATCGCAAAATCCGCCGGCGAGACCCCGGCGCCACAAGACCCGCCACGCAGTCTCCCTGCTTGCGTCATCAGCCAGATCTTATTTTTCTTATTTAAGAGCGCACACTAAAACGTGAATTTCAACGCGAGTTGCATCAGGCGCGGCGGCGCTGCCTTTACGACCTGGCCAAACAGAGGGTTGGAGAAATTGCCATTTACAGCTTGCGGCCCGAAAAATTGAGTGTGGTTGAAGGTGTTAAACGTTTCCAGACGAAATTGCAGCGTCTTCGCCTCGGAAAGGGCCACTGATTTCAGCAGCGCCAGATCGGTGTTGAATGATCCCGGTCCGTAGAAATATCGTCGTGAGGCGTTTCCCGGAGTGCCCAGCGCGTTGGCCGAGAACAAAGAAGTATTGAAATACGTCTGCCCGTTCCCCGGATTGCGATTGATGTTCAGCGGGCCGGGCGCGACATCCGGCAAATCCATGTAGCGGCTATTCACGCCGTTCGGATTGCTCCCTTGAAGAGAATTATCGCCGGCAGTGGAAAGAGTCACAGGAAGTCCCGTGCTGGCGTGCGTAATTCCTGAAATCTCCCAGCCTTGCGTCCAGCGATTCGAGCGCCTCAAGAGGCGTTCCACGGGAAGCGTCCATTCGTAGGTGGCGACGAGATTGTGTTTCAGATCGAAAGCGGAAAGCGCGCGCATCTGCCGAAAATCAAAGGGATTGAGGATGTCCGCAAGACTTGAACCCTGATCGATCGACTTGCTGTAGGTATAGGCAATCATTACATCGATATTTTTCGATCTGCGCTGCAATGTGGCCTGGAAGGAATTGTAATTCGAATTACCGATGCTCCCCTCGTAGTCGTCATTCCCGAACGCGCATCCAATTCCCTGCCGGGTGCAAGGGATAGTCTGGCCTACGGAGTTTACATACGCGGAATTCTCTCCGCCCGGTCCACAACCCGGCAAAGAAAGACAAAGCGCGGGATTTCCCGGGTTCGTCGAATAGACTAGCAAAAGGTGATGCGCCTGGGAGCCGACGTAGCTGAGATTCAACACCATGTTTGCGTTCAGCTCGCGCTGGATCGAAAGGAAATAATTCTCGGCGTAAGGATACGTATTCGTGGGGGGCGGCGTCGTCATGCCGGCAATGGACGGAAACCGGGAGTAATCAATGCCAGGGTTTGGATGAGAAACGGTGGCGTTGAGCGGAGGAAATGTCAGCGGAAACGGGTTGATTCCGGCTTCCCCGCTGGCCGCGGTAAAGGGAGTAGCGAATAACGGCGCGAGCGGGCTCGTGTAGCTCAATCCATAGGGCGGTTGCGGTTCATCGAACGCGATCGTATTTCCTTGTATCACCGAATAAAAAATCCCGTAGCCAGTGCGGATGCTCGTTTTCCCCGGTCCGCCAAAAATCCTGCCAAGCCATCCGTCCGATTTGTTCGGGGAATACGCCAGGCCCAGGCGCGGCGAAAATCGATTTTTCTGCGGTACGAGCGTATTCGGAACTCCGGGATCGGTGGGGTAGACGAGCCCGAGCGGAGCCGTAGGATACACCTTTGACAGTTCTCCCGGAATGAAGGTAGGAATCTGGTTGTACTTTTCCGACCAGTATTGCATCAATTCCCAGCGGACCCCGTAATTCAACGTAAGGTTGGACTTGATTTGCCAGCTGTCCTGCCCGAAGCCTCCGAGGTACTTATGCCGCGGATAGAACGCCTGGGAATCGGCCTGGTTGTAAAAATTCGGCGCGCCGACAAGGAAATCAACGAAGTCGGACCCGGTCTGGCTTCCGTTAAAAGAAAAACCGCCGTTGAATTCGGGATTCGGGAGAACGTTGATTTGGTCCAGAATGAATTCGAGGCCTGCCTTGACCGTGTGCTTTCCAAAAACTTTGGAATAGCCGTCGCTCGCCGTGTATGTGTCGTTCGTCTGTTTCAGATTTGTGATCGGAACGCCTGTGACGAACGAATTGAAAATAAGATTCTCCGAACCCTCGATGGCCGGATCGAGAGGAACGATGCCCTGGGTTCCGGCGCCGGTGACAAAGCCCTGTGAGGCGAGGCTCGTGCCGACTCCACCGGCCGGCTGGCCGACGTTGTTGTAACTGCGCATGAAGCTGAGGTGAAACTCGTTCACACTGGTCGAGCCGAAGGCTTTGACGTCGCCGAGATTGACGAGTTGCGCCGTACCGAGGTTCAAGCCGCTGAATCCGGGGACCGAGGCGCCGCCCTGCCCGGTCGGATAAGGATTATTCACGTAGTAGTTGTCGTAAAAATAGTAGGCCGAAAGCTGGCCCCAGCGTGTGGTGCCGGTATCCACGCGCAAACTTCCCTTGTCGTCTCTCACTCTTTCCGATTCGGACCCGGACGAGAAAACCGAGCTTCCAGAATTTGGCGTTGGAATCGATTGCAAGAGATGCTGGGACGGAGCGGACCATGCGCTCACCGGAAATGCGGCATTTGGAAAAACACATTGCGCGTAGCTTGTGCATCCCTGCGCGTAGTAAGGCTCGCCGGGAGTAACTGTCACGGAAGTTCCGATGGCGCTGGACAGGCTGTTCGAGAGCTGCGTCGCGAGGCAGGTATTGACCACATTGCAAGGAGATACTTTGCACGGGCCGCCGTTACATCCGGTCTCAAAGGAAAGAGCCAGATCGAGCAGATTGCCGGACCGGTCTGCGAGCGTCGGGACGGGAATCCTTCCCGTGGAAATGCCTTGCGCGGTGCGCGTACCCTGGTAGTCGCCAAAGAAGAACAGCTTATTTCTGGCAATCCGTCCACCGATCGTGCCACCGAACTGATTCTGGCGGTACGTCCCCACGGACGAATCAAAGAAATTCTTCGCGTCCAGCGCGGTGTTTCGCAGGAATTCAAAAGCGCTGCCGCGCAACTGGTTTGTTCCGGACTTGGTCACGACGTTCACGATTCCGCCGGAATAGTTTCCGTATTCCGCGTCGAAATTGTTGGTCAGAATTCGAAATTCGGAGATCGTATCGAGATCCGGCACGATCAAAGTGCCGCCATTCATCAGCTCCTTGACGTCGCCTCCGTTGACGAGAAAACCGTTAGCGTCTTCGCGCTGCCCGGAAA
>Ga0209068_10000508_pt1 | contig 21074 bp, 26 predicted proteins | sample ColStrG_CSR_2012_FD_187200 | JGI IMG/M metagenome (GOLD analysis project Ga0209068, IMG submission 187200) | Freshwater sediment microbial communities in response to fracking from Pennsylvania, USA - Cold Stream Run_MetaG_CSR_2012 (SPAdes)... | ecosystem: Environmental > Aquatic > Freshwater >...
GTGCTACGTTACAGACTGTATGAGATCGACCGGATCGTCAGCCGGACGATCGGCTGGGCGATCGTCAGCGCGGTCCTGGCGACGGTCTTCGTGGTCGTCATCCTCGTGCTGCAGACGGCGCTGGCGCAGGTCACGAGCTCGAACACCGTGGCGGTGGCCACGTCCACCCTCGTCGTATTCGCCCTGTTCCAGCCCCTCCGCCGCCGTGTCCAGGCTCGCGTCGACCGACGGTTCAATCGCGCTCGCTACGATGCCGAACGCACACTGGCCGCGTTCGCCGGTCGGCTGCGCGACGAGGTCGATCTTGGCCAGCTCCGCGCCGAGATCATCGGCACCGTCGACCGGACGGTCCAGCCGACGACCGTGTCGGTCTGGCTACGTAGGTGAGCCGGGTAACGACCGTAGTGGCGGACACGACCGCGGTCCGCTCATCGAAGGGTTCTGCCGTCACTCCATGGATGAGTGGGCGGGGGAGCCGCTCCCGCTCGCCCTGTGGCATCGGCGCGGCTCGATACGGCTGCGATCACCCGCTAGCGTCACGGGCGGCTGCCCAGCTACTCGAGCATCGACACTATCGCATGATCGTGTCTCGGGGACGCTCACGAGAAGCCCAGCGCACGACCGCTGCCGCGCCCGGCTGTCTCACGCCGCTCCAGTCTCGATCGGGTCGTCTTCGGCGTCGTCTCGCGCGACGTAGGCCGAAAGGTCACCCGGGCTGAGGGGCATCGCGAAGAAATAGCCTTGTCCAAGATCGGCGCCCAACGTTCGGAGCTCGGCGAGCTGATCAGCCTGCTCGATACCTTCTGCGACTGTTTCGAGGTGGAGGGTTTCGCCGAGCTTGAGGATCGAGCGGACGAGGGCGGACTCGTCGGGACCCGTGTTCATCGCCGTGACGAACGACCGATCGATCTTGAGCTCGTCGATGGGGAAGCGGCGAAGGTAACTCAGCGACGAGAAGCCGGTGCCGAAGTCGTCGATGGCGAGCCGGATACCGAGCGCCCTGAGCGAGTTGAGGGTGATGGCTGTCGTATCGACGTCCTGCATCAGCACGCTTTCGGTCAGCTCCAGGGTCAGGCGTTCGGGGGCAAGGCCGGTCACGGCAAGAACGTCTGCCACCTCCTGGACGAAGGCTGGTTCCTGGATCTGTCGCGCCGAGAGGTTGACCCTCATCGTCAAGCGCCCGGATGTCCCATCCTGCCAGGCGATCGCTTGCCGACGCGCGCGTTCCATGATCCACCGGCCGAGCGGGACGATGAGTCCGGTCTCCTCCGCGACGGCGATGAAGTCGGTCGGTCCGACCAGGCCGCGCCGTGGGTGGTTCCAGCGAACCAGCGCTTCGACTCCGCTGATCCGGTTCGTCCTGAGATCCATGATCGGCTGATAGACGAGGTCGAACTCGCCGCGCGCCGAAGCACGCTCAAGGTCGCCCTTCAGGGCGAGGCGAGCAAGGGCGGCTTCGTGCATGCTCGGCGCGAACACTTCGACGCGGTTCTTGCCGTTGCTCTTCGCCGTGTACATCGACACGTCCGCGTCGCGGAGGAGGTCGTCGGCCCTCTGCCCGCTCGACGCCGAGGTGGCCACGCCGACGATCGCGCGGACGAAGAGCTCCTTGGCACCGTGCTCGAACGGGCCCTCCAGTGCTGCCAACAAACGCTCAAGAAGGGAGCAAGCAATGGCAATCGCGTCCCGCACGAAGCGGATCCTCGGCTTGGTCGCCACGTTGTCGATGGCGGGAAGCCTCCTGATCTCCGCACCGGTCGCCGCCGCGGCGGCGCCGCAGCCCGTCACCATCAACCTCGTGTGGACCTTTTATCAACCGGGCATTCCTCCGGCGGGCGTCTGGGTGAAGACGAGCGGCGGCGACGTGATCTGCGCGTCCGGGACCTCGGTTTGGACGAGCTTCCTGGGCCACGGCTGGCCGAGCCACGTCAGCGCGCTCGAGGTCAGCCTGACCGAGCAGTTCACCTGCGACGATGGTAGCGGGACGTTCCTCCTCCGGGAGCAGTACCCCTTCAACCCCGTCCACGCTCCTGCGACCTGGAACCTGCTCAGCGGAACGGGTCGGTACACGAACCTCAACGGCGGTGGATCGGTCGTGACCGGCGACAACAACACGGGGGTGCTGACCGGGTTCTTCATCCACTGACCCGGGCATTCGCAGATGATCGTCATGAACGACAGCAGGCTTCGGGCCGACGCCCCGGGCCCGCTGTCGCCGATGAATCGTCGATGTACACGCGCCCGACAAATAGGTAAGCAGTCTGCCGGTCGTCAGCCGGATCGCGTACCACCAGTGAGATAATCCAGGACATGCCCGGTCCGATCGAGCAGAAGGTCCGCGCGAGACCAACGCGGCGGGTGCTGCCGGTACAGGTACGCAGTGCCCTGGCATCGACAGCCCTCCCGTTCCTGGACGCAGGCAAGTGGCTGGCCCTTCGGTCATACCCGCTTTTCGAACTCTCCGCGACCACCCCGATCCCACGGTGGATCGAGCCACTCGGAGCGCGTGGTGGCCTGAGGGCCGCATTGAACGCCTATCGACGTGTACCGGCCTACCGGGCGTTCGTCGACGACTCGGGCTGGAGAGACGACCCGTCGCTCACAGGGGTCGAACGACTCGCGCGGTTCCCCGTGACCGACAAGAAGAACTACATCATTCCCTTTGGCACAGCGGCGCGCTGCATCGACGGCCGGATCCCGCTGGCCGGCACCCAGATGGACGAGTCATCGGGGTCGTCGGGGACGCCGTTCGACTGGGTTCGCGGTTCGATGGAGCTCGGCGAGATGCACCGCCAGTTCAGCCAGTTCGCGCGGTACGTCTTCGGTCCCTCGATCGTGACGATCAACGGCTTCTCGATGGGTGCCTGGTCGACCGGCGTCAACACAGCCGAGGCCCTGCATCGCAACGGCCTTGTCAAGTCGCCGGGGCCGGACCTCGAGAAGATCGTCCATACGCTGCAGTTCCTCGGCCCCGGGTACGTCTACGTCCTGACCGGGTACCCACCGTTCCTGCGTGAGATCCTCGAGTTCGGCTCCGAGCGGGGCCTCGACTGGCGTCCATACCGCCTCTTCGGTGTCGTCGGCGGCGAGACCATGAGCGAGCAGTTGCGCGATCGTCTGCTCGAGAGTTTCATCGCGGTCTACTCGGCCTATGGCGCGAGCGATCTCGACATCGGTGTGTCGACCGAGACGCCGCTGACCATATGGCTTCGGCGAGCCGCGGCGTCAGACCCCGAGCTTCGACGACAGTTGTTCGGCGACGATCCGCGGCTGCCGATGGTCCTCCAATACAACCCACTCGATCACCACATCGAGATGATCGATGGCGAGCTCGTCGTCACCGTCTGTCGGCTGTCGATGCTATCGCCGCGCATCCGCTACAACGTGCATGACGCCGGCGGCAATCGAAGCCTCCGCGACGTCGTCGACATCTGCCGGGATTTCGGTCTTGATCCGATGGCCGTCGAGACGCCCGACGGTCGCCCGCCGATCCGCCTCCCGATCATGTGGGTCCATGGTCGGAGTGACTCGACCATCAGCTACATGGGAGCCAACATCTACCCCGAGGACGTCGAGCAGGCCATCTTCGCCGACACCGACCTCGCGCCACGACTGGGAGCGTTCTGCCTGGAGCTGCGCGACATCGGCGGCGGAGCCGTCCGTCCCTGCGTCCACGTGGAGGTCACCGAGCGGCAGCTCGACGACGGCGAGATCGCGACGGTCCTCCGACGAGCCGTCGTCGCGAGGCTCGAGCGCAACAGCCTTGACTTCAGAGCGGCCGTTGCGGAGAACCCGACGACCGCCGAATTCATCGTTGAACTGCACGAGCCCGGGCAGGGCCCGTTCGCCGAGAACAGCCAGCGGATCAAACGCCGCTACATCATCCCGAGCGCCTGACCCGTCTCGCGTTCGCCGTCAGGCCGGCGCCGGGATCAGGACTGCATCGAGCGCGCGGCGGTGCGACCAGGCCGCGGGATCCGGCGTGTAGCCGACCCGGTAGATCGCGACCGGATCGAGGCCACCGATCATCACACCGAGATCGGTCACCGTGGCCTGATCGATGACGACGCTCATCGGATGCCACGAGTAGCCGAGCGAGTTGAGCAGCGTCCAGCTTCGGATCAACCGTCGTCCGCAGTCGAACAGGGCGAGTGGCTCGCGGCTCTCCACCGTCAAGACCGCCATGGCGCTGCTTCGCCGAGTCAGCCGGACGTCACGCTCGGCATAGGCCCACGCGAGCCAAGCGGGCAGGCGTCCCAGGCGGAGGGCGAGTCTGAGCCAGAACTGGTCGGGCCTCGTGACGCGGAGACAATCCAGTGTCATCCCGTCCGGGGAGACATCGTCGAAGCGGGTCCATTGCTCGAGGTCGGCGACGAAGCGGCGATCCTTCCAGGAGAGGATGCTCGCCCGCCGGACGAGACCGGCGAGGCGATGGGCGGGCAGGAGGGTGTTGCCCAGTTCGACGAGCTCGGCGGCAAGGCCCGCCGACAGCGGCGATCGCTCATACGGATGGCGATTGCACTGACGCTTCTCGATCGCCGACGCCAACGGGTCGGGTTCCCCCTGGATCGGGACCATGCTGATCAGCCCGAGGTCGATCCCCTCGGCGTGATGGGATACGGCGGGCGTGAACCTGGCATCGAGGCCGCGCGCCTGGGCGTTCAGTCGCAGCGTCTCGAAGAACCCACCGACGGCGATAAGCCCGTCCCGGTCATCGGGGTCCGCGCGGAGCTTGTCCCGATACGCGTACCACAGCATGTAGTCGTGGTCGTCCCGGTGGCTCAACCGCCACGGCTGCGCGTTGTGCGCAGAGGGGGCCCTCAAGGCTGCCGACAGGGTGCCGAGGATCGCGTCCTCGTCGAGGCTGGATGAAGACACGATCGCGTCTCCCTTGCGGCTCATCGCCGGCGTTCGGACCGGTCAACGTCGGCGCCGTATGGAAGTAAGACGTGGAGTGTACGTCCGGTCGGTTCGTGGGTTGCCCCGGAAGTCAGCGACTCACCAAACGGTACCTCCCCCGACACGAGGATCCGTCTTCGACCAGCTGACCGTGAGGTCGGCCGTCCTCGACGATCGGGAGACGGCGTGCCGACGGACCGATCGCGCGCTGAACACGGCGCTTGTCTCGAGGACGTCCTAGCGGCCAAAGAACTCGTGCAGATCGTTGGCCGAACAGGCGAGGTTGAGACAACCAAGCCCCCAGGCGTCTTCCACCGTCCGCAGTACCGAGTAGTGGGTGTGGCTGATAGCGGACCGGAAGGCGGCGCGGACCGCCGGCGAGACCATGATCGTCGCCACGCGTCCACCGCCGCCGAGACTGGTCGAGCCTTCGTCCCAGGTGATGACCAGGAGACTCGTGGCAAACGCGGCGCTGCCGGTGATGCGCGGCACGAACGACCGGAGGAACGCGTCCCCCTGGGCCACGGTCCCGTCGTGCATGTCGTTGGTCATGTTCGGGACGATCAGTTCGAAGTTCGCGGCAGTCGGGCTGAAGCCGGCCAAGCGGGTGATGAGCCGGCATCGCGCCGCGTGCTTCAAGATGTCCGTGAAGCTGATCGCCGGTTCGTGTTTTCGCGCGTACCAGCCCGTTGCGCCAAGGAGGTCGACGCTGCCGTGAGCGGCGGCTCCGGCGTAGCAGGGGCTCGGCAGATCCTGCGCGTAGACATGCCACGTCCGGCCGTGCTCCGCGAGCTGATCAGCGAGATTGCGACCGGTCAGGTTGTGGATGGCGTCGTCGCGAATCCCGAACGTGCTCCCTGCGAACAGGGCGAGGTAGTTCGGCTCGGAGGGATGGCTCACGGCATGGTAGTTGGTCGCAAGCCCGTACCGGCGGATCAGCGAGTTCACGTAGGGCGCCTGCGAATTCCCGACGATCGAGCCGTATTCGTGATTCTCCATCACGATCACGTAGATGTGACTGAAGGACGGCAGCGCAGCCGCGGCGGCGACAGCCTGACGGGCCCCATCGGAGGCTATCGGAGGCGCCGCGGGCATGGCGGCGCCGGACGAAGCCGTGGGCGAGGTCGCTGGCGTTTCCACCGGTGTGGACCTCTCGAGTAGCCCGCGACTGGGATCAGCGGCGACAGGCGTTGCGTCTCGGGCGCTCGAGAGGGCACCACTCCCACGACCCGTCAGCTCGTGCCACCCGAGAGCGCTGCAGACGGCCAACGCAACCACGATCGCGGCTATGCGGATGATCGGCCAGGGACGACGTGCCTGCTGCCCCACGCCCCAACTCTAGCGTGGAGGTCCAGCGGTCACCGACTGAACCAGGCCGCCTTGCCGACATCCGTCCAGATGCTCTGACGACGAGTACCCGGGATCTCGAGGTCGCGGATCGACTGCCAGACCCGGTCGCACTCTTCGGTCATCGTCTCGGCCTCGAGGGCTGACAAGCTCTCGTACTCCTCGAACCACTGGTAGGCACGATGCGGCTCGCCACCGGCGAACTGCCGGAACACCCGGCACGCCCCGATCCCGGGATGGGCCGAAGCGATGTGGTCCGAGATGACCAGCAACGCTTGGTCGACGTCGGCCTCGCGGCCCTCCGGGACAGACCACTGGATGACGACGTTGATGCCCATCGAGGAGCCCTCCACAACCTGAGTGCGGCCGTGTCCAATCGACCCGCCACATCGACACTATCGCCTGATGGTCTGTAACGGTCGCATGCACAGGAGACGTGAACCCTTCCGCCGAGGCGGATACGCCTTCCGAGAATCGGGCAAGGATGCGCAAACGCATGAAGCGCCTCGAGCGTGACCTCGCTGAGCGTCACGAGTCGACTGGGCACCGGCTCAGCGAAGGCGAGCTCGAAAGCGCTGTCCGGCGATTCCGTCAGCGAGTGCTCAAGGACTCCATCGACGACAGCGCGTACACACACGTCCGACTGCTGAACCCTTTGAGCGCGACTTCGTGGCCGTCGTCGAATACAAAGCCTCTGGCAGTACCCAAGGTGTGGACGAGTTCGGAGGTGAGGATCCGCCCGGCTTCGGCGGCTCCGCAGATCCGGCTGGCCAGGGTGACGGTCGACCCGAACAGGTCGCCGTTGTGATCGACCGGTTCTCCGGCGGCGAGGCCGATCCGCACGCGAAGCTCGGGCACGTGAGCCTGGGATGCCCGAGCTTCGAACCCAGCCTGGATCTCCAACGCGCATTCGAGCGCCGCTGTCAGGTCGTCGAACGAGGCCATGATCCCATCGCCGGTGTGCTTGACCTCGCGCCCGCGGGTCGAGACGAGGACGCGCCGGATGATCAGGTCGTGCTCGGTGAGGAGGACCATGAATGCCGCCTGCCCGACTTCCTCGAGGATCGATGTCGAGCCCTCCAGGTCCGTGAACAGGATCGTGCGGAACGGCGTGATCCGTTCGGCATCGTCCCCGGCCTCGTTCATCCGCCCGAGGAAGCGCAGGACGTCGTCTTCCGCGACCGCGATGATCTCGTTTGGGATAAGGCCGTGCGTCTCCTGATGGACCGATGTCAGGGCATCGGCCGCCGGGGCCTTGGCGAGGCAGAAGGCCTCTCCATGATCGGCATCGAACCAGTAGGCGAGGAATGTCGCGCCGAACCTGGCGGCTGCCCCGATATCGGCTTGATGGGCCTGTGCGACCTGCTCGGCCGTGACGCCCGGGACATCATGGCGATCCATGAAGAGTGGCATTCGTCTCCTTGTGCGCGCGACCCGATCGTAGCCATGACGTCGGTCGAGCACAATCATGGGATGCAGACCAGCTCGCCTCGATCATGAGCTGGGCGAGGGCGCTGCGCTGCTGTCCGCCGCAGCACCGGTCGTAAACAAGCAAGGAGGTTCTGCGTGCTAGCCGTCACATTGCTCGGCATCTCGATCTCGGGGCGCGAGCTCCTGATCATCGGTGCGGTCGTCGTCGGCATCATCCTGATCGGCATCGTCCTGGCTCGACGACGACCCCAGAAGTAGGTCTGCCGATACGGGCGGCTGGCCCGACTGGCTGCACGTCCCTCGGATACCGCCGCAGCACCCGATGGACTCGGCGCGGAGGCGCTCGTTGAGGCGAGGACAGCGGACCCATGCGTTGGTGGACCGACGTTTCATTACGATGGCGACGGCCCCAGACACGAGGGCCCACCTGAGGAGGTTCGACAGGCATGACCGCTGAGGCACCGGTGCTGCGCAAACCCGGTAACGCCTACAACATCTTCATCCTGGTACTGACGATCTTCTCGCTATCGCTGATGGTCCTGTTGTTGCTGCCGGTCAGCCCGGCGGAGCGCGACCTGCTCACTCTGTACGACAACCTGATATGCGTGGTCTTCCTCATCGACTTCGGCATGAACCTGGCGGGCGCGAAGCCAAGACGGGGGTATTTCATCGGTCAACGTGGGTGGCTCGACCTGCTCGGCTCGATCCCGAGCCTCGGCTTCATCCCATTCACGGCGCTCTTCCGGTTGGCCCGCCTGAGCCGGCTGACCCGAATCACCCGTCTGCTGCGCGGGCAGGCAGGCAAGGACCTGGTGCTCGATGTTCTGCACAACCGCGGGCAGTACGCCGTGTTCATCACCATCCTGGCGGCTGGGATCGTGCTCAGCACCGCGAGCATCCTCGTCCTCCAGTTCGAAAGCACGGCGCCGAACGGCAACATCCAGACCGGCGGCGAAGCGATCTGGTGGGGCATCGTGACCATCACGACGGTCGGCTACGGCGATTACTACCCGGTCACCCAGCTCGGGCGGCTCACGGCGGTCCTGGTCATGTTCGCCGGCATCGGGGTCATCGGCGCCCTGGCCAGCATCCTCGCAAGCCTGCTGGTCACGCCGTCCACGCCCGAGGAACCCGCACCCGAAGCCGCCCCGCTAACCACGGCGCCTGTCCTGGCGCCGTCGACCGGGACGATCGCCGAGGAGCTCGCCGCCATGCGGGGCGAGATGGCCGGCCAGCGTGCCGAGATCGCGGCTCTCCGAGCGGCTCTCGGCAAGGGCGGCGATTGAACGATCCGGATCCGGGTTCGCCCGGGCGGGCGGACGTCAGCGCCTGCGGCCACCGGTCTGCACCAGCCAGCCCATGCATCCGCGCGCATGACATCGAAGGTACCTGGCCGCCGGGTACGAATGCCCACGGTCACCATGGAACACTGAGGCAGGTATCTCGCTCATGGTCTGTATACGGGTCGTTCCGATCCGACCGCGAGGGAGAGAGCCGCGATGCGTTCTGATATCCGACTGGCCCGTGGGATCGGCGTCGCCGTGGTCACGGTCTTCCTGGTCGCCGGTGCGGCCTTCGCGGCCGACAGCCTGGCCGGCGGACCACCGCGAGACTCGGTGGTCAACTCGACAAGCACCGAGACCGCCGAGCCGACCGAGACGGCGGACCCGACCGAGACCGCCGAGCCGACCGAGACCGCGAAGCCGGCGGAGACTGCCGAGCCAACCGAGACCGCGAAGCCGGCCGAGACCGCGGAACCCACCGAGAAGCCCGACCCGACCGAGAAGCCCGACCCGACCGAGAAGCCTCACCCGACGCCGACCGCCTGTGCACCGGCCGCCACACCCGATCCCCAGGGAGATGGCGACACCGAACAGGGTGACTGTAAGAATGACCAGAGCGGCGACCAGGGTGACCACCAGGGCAGCCAGCCCAAGTCGACCGGCGCCCCGTCGGGCCAGCATGATGGCGGTGGCGACTCCGGCGGTAGTGGCGGCGGATCCAGCGACTAGACGGTCCGTCTTCGTCCTTCGGCGTCGGACCTGGCGCGACACAAAGTCAGGGCCGGGCATCCACGGACCGGATGCCCGGCCCTGATGCTACCCGTCCCTTGGCTGTCGGCCCGGCCAGGCTGGTATCGAGAGGATGACGCGCGCATACTCCCGACCAGGCCGACCCCGGACCGTCGCGTTCCCGCCCCGTCGGTACCTCGAGGAGAAGTGTCATCGTGTTCATGACCACCGACTTCCGGATCCCGCCGACCGTGGGCGCCGTCCTCGGTCTCGCCCTGATGGCACTCGGCGCCTCGTCAGGCCTTGCGTCCCTCGTCGTCGGTGGAGCAGTCGTCGTGGCTGCCGCCTCGATCCGGTTCCTCGTCCGGCGGTAACGCCGACTGCGCGGGGTTAGCCTGGCGCTCCTACTCGGCCCGCACCGCCGTCGGGCACTGCTTGCAGCACCGACGCTCGAGGATGGCGCGGTCGCGCGACCACCGCGCAGCTCGTGTGGATCCCGGCCCCGTCTGCTCGAACCCGATCGTATGCCCCAGGCGGACAAGTAGGATCTGCTCGACGCGGCGTCCTCGACAAGCGTCGCGCTGTCGCGCACCACGGCGGTCCGGAACTGCCGCTCCATCGCCTGCAGGATGAGGCGATCCTTGAGCGAGCGCGGCCGGGCTACTCGGTAGACGAGGTCGGTGTGATCCGGGCCCGTTCTCGATCAACTCCGTCGTGATCACGATCCTCGGAGCGCCCTTGAAGGGGGTCTTGATCCTCTTCGTCTCGTGCTCGCGCGGGAACCAGTCGAGGACCTCCTCGATGGACACGTTCTTGCCGTGCATGCGGTGGTTGACGGTACCGACCCCGCGCCGTCCATAGATGAGGTCCTCGACCACGTCCGTGGCCCGAAGACCGGGATCAGGCGGACGACTCCTGGTCTACCCGGGAGCGGAACGTCAACAGGAGGAGGACCGAGAAGAAGACCGCAGCGCCGGCCATGACGACGAGGGCCCCGAGCGAGCCGAGCCCCTGGCTGCCGCCGGTGCCGGTCGCCGACCAGACGGCGTCTCGGAAGGCGAGCGACGCCGGGACCGCCGCGGCGCCGGCGACTGCGGCGGCGACGAGGCGCCGGTGGGCGGCCGTGGAGGGCCCCGGGGCGACGACGCCGAGCCACGCGCCCCCGGCCACCACGAACGCGAACATCGCGCACGCGGCGACCGCCCCGATGAGCAGGACCACGGGCGAGGGGCCGTCTTCGCGCAGCGAGGACAGCGCGAGCGCGAGCGCGAAGGCCAGCGCGACGAGCGCGGCGGAGGCGACGGGCCGGCGACGGACCATGGGCGCGATGCCTGCGTCCGCGGCGGCCGCGATGGCCGCAAGGGGGCGGCCGGCCGGCCCGAGGTGGCGCGCGACCTCGAGCGCGAGCGCCAGCCCGTCGGCGATCCCGTCCGGCTGGCCGGCCGCCGCCGTCGGGACCCGGACACGGGCGAGGGCGGCCGCCGCGCCGAGGACGACTGCGGTCGTGAGAGCGAGCATCGGGACCAAGGCCGCGGCGATGGCGTCGCGCCCGTCCGTGCGGCCCGCCAGCAGAACCCCGGCCCAGTCGGCGGCCACCGTCGCGAGCGATACGGCGACGGCGAGCCACGCCGCCCGGACGATGCCCTTGACCCGCGCCGCCGGGAGCGGCTCGGCGCGACGGCAGAGTGGCAGGCGGGCCCCCGCGACGAGCACCGCCAGGGGCACGAAGAAGATGGCAAAGGACACGAAGGTGTCGTAGGGGTCGTCCGCCCACGGGACGTGCCGGTAGATGAGGGGCACTTCCTTCGTCGCGACCGTGAAGACCTCGAACGCGAGCGCCGCGAGGAGCGCCGCCCGGACGGCCAGCCCTATGGCGGGGCGCCGGAGATCGCCCGGGGCGAGGACGGCGGCGGCGGCCGGGCTGGACACGTCCGAAGTCTCCGCGTTTCAGGAGGTCCCGGTCAACCCGCGGACGCCCCGCACAGGAAGTCGAGCATGTTCGGAGAAGCAGTTTCCGTGCCGAATGGCTATGGTCCCGCTGAGTCCACAGAGAGTGGGCTGGAACGACCATGCCGCTCCAGCGGCGCATCGAGTGAAGGACGAAAGATATGGCGGACACCAAGGCATCGACGAAGCGAAGCAGTTCGGCCAGGACGTCCGGTGACGTCTTCAGCGACGACGAGCTCGCCGCGATGAAGGAGACGATCAGGGAGCGAAAGAAGGCGGCGAAGCTCAGCCCGGAGGAGGCGCGCGCCGCGGGCGAGGCGGACGTCCTGGCGGCCATCGCGGCGCTCCCCGAGGACGACCGGGCGTTGGCGGGGCGCGTCCACGAGCTCGTCCTCGCGGCCGCGCCGCACCTCGTGCCCCGGACGTTCTACGGGATGCCGGCGTACGCGAGGGACGGCAAAGTGGTCTGCTTCTTCCAGGCGAAGCTGAAGTTCAAGGTGCGCTACTCGACGCTCGGCTTCCAGCCCGACGCGCGGCTCGACGAAGGGGAGATGTGGCCGGTTGCCTTCGCCATGACGAGCCTGTCGGCGGCGAGTGAGAGGCGGATCGCCGAGCTCGTCAAGAAGGCCGCGGGCTGAGGGTAGGCCCAACAGCCCGGCGTCCTCACTGGCGACCTCCAGTCGTGCTGGTCATCGCCAACAGACGGATGAATGCCTCGCACGGCTATCCCAGCTGGAGGAGCAGCACGACGGCGATCAGCGTCCCGATCACGCCCGTTACGGCGGCGGCCCGCGGTCCAACGCGGACCTTGGCGACCGCGACGAACACGGTGACCACCGCCGCCGCGGCGAGGCGCGCCGCGATCGGGGAGGCGAGGTGGGACTGCAAGCTCCGATTGACGATGATGCCGACCGCCACGATCGCGACGATGAGAACGACCGAGACGAGCCAGAGCCTCCTGTTTTCAGGATTCTTGATCCATGTCATGAAGCAAAGCCTTTCAGCGGCGCGTGCGTCAGATCGGGGGGATCCGGGCGTAGCCCGTCAGGATGAGCACCGCGATCGCGACCAGGACCCCCGCCACGCCGGTCACGGCCGCGGCGAGCGGTCCGACCGCGATCCTGGCGGCCACTACGAGAGTCGTGACGACCACGATCACCACCAGGCGGGCGGCGAGGACCGGACCGAGGCCTCGCTGAGGCCCCGGCGGCCGCCGGGTGCGGACGACCACCGTGGCGACCGCCACCATGGCGACGATGACGACGAGAGTGGCGAGCCAGAGCTCCACGAGCACGCGACCTTTCGAGGCAATGGTACGCCGCGGCCTCGAAGGCATGGCCCATATGGCCGAATAGCCACCGCGGCCCGCCGCCCGCACGCTTCAGGCATGACGGGCGCGCTGGTCTGATCCACCGCTGGCTCCCCATGGCTGGTGCCGACGACGATGAGCTTCTACCGGATCACCCGGTCTGGGGCGGAGGCGGATCCACCACCGCTTCTGGTGGTGGCATCCGCGGCGACCGAGCGTGGCGGACCACGAGGATGACGGCAGCACCAAGAGCAGTGGTGGCCGCGATGATCTGTGCGGTCGGCACGCCGAAGAAGAGCCAGTTGTCCGCCTTGAGCGACTCGACGACGAACCGGACGCTGCCGTACCAGAGGAAGAAGACGAGGAGCAGGTCGCCCGGTCGGAGGCGGTCCGCGAAACGTCGGGCGAGCCAGATCAGGAAGATGGCGCCGAGCAGTCCGGACAGCGACTCGTACAGAAACATCGGCTGGAAATGCTCGCCGAGGGTAGCCGTCGGGTCGGAACCGGGTGGGCATGCATAGCCCTGGGTCCGGTATTGACACTGGATCGCGATGCCCCACGGCAGGTTCGTCGGCGCGCCGTACAACTCTTGGTTGAAGAAGTTCCCCCAGCGGGCGATGGCCTGCATGACGAACAGCCCGGGCGCGACCGCGTCGGCCCAGCGCAGGAACGGCTGATGCTTCCATCGGGCATAGAGCACCGCGGCGACGGTGCCCGCGATGATGCCGCCGTAGACGCCCAGACCCGAGTATGGCGGCAGGACGATCTTGAGCGGATCGTCCTTGTAGAGCTGCCATTGGTCGATGACGTGGTACAGGCGGCCGCCGATGAGCGCCGCGACCGCGACGACGATCATCGCGTTGGGCAGGAGGCGGACATCGAGGCCGCGCCAGCGGGCCTCGTGGGCGATGCCGTACCAATGGAGCACGAGCGGCCCAATGGAGAAGGCGATCGGTGAGGGCGTCAGGTCGATCACGAACTGAAGTGTCGCATCTGGGCCGATAGGCCCTACGGCAGCCGTTGTGCAGTGGCGGACATGGCCCGGATGGCTCCGACGCTCGTCAGCTGAATAGCGTCAGGCGGACGCCCACGACGAGGAGGAATATGCCGAAGGCGCGCTGCACGATCTCCGGCGGAAGTGCCATCCCGAGTCGAGCGCCGAAGTAGGCGCCGACGAGGAGTCCGACAGCGATGACAGCGGCCGCTCGAACGTCGACGTTTCCGGCACGGTAGTACTCGAGCGCGCCGAACAGGCCGACGGGCAGGAGGAGTGCCGCCAGGGAGGTGCCGGCGGCGGTCGCGATAGGGAAACCGGCAACGAGGATGAGCGCCGGCACGATCAGGAGCCCGCCGCCGATCCCGAACAGCCCTGACAGCACCCCACCGGCGAGTCCGATGATGGCAACCGGGACGATGGCTGGCATGACTCAAGTTCCTCCTGCTGCGATCTCAACCTGCGGCGCCCGCTGACGATCCAAGCGAGGTCCCGGAACGGGGACGTCAGGCAAGTGTGAATGCGCTCACCCAGCTGCGTCCTATCGGACGCGGAGGCAGGGTGACCGTCCGCCGGATCGGAACCGCTTGCGCCAGGACGCAGCCGGTCTCGTGGGCATCCGTCCAAGCATCGTGAAGCGCCACCTCGCCGACCTGCGGGCGCGCACGGGCCTCACCACCGAGCAGTTGATCCACCGCGGACGTCTGGAGGAGTCGCTCGTAGTCCCGAGCCTTGAGCCGGGTCAGCAGATCAGGACGGCGCCCCAAGCGCGCGGGAGATATGGGGGAGTGACGTCAACGCGCCCAGCATGATGGCGACCACGATGGCTCCCCGCGCGATGACCACCAGACCCCGTGGCGCAATCCCGCGCCCCCGGACGCGCAGCCCCCAGCAGGTGGCCGTGCACAAACCGACGACGAGCAGCGCATAACCTGCCCGGAGCTGCACCTGGTATTCGTCCGCTGCGAGGAACACGAGCAGCACGAACGGAAGGACCAGCACCGCCCCCATCAGCGTGACGATCGCGTAGAACGCGGCGGGTCGCTTCTGACCCTCGACCGTCCGGGGGAGCCGCCGGTCCAGCCAGCTGTCAAGCAGTGCGATGGACAGGCCGATCGCGCCCACGAGGGCGACGAGCAGCGCCACCACCGCCGGGTCGTGATCCAGGATCACGAAGTCTGGGTTGCGGCCGATGATGAGCACCGGCGTCCCGATCGCCATCGCAATACCGGCGGTCAGCAACGCCCGGACCCCGGCATGCCCAGGGATCCAGGGGCTGACGATGACCCAGACCGCCCCGGCCATGGCGCACGAGATCAGCCCGAACAGAACCAGGGACAGCGTTCCACCCAGGGTGATGTCGCCGATCCGGTTCCCGTTCTCCGTGAGCGCACCAACGGCATCCGGATGGAGGATCGCCGCGACTCGCATCACGAGCCGGCCGCCAAGGCCGCCGACCACGATCCCGGCGACCACGCCCGACATGCCACCCCTGGAGATGTCGCGCAGCACTTCGCCGGCCGCCGAGAACTCGGTCTGGTCGTTCACCTCGGCCGCAGCGCGTACGCCTGCGGTGACCATGGCGTCGCCTATCTCCGCACCTCGACTCTCAGGTCTGATCGCGAGCCCTGCTCGCAACGATCGCGGCGCGTTCGGGGGGCTTGACAGGCGCTGCGCCCCGCGACTATATATCGCACTACGATATATCGTCAATCGTTAGGAAGGTCTCCATCCATGGTCACCCGGATCCCCGAGCTCGGCCGGTTCGCCGAGCCAGCGGTCCTCATCCTCGTCAGCCTGAGCGATGGGCCGAAGCACGGCTACGCGATCAAGGTCGACGTCGAAGGCGGCACCGGTCGGCAGCTGGGTCCTGGGACCTTGTATGCCGCGCTCGCCCGCCTCGAGGAGCGTGGCCTGATCGAGGCGCTGGCGCCAGTGGACCGGCGCCGGCCCTATCGGCTGACCGTGGTGGGCGCCACCATCCTCGCCGAGCAGCTCCACGAGCTCTCCGAGTTCGCGCAGCTCGGCCTTCGCCGGCTCGGCCGGACTTCCGGCTAGTCGGCGATGCGTCCCATGATCGCCCTGCTCCTTCGCCTCTACCCGGCGTGCTGGCGGGCCCGCTACGGCGACGAGTTCCAGGCGCTGCTCGCGGAGCGACCGCTCGGCCAGTTCGACGTGGCCGACATCCTGCTCGGCGCGCTCGACGCCCACCTCCATCTCCGCGGCCTCGGCGCCGCGTCCCAACACGCAAAGGGGTTCGCCATGTCACTCCGCATCGGAGGCTACGCCGCCATCCTCGGCGGCATCCTGTGGTTGGTCGCCCTCGTCGGAAACACGATCAACGGCAGCGCCGACTCGGGCTCGTCCGTGTTTGGCGCCGCGCTCGTGACTTCGATCGTGGTCGCGACGGCCGCGACGCTTGTCGCTCTCGTCGGCCTCAGCGCGTTCCAGTCGCGCCGCCATCCTGTATTGAGCTGGGCGGCGTTCGCAATTCCGGCGATCGGGGCCGTCCTCGGGTTACTGGGGGTTGTCGCGATGGCTGTCGCCGAGGATACCGAAAGCGGCTTCATCGGCGGCCTGAGCGCATGGGCGATCTCGACGATCGGCGTCACCGCGCTGGTCCTCGGCTCGGCGCTCTTTGCGGTCGCCACGTGGCTCTCCGGGAATCTGTCGCGCGTGGCATCAGCCCTGTTGTTCGTCGGTGCGCTCCTCTTCGTACCCGCGATCGGCGGCGCCATGGGCGGCGTCCTCCCACCCGCGCTCGAATACACGATCCTCGTGATCGCGATCGTCGCGTTCCCGGCCGGTTGGATGACCCTGGGCGTCAGTGCCCTCCGGGTCGGTCGCGGCCCGGTTGCCTCCATGGGGGGAGCGTCCGCGTGATCCCGATTCGCGACTGACATCGAACTTCCGCCGCAGCTACCGGTCAATGGCCCTCCGCGAACGCACGCACTATGCCCTGGATGTGGTCTACGCCCCGGAAGACGTGATCAAGACACTGGTTGACTTCTCCGATCGCCGGCCCCTGATCTGGCGCGAGACGAGCCATCCAGAGGTCTATCGTCTCCACAGCCTTACGGCGACCGGAGCCGACGTCACCGAGGGTTTGCCGGTTTCGTGGAGCCGCGAACAATACGACTGGTCAGAGCCGGGGTTCGTGCGGCTGCGCCAGATCGACTCCAACATGGCGAAGCCTGGGGGGACGATCACCTACCACATCACGCCGACTCCGGGCGGCTGTCACATCGATTGCGACCGACGCCGGACGTTCATCGGACTTCGCGGGCATCTTCTGGGCTGGCTGATGGTCGTCTTCGGCGCCCGGATCCTCAGCGCGCAACTTCGAACCGGTCTCGACCGAGCCCTTAACGGCGAGCACTAGCTCGCCAAGCCCCATCGCCAACGTATCCACCGCGTCGCGGCGCGCTCAGGTTGGCATCTCATCGCACCATTGACAGGCAGGTCATTAGCATGCTACCGTTCACAGATAGATAGCTTGCTAACTGATTGGAGCCCAGCGATGACGCTCAGCGCATCACCGACTCATACCACCACCGAGCTTCGTGAGACGGCGGGGCCGGCGCCCAAGCCGCGATTTGGTGGAGTGTTGTGGCGCATCAGCCGTTTGACCGGCCCGGCCATGCTGCCTCTGGCGGGGAAGCGCTGGAATCCGATCTTCGCGGTGGTCGAGCATCGCGGCCGGAAGACAGGCCGCGCCTACCGCACGCCGGTGGCCGCCCGGCGCAACGGTGACGGATTCATCATCGCGCTCGCCTTCGGGGCGCAGGTCGACTGGTACCGGAATCTGGTCGCCGCGGGCGGCGGGAGCATCCGCTGGCGCGGCGATGTGTATTCCGTGACGGCGCCGGAGCGAGTCGACGCCGCGACCGTCCTCACCACCTTCGATCCCGTGCAGCGACTGCTGCTGCGGATCGCGGGCATCGACGGCTATGTCCAGGTGTGCGACGCCGAGTCCTTTCACGCGTGAACGAGTGGTCGGTTCGGACGCGGGCCGAGACGCAGGGGCGGGGTGACGGCGACGCCTCAGGCGACACCGCCGCGTCTGGTGAGTTCGTGATCGAGGACAGCCTCGGCTATCTCGTCAATCGGGTCGCACGTTCGACCGCCCAGCAGCTCGCCGAGGAGATACGACCCGCCGGCGTTGCCATCGGTCAATGGGCGGTGCTGATGTTCCTGTGGGCGCGGGATGGCATGAGCCAGGCCGACCTGTCACGGCTGGTTGCGATCGAGCCACCGACCATGGTCCGGACCATCGATCGCATGGTCCGCGACGGACTCGTCACCCGTGTCGCAGATCCCAGCGACGGACGCGTCAGTCGGATCCATCTCACCGACCGCGGTCGGTCGCTGCGCGATGAGCTCGTCCCGAAGGCCGTGACGGTCAACGCCACCACGTTGGGGCGCCTGTCGACCAGTGAGGGCCGGACGCTGCGACGGCTGCTCGTCAAACTTCTCGAGGGGGCTGGCGAAACCCGAGCGCCGACCCCACCGTCGGCACGACCCCGTCGAACGCGGCGGGACGGCCGCCAGGCGGGGCGGCTGACAGACGCGTGAGACCCGACTTAGTACGGCGATTCGCAAGTCCCGCAACGTATGACCTCACGCAGCCGCTGTCTGAGCGGCAAGGGCGGCCAGCACGCGCCGGAGGTCGGCGCGGGTGAAGCGCCACTCGAACGGCGTGGCGATCGCGCTGTAGCGCTCGCCGAAGGCGAGCAGGGCGGCCTCGAGCGCGGCGAGCGAGGACCACTGGTTCGGATCGGTCGAGCAGGTCATGGCGCAGGAGCCGTACGCGAGCGCCCGACGCGTGTTCTGGGTCGTCGACAACGGGAGCAGCCACCGCGGCCCCAAGACCGAGGCCCGGCTGCACGAGCGCTGGCCGGCGATCCGGATCGTCCACACCCCGATCCACGCGTCCTGGCTCACCCAGGTCGAGCTCTACTTCAGCGTCGTCCAACGCAAGGTCCGTTCGGAGCGGCCGAAGACCTGCGCGCGCCGGACGTCCCAGGCCGCCAGGTAGGCGAGCGATCCGGCCCGCTTGTACTCGTGCTCGACCCGGCCCGCCCGACCGCCCGAGGCGGCCGCCGCCTGGGACCGGGTCGTGGCCGAGCTCGGACCGACCGGCGTCCTGACCGCGCTCGATCGGGATGTCCTGCGGGTGTACGCCGACGCGGTCGCCCGCTACGAGATCGCTGCGGTCATGCTGGCGGGTTCGGGTCCGCTCATCCGGGGCGCCCGCCACGGCGAGCTCGTCAAGAACCCGCTCCACCAGATCGTCCGCGACAACGCACTGCTCGTGCTGGCCTTCGCCCGCGAGCTCGGCGCGACGCCGTCGGCCCGCTCGGGCCTGCCCGCCCCGATGGCCGAGCCCGGCGCACGGCTGGCGGCGTTCCTTGCCGAGAACCGTGGTGGCTGACACGACGGTTGCGGACGCGACGGAAAGGACCGTCTGGATGCCGGCCCGTACTCGCCGCCGGTTTCAACTGTTTTCGGCCGTAACGTTCTCGGGACGCAGCGGTGGCACGATGCCCCAAAACCTCACACGGGATGGCCAGTGATGAACGGTCATTCGTCGACGGACGTTCTTCGACCAGTCCGAGCGACTGGTGATGATCGCCGTTCGCCCGGTCCGCGAGCGGGCAGGATGTCGCGCCGGGGCCGGCTGCGTCGGGCGGCGGCGGCCATCGCTTTGGGGGTCGGCGAAGGCGTCGCCCTGATCGTCGTGGTGGTGACGGTCACCGGGGTCGCTGCTGGTTATGACCTCCCGATCACGACTTTCGTCGGCGCCCTCGGAACGCTCTCGCTCGTGAGCGTCGGCGGCTTCCTCGTCCTCAAGGCGGAGGGCAACGTCGTCGGCTGGATCCTGTGGCTCAGCGGGTTCCTGCTGGCCGTCTCGCTCGGCGCGGGCTACCTTGCGAGCGCCGGGCTCACCCTCAGCCCGGGGAGCGTCCCGGGAGCGATCTGGTTCGCCTGGATCAGCGCCTGGACGGGCGGCCCGGGCCTCCTGCTCCTCGCCGGCATCCTGCCCTTCTACTTCCCGACCGGGCGGCCGCTATCGAACCGTTGGCGGATGATCGCGATCGTCGGCCTGGTCATCATCGGGATCGGGGTCCTGGCCGCGGCCTTCGGGCCGTTCAAGGACGGCACCTATCCGGCGGGCATCGTCAACCCGCTGGCGGTCGGAGGCGTCGTCGGTGACCTGCTCGCGACGGTCGGCAAGATCAGCTACCTGATCTTCGCGCTTGTCATCTTCCCATTGGCGGTCGCCTCCCTCGTCATTCGGTACGAGAGCTCGACCGACATCGAGCGCCGGCAGCTGCGGCCGTTCGCGGTCCTCTCGGGGGTGATCCTCGTGGCCCTGATCCTCGCCTTCGTCAATGGTGGCCTCGTCTATTGGCTGGTCGCCGTCGGTGGGCTGGCCCTGCTCCCGCTGGCGATCGGCTTCGCGGTCCTGCGCCATGGGCTATATGACATCGACCGGCTGATCAGCCGGACCATCGCTTGGGCGCTGGTCAGCCTGGTCCTGATCGCACTGTTCGTGGCGCTGATCCTGGTCATCCAGGCGGCCATCGCGCCGATCACGAGCTCCAACACGTTCGCGGTCGCCGCGTCGACGCTCGTCGTCGCTGCCCTGTTCCAGCCCCTGCGTCGGCTGATCCAGGCTCGGGTCGACCGACGCTTCAATCGGACCCGCTACGACGCCGAGCGGAGCATCGAGGCCTTCGTCGGCCGACTGCGCGACGAGGTCGACCTTGGCCAGCTCAGCGCCGAGATCCTCGGCACGGTGGATCGGACGGTCCAGCCCTCTTCCGTCTCGGTCTGGCTACGGAGATGAGCCGGGCGAGAACCGTCGTGGCTGACACGACCGCGGTCCGCTTCATCTAGGCGTTCTGCCGGCACTCAAAGGGCGAGTGGGCGGGCCAGCCGCTCAGGCTGGCGCCGTGGCAGCGGGCCCTGCTCAACGACCTCATGGCGAGCGGACCCGACGGCCGGCGACGACATCGGATCGGCTATGTCGGGCTGCCCCGCAAGAACGGCAAGTCGACCCTCGGGGCCGCCCTGGCGCTCTACGGCTTGCTCGCCGACGGCGAACCCGGGGCCGAGGTGTACAGCTGTG
>Ga0209068_10000509_pt1 | contig 21067 bp, 19 predicted proteins | sample ColStrG_CSR_2012_FD_187200 | JGI IMG/M metagenome (GOLD analysis project Ga0209068, IMG submission 187200) | Freshwater sediment microbial communities in response to fracking from Pennsylvania, USA - Cold Stream Run_MetaG_CSR_2012 (SPAdes)... | ecosystem: Environmental > Aquatic > Freshwater >...
CCGGCAAGCCGGTAATCGGCCTATCCACACTTGCTGCCTTCGCAGCGCCGTTCATCGCCGCCGATGACACGTTGCCAGTAGTCGTGGCAATCGATGCACGTCATGACCACGTCTATCTCCAGGTATTTGGCCCCGGCGGCCGCACCATCGTTGCGCCGCGGGTCGTGCCGTTGCGTGAGGCTCTGCGCGTTGCGACGGCCGGCGCGCCACGCATCACCGGCACCGCGGCTAACAAACTCGCGGCACTCTGGCCCTCCGGCGAACGCGCGCCCAGCGCCGTCGAACAGCGCGCCGCGCCCCATATCGACTGGGTGGCACGACTCGGCGCGGCCGCGACCGACACCCACACGCCACCGAAGCCACTGTACCTGCGCGCGCCAGATGCCCATCCGCAGGACGCTGTACAATTAGCCCGGCGATGATTGGATTCATCAGCAGCCTTTTTACCCGTGGCGAGCCCGTGATGTCGGAAGCGGGTGCGCACGACACACCCGCGATCGCAGCGTTGCATGGTGCGTCTTTCCGGCGTGGCTGGAGTGAACAGGAAGTCGAAGGCCTGCTCCTCGAGCGCCACGTCATCACTCACCGCGCGCTGATCGGCACAAAGCTTGCGGGTTTCATCATGTCGCGGCTGGTCGAGGACGAGGCTGAAATCCTTTCCGTTGCGGTGGCGCGGCGCCAGCGTGGGCTGGGCCTTGCACGCCAACTGCTCAATCTGCATTTGCGCCGGCTGGCCGGGCTCGGCGCGCGCGCCGTATTCCTGGAAGTCGACGAGCACAATGACCCGGCCCTTCGGCTTTACCACCGTGCCGGTTTTAACGAAGTGTCGCGCCGCCCCAGTTACTATCCGGGGCACGGCGGCAAGGTCACCGACGCGCTTGTGCTGCGGCGCGATCTTTCCTGATGGCTCGATGGACACATACCGGACAAGCTCAATATGATAGGGAGTCCTTTGATACTGAACCGAACAGACGACCGAGACGAGACGTGACCACTACGGGCAAAAATATTGCCGAAAAAAAGAATATTGAGGCTCGCTGTGCAGCCCAGGGCATGCGCATGACTGAGCAGCGGCGCGTCATCGCGCGTGTGTTGGCAGAATCGGACGATCATCCCGACGTTGAGGAACTTTATCGACGCTGCGCCAAAGTCGACGACCGTATCTCGATTTCGACTGTGTACCGTACGATGCGCCTCTTTGAAGATGCCGGGATCATCGAACGGCATGATTTCCGTGACGGCCGCGCCCGTTACGAGACCAGCCCGGACGCTCATCACGACCATCTGATCAACTTGCGTAATGGTGAGGTGATCGAATTTCAATCTGAGGAAATTGAACGCCTGCAAGCCGAGGTGGCGCGCAAGCTCGGCTATAAGCTCGTCGATCACCGGCTTGAGCTCTACGCCATCCCGCTCAACGACGAAAAGAAGCGCTAGCGATATCCCGGTGGATTAGACGCCCATGGCGCGTGCGCTCTTTATTGCGGTATTCTTCTTCACGATAACCCCGCTATTGATTTCAATTCAGTGGTTGCTCAGAAAATTCGATCTGCCCGGCTGGGGATTTATCGCATCGAATTACTACCGCGTGCTGTGTTCGCTTCTGCGGATCCGCGTGCGTGTCAATGGCGTACCGGTGCGCAGCCGCGCGATGCTGTTCGTATCCAATCATGTCTCGTGGGCCGATATCCTCGTGATCGGCTCAATCGCGCCAGTCGCCTTTGTCGCCAAGCGCGAAGTTGCAAGCTGGCCGCTGGTCGGTATTACTGCCAAGCTGCAGCGGACGGTGTTCGTCGATCGCGCGCGGCGGCATCAGACCGGCGATGCCGTAGCCGAGATCGTCAAGCGTATTGAAAGTGGCGTCTCGGTGGTGCTGTTCGCGGAAGGAACGTCGAGCGACGGCAATCGCGTGTTGCCGTTCCGCTCTGCATTGCTCGGCGCGGTAGAACAAGCCGCCGGCAGCAGCAACGACAACATCCTGATTCAGCCGATGTCAATCTGCTACACCGGCCAGCATGGCATTCCGATGGGACGCCAACACCGTCCCCTGGTCGCCTGGTATGGAGATCTGGACTTCATGCCCCACATCAAGGCCTTTATCGAACAGGGGGCAGTCGACGCATTGATCACTTATGGCGAGCCCATTCTTGCGGACCGTGGCACCGACCGCAAAGACATGACCAAACGGCTGGAAGACGCGGTGCGGCGGCTACTAACGGGTGCCCTGCGCGGGCGGCCGCTTGGCGTCCAGCCCGCGGACTAGCCCGCAATTTTTTTGGAGTCAGCCCGGGCAAGTCTTAAATACGCTGTAAAATCAAATATATGGTTCAACGGGACAAATCCCACAACGACAGGCTAGATTGGACGCGCTTCGCACCGAAACGGCATGAGCAGACCCCGCAAAGTCCACGTCAGATCCTTCGGCTGCCAGATGAACGTCTACGATTCCCATCGTATGGCGGACACCCTGGCACCCGCCGGGTTCACGGAGACCGCAAGTCCCGAGGACGCCGACCTCGTCATCCTCAACACCTGCCACATCCGCGAAAAAGCTGCGGAGAAGGTTTACTCAGAGATCGGTCGTATCCGCGAAATGAAAGAGGCCGCGGCACGTGACGGCCGCCACATGATGATTGCGGTGGCCGGTTGTGTCGCACAGGCAGAGGGCAGAGAAATTATCCGCCGCGCCGGCACGGTCGATCTCGTTGTCGGTTCGCAAAACTATCATCGCCTGCCGGATATGGTGGCCCGTGCGCAAAGTGGTCAGAAAGTCGTCGACACCGAATTTCCGGCCGAGGACAAGTTCGATGTTCTGGCCGCACCCAAACGAGACGTGATCGCCAAGCGCGGCATTTCCACTTTTGTCACCGTGCAGGAGGGATGCGACAAGTTCTGCACGTTCTGCGTGGTGCCCTATACGCGCGGCGCCGAAGTTTCGCGACCGGTTGGAAAGATCGTCGCAGAGGTCGAGCAGCTGACGGAAGCGGGCGTGCGCGAGGTGACGCTAATTGGCCAAAATGTGAACGCCTATCACGGGCTTGGGCCCGATGGCCGACCATCGACGCTCGGAAAATTACTGCGACGCCTCGCGCAAGTGCCGGGCATCCTGCGCTTGCGTTACACCACGAGCCACCCCCGCGACATGGACGACGATCTCGTCGCGACACATGCCGAGCTGCCGACACTGATGCCGTATGTGCATTTGCCCGTGCAATCCGGCTCAGACCGCATTCTTGCGGCGATGAACCGAAAGCATACGCGCCGGGACTATCTTAACTTGGTCGCGCGTCTGCGTGCGGGCCGCGCCGATCTTGCCTTCACGTCCGATTTCATCGTGGGCTTCCCGGGCGAGACGGAAACCGATTTCCGCGACACCCTCGCGCTGATAGACGAAGTCGGCTTCGCCGGTGCATATTCGTTCATATATTCGGTACGACCCGGAACGCCGGCAGCGGAGATGGACCATCAAGTCCCCCCGGAAGAAAAATCCGAACGCTTGAAACGGGTCCAGGCCGCCATCACACGCCATCAGCGCGGTTTCAATGCCGGCTTTTCCGGTCGCACCATTGATGTGCTGCTGGAGAAGCCCGGCAGGCTCTCTGGGCAACTCGTCGGCCGTTCCCCATATTTGCAGGCAGTGCAGGTCATGGCGCCGCCCAAGTTAATCGGTTCGATCAAACCCGTGACCATTACCGAGGTCGGCAGCAATAGCCTTTTTGGCACTCTCGTCGACGAAACGCCCGCGCCGATGCTGGCCGCAGCAGGAGCTTGAAAAACCCTTGCGCACCAAGGATTCCGTGATCCCGCCCGCCGCCGCCTCCGAGGAGACGGCTACCACGCAGACCGTGCTTGCATTCGAGGACAACAAACTTGCCTCAGTTCTGTTCGGACAATATGGACAGAATCTCGCGCTGATCGAACGCCGCCTTGGTGTCGTGGCCGAACAGCGCGGCAATCACGTGACCATCGATGGTTCGCGTGGTGCCTGCGAGCAAGCTCGCCGTGTGCTGGAAGGTCTCTATGAGCAGCTCAAGCGCGGACATGATTTGAGCCAAGGCGACGTCGAAGGCGCCATTCGCCAGGCGATCGCGCAAGGTTCACTATTCGACTATGACCCGGCGGCTCCGCGTCCCGCTTTCGAGGAAATCAATCTGCGCAAGCGTCCGGTGCGCGCCCGCACTGCCGCACAGGATGCCTATATTCGCGCACTTAAGCGCTACGCGCTGGTGTTTGGAACCGGGCCGGCCGGTACTGGTAAGACCTGGCTTGCGGTCGCGCAGGCGGTCCAGATGTTCGAGCGAAAGGAGGTTGATCGCATCATCCTTTCGCGGCCGGCCGTTGAAGCCGGCGAGCGATTGGGTTTCCTGCCCGGCGATATGCGCGAGAAAGTCGATCCTTATCTGCGTCCCATCTACGACGCGCTTTATGATTTGATGGACGCTCGCATCGTCGAGCGTGCATTACAGGCAGGCGAGATTGAAATCGCACCGCTCGCTTTCATGCGCGGGCGCACATTGTCGAACGCCGCTGTTATTCTCGACGAAGCGCAGAATACGACCTCCATGCAGATGAAGATGTTTCTCACGCGCCTGGGCGAGAACAGCCGCATGATCGTCACCGGCGATCCGAGCCAGGTCGATCTGCCGCACGGCCAGACCTCCGGATTGGCGGAAGCGGTCAAATTGCTCGCGCGGATCGAAGGCATTGGCCATGTCGCCTTTACCCATGAAGACGTCATTCGCCACGAGCTGGTGGGGCGAATCGTTGAGGCTTATGATCGCGGCGTACCCGCGCGCGAGGGCAAGGGATGAGGCCAGTGCCGAAGCGGCGCGCCTCCCCGCCGCAAATTGACATTCAAACGCAATCCCCCCTTTGGGAGGCGCAGCCCCTCGCCACGCAAACCGTACGCGCGGCAATCACTGCCGCGGCTTCTGCACTCTCAACAGCCGGTGGTGAAGTGAGTATCGTACTTACGGACGATTCGGCGATTCGCCTACTCAATCGTGACTGGCGTGGAATTGACAGCCCGACCAACGTGCTGTCGTTCCCGACTTCCGGTAACAAACCTAGCGAAGAGGCGCGCTTGCTCGGCGACATCGTCATCGCCTACGAAACGCTTGAACGGGAATGCGAGAATGAAGCTTGCATCTTCCTCCATCACCTTGCCCACCTCGCGGTGCATGGTTTTCTCCACCTCGCCGGGTACGATCATCAAACCGATAGCCAAGCCGAAGAAATGGAAGGGCTGGAAAGTAAGATCATGAAGCACTTGAACATGCCCGACCCCTATCTTTCGCGTGACCTTGGCGACGCCTGACGGCCATGCCAGACAGCGATCCATCCAGTTCGAACCCACCCGGCGCTCCATACGAACCGCGCAATTTGCCCGTGCCGGTTCCGCCAGCCCGCGAAAACGGTGAAAGCTGGTTCGCACGAGCGCTGCGTGTGCTGTTTGGCTGGAAGCCGACAACCATGCGTGCCGACCTCAAGGACATACTTGAAGCGGTAAATCCTGGCGAATCCGGTTTTTCGCCGGAAGAAAGCCGGATGCTCAAGAACATCCTGGGCCTGCGCGAACGCCGTGTTGGCGACGTCATGGTCCCGCGCGCTGACATCATTGCGGTACAGCAGGACATTCAGCTCGGCGAACTTGTGCGGGTGTTCGAAGGAGCCGGACACTCGCGGCTTGTTGTCTATAATGACACGCTCGACGATCCCATCGGCATGGTACACATCCGCGACCTGATCGCATTCATGACTGCTCGCGCGGCCGTGGATCCAGAGAAGAACGCCAAACGCAAGAAGCCACTGCCTGCCGGCCTCGATCTCAAGGCCGTCAATCTCGGCATGCCACTATCGGCCACTAGAATCGTACGCGAAATCCTGTTTGTGCCGCCGTCGATGCGGGTCATCGACCTGTTGGCGAGAATGCAAGCCACGCGTATTCACCTCTCGCTGGTCGTCGACGAATATGGGGGCACCGACGGCCTCGCATCGATCGAGGACATTGTCGAGCAGATCGTCGGCGAAATTGCCGACGAGCACGATGAAGACGAGTTGCCCGCGGTCACGCAGCAACCCGATGGCTCATTCGTCGCCGACGCGCGCGCCACGATAGAGGATGTGGTCGGCACCGTAGGTAACGACTTCGATGTCGGCGATGCAGCTGAGGAGGTCGATACCATCGGCGGATATCTGGTCACGCGTGCCGGCCGCTTACCGGTGCGCGGCGAAATCGTTCCAGGACCCGGGCTTTTCGAATTTGAAGTGCTCGATGCTGACCCGCGCCGCGTCAAGCGCGTAAGAATTACACGTTTGAAGGAACGGCGCGATCGGTTGCGTGAGGCGCGCCGGCCCGGGCCGACCGAAGCACTTGTCGGGGCGCCGGCACCATCTTCGGGCAATGATGATACGCCAGCATCGAAAAATTCCGGCTCTGTAGGCACCCGCCCACCGTGACGCTCACCCGGCTTGCACACGTCATCATACTGGCCTCCGGTTGGCAGCGCGCCACAATCGCATTTGCCGCCGGCGCCGCATCCGCACTCGCGATGGCTCCAGTCAATGCCTGGCCAATTTTGTTCGTGACATTTCCCGTGCTGGTCTGGCTCGTCGACGGCTCGGCAGCCGGCCGTTGGAGCGGCTCGGTGACCGCGGCGCTGGCAGGCTGGTGCTTCGGCTTCGGCTACTTCCTCGCCGGGCTCTATTGGATCGGCTATGCCTTTCTGGTCGACGTGAAGACATTCGGATGGTTGCTGCCGGTGGCGGTCGCCGGGTTACCAGCCTATCTGGCGCTGTACACCGCGTTGGGCGTGGCCGCGGCCCGGCTGATCTGGGTGCGCGGACCCGAACGCGTGTTGGCGTTTGCCGCAACTTTGACCATCGCTGAATGGTTGCGCGGTCATCTGCTCAGCGGATTCCCCTGGAATACCTTTGGCTATGCGTTCGCTGAACCGCTCGTCCTGGCGCAAAGCGTATCGCTGGTCGGAATCTGGACCCTGACGTTCTTCTGCATCGCCATTTGCTCCACACCCGCGGTGATCGCCGACGACAAGGCGGATACGCCACATCCTTACCGTCCACTGTTCATCGGAGTGGTGTTGCTTGCGGTGTTAGTCGGTTATGGCGCGACAAGGCTTTGGTCATATCCGACCAACTACGTAAGCGGCGTCAAGCTGCGCATCATGCAGCCCAATCTGCAGCAGGACGACAAATTCAACTATTCTGCCAAGACGCAGGTGATGGAACGCTACTTGCGCCTGTCCAATCGTGCAACCGGTCCGCAATCGAGTGGCGTGCACGACATAACGCATTTGATCTGGCCGGAAGCTGCGTTTCCATTCTTTCTCACACGCGAGCCTGACGCCTTGGCGCAGATCGCTGCGCTGCTAAAGCCGTCCACCGAATTGATTACCGGCGCAGTACGCGCGCCCGACAATGCCAATACGCGCAGTCCGCAAGCTTATAATTCGGTTTACGTGATCGATCCGGATGGTTCGATCCGCGGCATCTACGACAAGGTGCATCTGGTTCCGTTCGGCGAATATCTGCCATTCCAGCGCCTGCTTGAACGACTAGGTCTGATGCAGCTCACCAAGGTTGTGGGTGGATTTCTATCCGGTGATCGCCGGCGTGCGATGGATGTTGCCGGCGCACCGAAGGTGTTACCGCTGATTTGCTACGAGGCTATTTTTCCGGGCGCCGCTGTGCCGCGCGGCGAGCGGCCGGGCTGGCTGGCCAACGTCACCAATGACGGCTGGTTTGGCATAAGTTCCGGGCCGTATCAGCATTTTCAGCAGGCGCGGATGCTTGCCATCGCAGAGGGATTGCCGCTTGTGCGCGCGGCAAACACCGGGATTTCGGCGGTCATCGATCCGGTCGGGCGGATTGTCAGCAAATTACCATTGGGCGTCGAAGGCGTGCTTGACGCCCAGCTGCCGACGGCGATCGAGCCGACGATCTATTTGAGCTACGGCAATTACGTCTTGATTTTCGTGTTGGTTGTCAGCCTCGCGATTGTGGGACGGCGCAGGCTTCGCGCATAGATTGCGCAACTTTGAGGCGCATGATGCAAGTTGCTGCGTGTGCAAATCAACCTGCGCGCGCTACGAACCTAGATTTAATGTTCATTGCCATCATACGAAAACTACTGAAATCTATGACTTATTTACACTCTTATTCACGATTACAGGGAATTCACGCATTGCCTTGATGCATCCACTTGTGACAACTACGCGTAAAAGTGGGGGCACGGGAGAAATCTATGGCTAAGAAGGCACCGAATCCGATCGACAAGCATGTGGGTTCTCGCGTGCGCATGCGCCGGATGATGCTGAGCATGAGTCAGGAAAAGCTCGGCGACGCCCTCGGCCTCACGTTCCAACAAGTACAGAAATACGAGAAGGGAACTAACCGCATCGGTGCCAGCCGACTGCAACAGATTGCACAGATCCTCCAGGTGCCGGTTTCATTTTTCTTTGAAGGCGCACCGCATGCGCCGGGTCATTCCGGTGGCTTTAGCGAAGCGCCATCGCCCGCCTACGTTGCCGACTTTCTTGCTACATCTGATGGTCTTTCGCTGACCAAGGCATTTATGCGTATTAAGAATAGCAAGCTCCGCCGACGCATCGTCGATTTGGTCGAGCAGATCGCCGGAGCGGATTGATTTTAGGGGTTAAATCCCACCGTTAACGAAGCGCCTGCCCACCACTGCCCGCATCTTGACCTCCTTCGCCGTCGCTGCAAGAACCACCGGGACATAACAGGTCGCGGCAACGCAGCCGCGTCACGCGAGGAGTTGCAGCGGTGGCTCACACCAATTTTCTATTCACCAGCGAGTCGGTTTCCGAAGGGCATCCCGACAAGGTCTGCGATCAGATTTCTGACGCGGTGCTCGACGCTTTTCTCGAGAATGACGTCAAGCTTGGCATCTCCGACGATAGCCTTGTGAACACGCGTCTCGGCTGCGAGACGCTTGCCACCACCAACAAGATTGTCATCGCCGGCGAAGGCCGTGGCCAGGCACCGTTGTTCCGCAAGCACGGCGACAAGGCGGTTGTCGATCGCGAGTTGATCAGCAAGATCGCGCGCGACGTGGTCAGGGACATCGGCTACGACCAGGATGGTTTTTCCTACTATGGTGCCGATATTGAAGTGCTGCTGCATGGCCAATCACCTGACATCGCCATGGGCGTTAACGCCAAAAAGAAAAAAGGCGGTGAGGAAGAAGGCGCGGGCGACCAGGGCATGATGTTCGGCTTCGCATGCACTGAAAGCGAAGTGTACGAAAAGAACTCGTTCATGCCCGCGCCGATCTATTTCGCGCACAAGATTCTCAAAATGCTGTCCGAAAAGCGCCGCTCCGGCCAGCTCTATGATTTGCAGCCCGACTCCAAGAGCCAGGTCACCATTCGCTACGTCAACGGCAAGCCAGTCGGGTGTACGAAAGTGGTGGTCTCCACCCAGCACAATGCACAGAGCCGCAACGGCAAGAAATACACACCCGGTCTTATTAAGGAGATGATCTCGGACGCGGTGGAGTTGGCGCTACCGAAGGGCTGGATGCCGCAGAAGCCATCCGACTTTCTGGTCAATCCGACCGGCAATTTCGTGATCGGCGGACCCGACGGCGACTGCGGTCTCACTGGTCGCAAGATCATCGTCGACACCTACGGCGGCTACGCGCCGCACGGCGGCGGTGCCTTTTCCGGTAAGGATCCGACCAAGGTCGACCGTTCGGCCGCTTACGCGGCGCGCTATCTCGCCAAGAATGTTGTGGCTGCCGGAGTGGCGGAACGCTGCACCATCCAGGTTGCCTATGCGATCGGCGTGGCCGACCCAATGTCAGTGCTGGTCGATACCCATGGCACCGGCAGGGTCGAGGAAAAAAAACTCGAGAAGGTTTTGCCTGAGCTGTTCCGCCTCACCCCGACCAATATCCGCCGCACCCTCAGGCTTAACCGGCCGATTTATAAGCGCACCGCAGCGTATGGCCACTTCGGCCGCGCGCCCGACAAGGATGGCGGCTTCTCCTGGGAGAAGACCGACCTCGCCTCCGCGATCCGCAGCGCGGTGAGATAAGCGGCATTTCCGCTTCGGGCACTTCGCACTAAGCTGTCATCGCCGGGCCGGTCCCGGCGATCTCGCTTAGGAAGGCAAGGCAGTGCCTCATGAATCGGGATCACCGGGTCACGCCGCTTCGCGGCGGCCCGGTGATGACAAAGGAAAATCCCAGCGCGCCTTCTTCGGCCGCCGCAGAGGCCACCCGCTCAAGCCGCGCCAAGCGGCATTGTTCGATACGGTGTTGCCGCGCGTTGCCCTTGATACCAACGCCAAGCCTGCCGATCTGCGCACGCTCTTCGCAATACCGGTCGACGATCTGCGACTCGAGATCGGCTTCGGCGGTGCCGAGCATTTAGTCGCTCAGGCGCAAGCCAATCTGCGTACCGGCTTCGTCGGCACAGATGCCTTCGTCAACGCGATCGCCAAAGCGCTGGTCGCAATCGAAGAGAATGCACTGGCAAATATCTGCCTGCATTTCGGCGACGCAAGCGAGTTGCTTGACTGGTTGCCCGATGCGGCGCTCTCGCGCATCGACCTGCTTTATCCCGATCCTTGGCCGAAGCGGCGACACTGGAAACGGCGCTTCATCCAGGACGAAAGCTTGAAGCGGCTCGCCCGTATTTTGAAGAAGGGGGGCGAGCTACGCTTCGCCACCGATATTGCGGACTACGCGTCCTATGTGTTGGTGCGCGTGCTGCGTTCAGCGGATTTTGTGTGGACCGCGGAATGTCCGGATGACTGGCGCAAGCCCTGGCCCGGCTTTAGCAGTACGCGTTACGAAATGAAGGCCAAACGCGAGGGGCGTCGACCGGCATATTTCATTTTCCGCCGTGTCTAGTGATCGCCCGTCCCTTGCCGAACTTGCCAGAAGCGAACAACGCGCTGAGCGGTAGTGGCAGTCAGCCGCTCGAAATTCTCACGTGCGGCATCAAGTGTTTGAGGTGACGGCTTGCCGTCAGGCCGTGCGTTGAGGATCGCCTTCACTGTGGGCCAGCCGAAACCGACAGCCCGCGCCAGGATCAGAACCGGGTCGGCGCGCTCGCCGTTCATCAGCCTGTCCACGACTTCGACCGGAACCGCACACAGGGTTGCAAGCGCCGCAATGGTCTCTTCGTACTTTCCGGATTTGGCAAACTCGGTGACGTTACCTTCGCTGAGTTTGCGCTCTTTGTGCAGGGCGCGTACCGCCGCCAGCGCGGCGGTGTAATTGCGAGGTGCCGCCTTTGCAGCGACCTCATCGGTGACCTGTGCGAGGATACGCCGGATTTCGGACTGAGTTTCGGGTTTGGCTCTTGCCAGCAGGCGCTTCTGCACCACTTCACTTGCCTGTATGAGAAGCTGTCGAAAGAGCCGGGGCGGAATGTCGGTGCGCATACCGACCTTTTCTGCCAGCACGCCATCCTGCTCAGCACGCTTTACCAGCGTGGTGAAAGCATTGACCGATAATTCTGCATGCTGATTGTTGGCAATCGAGCGCGCCACCTCGCGATCGCCGCGCTCGACCAAAATGTCCGACAGCGCCTCGTTGATGCCGCGACGCGCCGACATAGCGAGCAGATGCGCCTGACTCTTGTTTTCAGCGATATACATAAGGTCGGGATCGGCGAGCCTTGCCTGTTTCAGCACCGGACCGGCGACCGCAATATCATCGTTTTTGGCCAGCCCGCTGACCACGCCAGCCGGTGCATTGGCAACTGGCGCGATCCGCCGAGCGAGTTCAGCCAGCGCTTTGGCCTCGATCTCCTCGATCAGGCAACCGATGACGTCGTCAAACAGTGCGACATGTTCCGCGTTGAAGTTGGGTGCACCGTCGAGAAACAAGGTCGTGATGCGGCGCAATGTTTCCGCACGCTTCTCCGCTGAGCCGTGTTGGACGACATCTTCCAACTCTGGGAGCAGCGACGTGGGAACGACACCCATGCAGGACCTACAAAAACGGCTAAAAACCCGCCGGAGTGAAAGGTTTTACGCAAATTTAAGGGCAGATTCTGAAGGAAGGGTTAGTCGTTAACGCGGCGCCACCCTTGCATGCCCTCACGAAATCGCTATATTTCTCAGCGTTAAGACACCCTCATAACCGAAATGGGTTTTGAGAGTGGGTCCCCCGGGGCCCGCTCTTTTTTGTTACCGGATGGGCAAAGGCGACACGTTGCAGACAAATGCGGCCTCAAACGCGCCGAACGAACCGCGGCTCATTGTCGAGCCGGGGTTGTCGGCGCGTGTTGCGGCCATTGTCGAGCCGGTCATCGAGCAACTCGGCTACCGCCTCGTGCGCGTGCGGGTGTCGGGCGCCGAAGGGTGCACGGTACAAATCATGGCGGAACGGCCGGATGGTAGCATGACGGTGGAAGACTGCGAGTCGATCTCCAGGGCACTTTCGCCGGTTTTTGATGTGGCTGATCCAATTGATCAGGCCTATCGACTTGAGATTTCTTCACCCGGCATCGACCGGCCGCTGGTGCGCAAATCGGACTTCGAGCGCTACGCCGGCCATCTTGCCAAGATCGAAACCGCTATGCCGATTCAAGGCCGCCGGCGTTTCCGCGGCGTTCTGATCGGGACCGAGGGTGAAGCTGCTCGCATACGTCGTGACGATGTAGCGGAAGGCGAGGAAGTCGAGATCCTACTACCAATCGACGAGATGAGCGAAGCCAAGCTTTTGCTCACCGACGAACTGGTGACCGAAGCATTACGGCGTGAAAAATCCGCCAAGCGCGAAGCGCGTGAAGCGCGAAAGGAAATACGCCGCCAACAAAGACATTCACGGCATCGGCCACAATGGCCTGCCGCCAAAGGAGGAGAGTGAGCTATGGCTGTCAGCGCCAACCGGCTCGAGCTTTTGCAGATCGCCGACGCAGTCGCGCGTGAAAAAGCGATCGACCGCGGAATCGTGATCGCAGCGATGGAAGATGCGATCGCCAAGGCGGCGCGCTCCCGCTACGGCGCGGAAACCGACGTACATGCGGAGATCGAACCGAAGACCGGCGATCTGCGTCTCACTCGGCATATGCTGGTGGTCGAGACCGTCGAGAACCCGTCCAACCAAATCACACTCGAAGAAGCGCGCAAGCGCCATCCGGCGGCGCAGGTCGGCGACACAATTGCGGACCCCCTGCCACCGCTCGAATACGGTCGCATCGCTGCTCAGTCGGCCAAACAGGTGATCGTGCAGAAAGTGCGCGAAGCTGAGCGTGACCGACAATACGCCGAGTACAAGGATCGTATCGGCGATATCGTCAACGGCATCGTTAAGCGCGTCGAGTACGGCAACGTCGTAGTCGATCTCGGCCGTGGCGAAGCAATCGTGCGACGCGACGAATTATTGCCACGCGAAGTTTTCCGTAACGGCGACCGTATTCGCGCCTATATCTACGACGTGCGGCGCGAACCGCGCGGTCCGCAGATTTTCTTGTCGCGCACGCACCCGCAGTTCACGTCCAAGCTATTCGCACAGGAAGTGCCGGAAATTTATGATGGCATCGTTGAGGTCAAGGCAGTTGCTCGCGATCCAGGATCACGCGCCAAGATCGCGGTAATTTCGCGCGATTCCTCGGTCGATCCCGTCGGCGCCTGCGTTGGCATGCGAGGTTCACGTGTGCAGGCGGTCGTGAATGAATTGCAGGGTGAGAAGATCGACATCATCCCGTGGTCGCCTGACATCGCAACGTTTGTGGTGAACGCGTTGGCCCCGGCGGAAGTCGCTAAGGTTGTGCTCGATGAAGACAAGGAGCGCATCGAGGTGGTAGTGCCGGACCAGCAACTATCCCTTGCTATCGGACGGCGCGGCCAGAATGTGCGGCTCGCTTCCCAGCTTACCGGGTGGGATATCGATATTTTGACTGAGCAAGAGGAATCCGAGCGCCGCCAGGCCGAATTCGAAAATCGCACCAAGGTTTTTGTCGAAGCGCTCAATCTCGACGAAGTAGTCGGACAGTTGCTCGCTTCCGAGGGCTTTGGTTCGATCGAGGAGCTGGCGCTGGTAGACGAAAAGGAAATCGCCGGTATCGAAGGCTTTGATGCCGACACCGCGCGCGAACTCCAGGAGCGCGCGAAGGAATATCTCGCTCAACAGGAGGCGGAACTTGATGCCAAGCGCGTGGAGCTGGGCGTCGCAGACGAACTCAAGGATGTGTCTGGCGTCACAACAAAAATGCTGGTCGCACTCGGCGAGAACGGCGTGAAGACCGTGGAAGATCTCGCCGGTTGCGCCACCGACGATCTCACAGGCTGGACCGAGCGCAAGGATGGCGAATCGAAGCATGAGCCCGGTTTCCTCGACGGCCTCGCCGTGTCGCGCGAGGAGGCCGAGTCCATGATCATGCAGGCGCGCCTGAAGGCCGGCTGGGTCACCGAGGCGGAGCTTGCGCCGCCGCCGAGTGCTGAAGCGGCACCGGAGGAAATGCCTCAACCGCAAGCGTAAGGGAATCGGTAGTAGCAATGTTGGCAGTAGCGCAAGACAGCGAACTCGACCGCGGGGCGACCAGCGTCGCCTCGGGGGCAGAGCGTACTTGCGCGCTCACCCGCGAGCTAAAGCCGGCCGCGGATATGATCCGCTTCGTAGTGGGCCCGGGCGGCGAGGCGGTACCCGACGTGAAACGCAAATTACCCGGCCGAGGCATCTGGGTTACCGCGACGCGCGGCGCCGTCGAGGACGCCGTAAAGCGTAACGTCTTCACCCGCGGCTTCAAACGGGACGTGCGGGTTGCGCTCAATCTGGCTGTGCAAACCGAACAGATGATCGAACGCGCCGCCCTCGACGCCCTGGCAATCGCCGGCAAAGGGGGCACGGTGATCAGCGGATTTTCTAGGGTGGAGACGGCGGTCGGCCGAGACGACATTCTGGCGATGATCCATGCGGCCGACGCCGGCGATGACGGCAAGCGCAAGCTGGCGGCCACCCTGCACCGCAATACGACCGTGAAATCGCGCGAAATCGTCATGATCGACATGTTTACTGGCGCCCAATTGGATTTGGCATTGAACCGTCCAAATGTGGTACATGCAGCCCTGCTTGCTGGGCCCGGAAGCGAGACTTTTCTTGCGCGCGTCGCGCGGTTGACGCGCTTTCGGACCGGAATTTTGGCCGATGCAGTTAGCGCGCATGCGCCGACGGACGGCGCATAAGGACACAGTACGGAATGAGCGAAACGAAGAACCCCGGCGAGAAAAAACTCAGCGTCTCCGGCAAAACGCTGACGCTCAAGCCACGCACGGAGGCGGGCGTGGTGCGCCAGAGCTTCAGCCACGGCCGCAGCAAGCAGGTCGTCGTCGAGAAGGTCAAACGCCGCTCGGTCGGCGGACCAGGCGAAGCCAAGGTGGAACCCCCGCCTCCTGTCGAAACGAAGAAAGCTCCTGCCGCCAAGAGGGCCGCGCCAGTCACAAGCTCAAGTCTGGCCCAAGCCGAGGCGTCGAAGCCGAAGTCCGGCGTCGTACTTCGTACTCTCACCGAGGAGGAACGCAGCGCACGCGCACATGCGCTCGCCGATTCGCGTGTGCGCGAGGCCGAAGAGCGCAAGATTGCCGAAGAAGAAGCTCGCCGCCGTGCCAGCCGCGAGTCGGTGGACCGCAGCGAACGTGAAGCCGCTGACGCGCGCAAGCGCGAGGAAGAAGAGCGCCGCAAGCACGACGAGGAAACCAAACGCAAGGCCGGCGAAGTTGCCAAGAAACGTTTCGGCGGGGAAGAAGCTCCGCGCACCGGGCCGGGAGCCCGGCTCGCGCTCGAGGCCGACGACGAGGAGGCCCCACGTAGCCGCCGACCCGGCGCAGCGCGCGCGCCGACCGCGCCTCGCCCTGCCCCGCGCGGCGCCGGCGAAAAGCAGCGCGGACGCCTTACATTGGTGACCGCACTGCGCGCCGATGAGGTGCGGGAGCGTTCAGTCGCTTCGTTCCGCCGCCGCACCCAGCGGCTCAAAGGCGTCGCCTCCAGCGAACCGAAGGAAAAGCTGGTCCGCGAGGTGACCATCCCGGAAGCAATCACCATTCAAGACCTCGCCAACCGGATGTCCGAGCGCGGGGTCGACGTAATCCGTCTGCTCATGAAGCAAGGCCAGATGGTCACAATCAACGATGTGATCGACGCCGATACTGCCCAACTCGTTGCCGAAGAAATGGGCCACAGCGTGCGCCGCGTGTCAGAAGCCGACGTAGAAGAAGGCTTGTTCGACGTGGCCGACGATCCGACACAAGTCGAAGCGCGCGCGCCGGTTGTCACCGTTATGGGTCACGTCGACCACGGCAAGACATCGCTGCTCGACGCCATCCGCTCGAGCGAGGTGGCGGCGGGCGAAGCCGGTGGTATCACCCAGCATATCGGTGCGTATCAGGTAACCGCCCCGTCAGGCGCCAAGATTACCTTCATCGATACACCTGGCCACGCCGCCTTCACAGCCATGCGTGCTCGTGGTGCCAAAGTCACCGATATTGTCGTGCTGGTTGTCGCCGCTGACGATGGCGTGATGCCGCAGACGGTCGAGGCGATCCACCACGCCAAAGCGGCGAAGGTGCCGATCATCGTCGCCATCAACAAGATCGACAAACCTGACGCCAAGCCGGACCGCGTGCGCACTGACCTTTTGCAGCATGAGATCCAGGTCGAATCCATGGGCGGCGAGGTGGTGGACGTGGAAGTTTCCGCCACCAAGAAGACCAATATCGACAAGCTGCTCGAAATGATCGGCCTGCAGGCGGAAATTCTCGACCTTAAGGCCAATCCTGGCCGTGCGGCGGAAGGCACCGTCATTGAAGCCAAACTCGACCGTGGCCGTGGCCCGGTTGCGACCGTTCTCGTCCAGCGTGGCACGTTGCACCCCGGCGACATCGTCGTAGCCGGTGCTGAATGGGGCCGCGTGCGTGCGCTGGTTTCCGATACCGGCGAGCCTGTCCCGAGCGCGGGTCCATCGACCCCGGTCGAAGTGCTCGGCTTCTCCGGCACACCGGATGCCGGAGACCGCCTGGCGGTGGTCGACAGCGAAGCGCGCGCCCGCGAAGTCACCGATTACCGAGCCCGTCAGAAACGCGAGATGACCTCCGCACGCGCCACCGGCATGCGCGGCTCGCTTGAGCAGATGATGGCGCAGGCCAAGACCTCAGGCCGCAAGGAATTCCCGCTGGTGATCAAGGCCGACGTGCAAGGCTCGCTAGAAGCCATCATCGGCGCGCTCGACAAGCTCGGCACGGAGGAGGTTGCGGCCCGCGTGCTGCACGCCGGCGTTGGTGGCATTTCCGAATCCGACGTGACGCTGGCGGAGGCCTCGGGGGTACCGATCATCGCCTTCAACGTGCGTGCTAACAAAGAAGCACGCGAGGCCGCCGAACGCGCTGGCATCGAGATCCGATACTACAACATCATCTACGACCTCGTGGACGACGTTAAAAAGGCGATGTCCGGCTTGTTGCCGCCGACGCTGCGCGAGACCATGCTGGGCAACGCGCAGATCCTGGAGATTTTCAAGGTATCGAAAGTCGGCAACATTGCCGGCTGCAAGGTCACCGACGGAACTGTCGAGCGCGGCGCCAACGTGCGGTTGATCCGAGACAATGTCGTTATCCACGAAGGGAAATTATCGCAGCTCAAGCGCTTTAAAGATGACGTGCGCGAAGTCGGCGCCGGTATGGAGTGCGGCATGGCCTTTGAAAACTATCAAGACATGCGGCAAGGCGACGTGATCGAATGCTACCGGGTGGAGCAGATTCAACGCTCGCTGTGAGTCCAAGTCTCAAGCGTGCGCGCTGATTTATCTCCACCATAACACCAACACTGTCATGCTCCGCGAAGGCGGGGCATCCAGTAACCCGCAGCAGCGGTGATTACTGGATCGTCGCTTTCGCGGACGATGACGCCAGAGACAGCAGCTATGGCACGCCACAAGCAACAGAACCGCGACCAGGCGACAGGGGGCTCGCAGCGTCAGTTACGCGTTGGCGAACTGGTGCGACACGCCCTCGCCGACATGCTCATCCGCGGTGACGTGCATGATCCGGTTATCGAAGCGCACATGATTACGATACCTGAAGTGCGGGTGACCGCCGACCTGCGCCTTGCAACCATTTACGTAATGCCGATGGGCGGCCGCAACGCCGAAGAGGTGGTCGCCGCTTTCGAACGGCATAAGAAATATCTGCGCACCGAGATAGCCCATCGCATCAACCTGAAATTTGCGCCCGATATCCGTTTTCGCGTCGACGACCGTTTCGCCGAAGCCGAGCGCATCGAGAGACTGTTGCGTTCCCCAGACGTAAAGCGCGATCTAAAACATGACGAGGGCGATGCGTGAACGAAGACGATTTGAAATATCTTGACCGGTCACCTGCTGAAGAACCGCAGAAGGCGGCGTCTCGAAGCATGGCTGTGCCCGCTCCTCAGCATGATCAGGAAGTGAGACCGAAACAAAAAAAACGAGACAAGCGCGACGTGCATGGCTGGGTCATACTCGACAAACCGGTCGGTATGACATCAACGCACGCGGTGAGCGTGGTGAAACGTTTATTTTCCGCGCGGCGCGCGGGCCATGCGGGCACGCTCGACCCGCTTGCCTCCGGTGCGCTGCCAATTGCGCTCGGTGAAGCGACCAAAACCGTTCCGTTCGTGATGGACGGTCGTAAGCTCTATCGATTCACTGTTCGCTGGGGCGAGGAACGCGATACCGACGACGCGGAGGGTCGCGTCACCGAAACCAGCGATGCACGCCCATCGGACGATGCCGTTCGTTCGGCGCTACCCGCCTTTACCGGACTCATTCAGCAAGTGCCTCCGCGTTATTCGGCGATCAAGATCGAGGGCGAGCGCGCCTACGATCTCGCGCGCGATGGCGAACCCGTGGAACTTACCGCTCGGCCGGTCGAGATCGGGCGCCTCGAGCTCGTCAACGTTCCCGACCGCAGCCACGCCGTATTGGAGGCCGAATGCGGCAAAGGCACCTATGTGCGGTCGCTGGCCCGAGATCTCGGCCGGACCCTAGGCTGTTTTGGCCATGTCAGCGCCCTGCGACGTGCCGCCGTTGGGCCATTCGGCGAAGAAACCATGATTTTGCTGGAACAATTGGAGGCCCTATGCCATAGAGCCGCGTCCGGTGAGGCAAGCCTCGCCGACGCTCTAATGCCCGTTGAGACCGCGCTGGACGACATCCCGGCGCTGGCTGTCAGTCGGGCAGATGCGGCAAGGCTTCAGCGAGGCCAAGCCGTTTTGTTGCGCGGACGGGACGCACCCAATTTCCGCGGCACAATCTACGTCACGGTATCGGGCCAGCTGCTGGCCCTGGCCGAGCTGGATCGTGGCGAAATCGTCCCCAAGCGCGTGTTCAACCTCGCCGGCCTGATGGGCAGAGCCGTGCGTAAGAAAGGATGACCGATGTCGGTGACAGCCGGCCGCAAGGCCGAAGTAATCAAGACGTATGCCAAGAAGCCCGGAGATACCGGTTCGCCCGAAGTGCAAGTGGCGATCCTGTCCGAGCGCATCAATAATCTCACCGAGCATTTCAAGTCCCACGTCAAGGACAATCATTCGCGTCGTGGATTGCTCAAGATGGTGGGCCAGCGCCGTCAGCTGCTCGATTATCTGCGCCGCACCAATGAAGCGAGCTACAAGAATTTGATCGAGAAGCTCGGCATCCGCCGATGATTTCTTCCGCGCGGGGCGCTTGAGCCCAGCGCGTTTCGTAGAGCGGCGCAAGAAAGCGTTCGCTCGAATAAGCCGGCGGCGATAGGCGCGGCCGGCAATTTGGCAAGAGCCGACAAGGATCGCCTCTTGCGACAAGGCAAGGTTCGGAACGCCATGGCAGGATCGCCAGACGCTGTTGCTCCCCGCATCGCGGTGATGCGCAACAGTTTCTCGCCGTCTTGCTCATGGCTTTCGAGGCTCGCTGAAAACCATGAGAGAAAGATACAATGTTCGATATGCATCGAGTTGAACTCGATTGGGGTGGGCGCAAGCTAACCCTCGAGACCGGTAGGGTCGCGCGCCAGGCTGATGGCGCGGTGCTCGCCACCTACGGCGAGACCACTGTACTCGCCGCCGTTGTGGCGGCTAAGCAGCCCAAGGAAGGGATCGATTTCCTTCCGCTGACCGTCAACTACACCGAAAAATATTACGCCGCCGGCCGGATTCCTGGCGGCTACTTCAAGCGTGAACGCGGCCCGACCGAAAAAGACACCCTAACCTCGCGTTTGATCGATCGCCCGATCCGTCCGCTGTTCGCCGACGGGTGGCGCTGCGACACGCAGGTGACCGTCACCGTGCTCTCGCATGACATGGAAAACGACCCCGACATCGTCGCGATGGTTGCCGCGTCCGCTGCATTGACGCTCTCCGGCGCGCCGTTCATGGGCCCGATCGCCGGTGCCCGCGTCGGCTTCATCAACAACGAATATGTGCTTAATCCGTCGCTCGACGAGATGCCGGAAAGCCAGCTCGACCTCGTCATCGCCGGCACGCAAGACGCCGTGATGATGGTGGAGTCGGAAGCCAAAGAGCTGTCCGAGGAGATCATGCTTGGGGCGGTAATGTTCGGACACCGGCATTTCCAGCCGGTGATTGAAGCGATCATCAGGCTTGCCGAGAAGGCAGCAAAAGAGCCACGCGAACTGGCCGCTTCCGACAACAAAGCGCTGGAAAAAGAAATCCTCGGGCTCGCCGAGAAAGACCTGCGCGCGGCTTATTCGATCGTGCGCAAGCAGGACCGCCAAGACGCGGTTGCCGCTGTGAAGGAAAAGGTGATGGCGCATTTCTTCCCGGAGGGCGCCGAGCCGAAACACGACAAGCTGGCGATTGCCGGTGTCTTCAAAGAGCTCGAAGCCAAAATCGTGCGTTGGAACATTCTCGACACTAACAAGCGCATCGACGGCCGGGACCTCAAGACCGTCCGTCCGATCGTAGCGGAAGTCGGCGTGCTGCCGCGCACACATGGCTCCGCGCTGTTCACGCGGGGCGAGACCCAGGCGCTGGTGGTGGCGACACTCGGCACCGCCGAGGACGAGCAGTTCATCGACGCATTGCAGGGCACGTATAAAG
>Ga0209068_10000510_pt1 | contig 21002 bp, 20 predicted proteins | sample ColStrG_CSR_2012_FD_187200 | JGI IMG/M metagenome (GOLD analysis project Ga0209068, IMG submission 187200) | Freshwater sediment microbial communities in response to fracking from Pennsylvania, USA - Cold Stream Run_MetaG_CSR_2012 (SPAdes)... | ecosystem: Environmental > Aquatic > Freshwater >...
CCCAGGAATCGCATGACAAAACGTATGCAACCGTCCCTTCGGATCCATTGCCGGACGATCCGTCGCCGCAAATACTACGCCAGACGTCCCAATCGTTGCGCTGACGGCTCCCGCAGCGACAATTCCCATCCCGGTCGCACCCGCAGCCTGGTCCCCCGCTCCGGCCACCACCGGCGTCCCCGCCTTCAATCCGGTTGCTGCGGCACCAGTTTCCGAAATTCGACCGCACACATCCGGCGATTCGAACAACGCCGGCAGCATGCGCTCATCCATCTCCGCCGCTGCCATCATCTCGCTCGACCAGCGCCGATGCGCTACATCCAGCAGCAACGTGCCGGAAGCATCCGCCATATCGGTCGCACGCTCCCCAGTCAACCGAAAGCGTACATAATCCTTCGGCAACATCACCGAGCGCACCCGCCGCCACAGCTCCGGCTCGTTCTCTCGCACCCAAAGGAATTTCGTAACCGTAAAATTCGCCAGCGCCGGATTACACGTCCACTGAATCAACCGCTCCGCGCCCACTTTCGCTGTCAGATCGTCGCACTGCTTTTGCGTCCGCACATCACACCAGATCAGAGCCGGACGTACCACCTCGTCCCGCTCGTCCAGCATGACGGCCCCGTGCATCTGCCCGGAGAACCCAACGCAGGCAACATCCTCCCCGCGCAGATTCGCATTCGCTAGTGCCTTGCGCACGGCAACTTGGCAAGCCCGCCACCAATCGCCCGGATCCTGCTCCGCCCATCCAATCTTCGGCGAAGCAAACGGCGCATGCTCCTCCGTCGCTGACGACACAATTCTTCCCTCGTCGTCCATGACGAGCGCCCGCGTCCCACCAGTCCCGATGTCAATCCCAAGTACGCTGATAACGCCCTCCTACTAAAAACTTGTCATTCCGAGCGGCGCGAGGAATCCCTTTCCCTCCCGCACACTTCAAGTGACCCCGGGGGGTGCGCCGTCCTTCTTTCGCGTTCTTTGCGAAAGAGGGCGGGCGATACGAAACCCTCGCCACTCAGGCCCGACCCCATCAAGCTTTTGGGCGGCGCAGCGCTTTGAGCGCTGCGATAAAACCCATCCAATCCTCCGGCTTTAGCCCCTGAGGTCAAACGCTATTTCGCCTCCAGAAACCGCACACACACCGGAGCCGCCACGTCCAACGTCTGCCCGGTCGCCGTCAGCTTCCCAGTCTTTTCATTAATACGAAAAATCACAATCTTCCCAGAATTCTGATCCGCCACATACATCAGCCGTCCCGGAGGATCGATGGCAAAATTCCGCGGCTCCTTGCCCAGCACGGGAGCATCCTCTACGAACGTTAGGGTCCCCTTCTTCTCATCAATCCGAAACACGGCAATGCTGTCATGCCCCCGATTCGAGGCATACAAAAACTTCCCCGAAGGATGTACCCTCACCTCCGCGGCGTCATTGCGCCCGCTAAACCCCTTGGGCAAAATCGATACTGTCTGCAATTCCTTCAAATTTCCGCCGTCCGCGTCGTAGCCAAACGCCGTCACCGTCGACTGGATCTCGCTCACCACATAAGCAAACTTCCCGTTCGGATGAAACGTGAAATGCCGAGGTCCCGCCCCCGGCGCTACCTTCACGAAATGCGAATCCGCCGCCGAGATCAGTCCTTTCGTCGCGTCAAAGCGATACGAAATCAGCTCATCCAGGCCCAAATCCGCGGCCACCGCAAACCGGTTATCCGGAGAAATGTTGATCGAGTGGGCATGTGGCCCTTCCTGCCTCTCCGCGTTCGGCCCTTTCCCCATGTGCTGCACAATCGCCGACGCTTCCCCTAACTTGCCGTCTTCCAGCACTGGGAAAACAGCAACCGTTCCGCCCGTATAGTTCGCCACCATCAAATATTTTCCTGACCTGTCGAAGGCCAGATAGCACGGGTCCGCCCCGCCAGAAGCCACCTGATTCAGCAAGGTCAACTTCCCCGAGGCCGGATCGAGCGCAAACGCACTTACAGCGCCCGTCTTCTTGTTCGGGTCGCCACCCTTGGCGTGGAAATCCCCCGTCTCATTCACTGCATACAAAAACTTCCCATTCGGATGCAGTGCCACGAAGGACGGATTCTGCGTCTCCGCCTCCAGCCCCAGCGCTGTCAATTGTTCTGTTTTGGGATCAAAGCGGAATGCATAGATCCCTTTGCTGTCCTTCTCGGTATAAGTGCCGACGTAAACCGTATATCCGGTTTTCGCGGAAGCGGCCAGCAGTTGTGAGGGGAAAAAACTAGCGGAAAAAAGTAGCACCAAACCCAGGAGACAGGAAACCGGAGATTTTCTCATCCGTCCATCAAACCGCAATCCACCCAAAACGGCAAGTCCAAGCCCGTGGAGGCCGAGCGTTCCCGTTCGCTGGGGGCTCGATGGACGCGCTAACTGCCCCGTCAACGCAACCGGATGCGCCGTCCTGCGCCTTCTCACCCCGTCGGAGCTTCCATATCCTTGTTCCGCTGTCGCTGAAAACATTCCCGGCAATACACCGCCAGCCCTTTTCTGGGCAAAAACGGGACCACTGTTTCAACTCCGCACTGAGCGCAAACGACACGGCATTCAATCAGCCTCTTGGGCTTGCCCACCGTTCCTGCTCGCTTGGCGCGACATTCACGACAGTGTTTTGGAATGTTTTGGAAGCTCTTGGATGCGAAGAAGAGTTGCTCCGCCGCGCTGAACAAGAACTCCTTGGAGCAATCCTGACAAACCAGCGTCTTATCTTTGTAATCCATTGCGGGCTCTTCTGGGAAAAAGCCTTCGCGCGTGCCTGGGGGCCTTGTCCCAACTTCCTTACTCACTTCGGCCCTATGGTCGAGATCTCACTGCGCCTTGGGTCGGAAACGACGAGTGGCGCTGGCTAAGTTTCGTGGCGAGGGAATCGGTGGAAGTGGCTGCCCCGCGAGCAACAGCTTCGCTTCAAGCGATTTTCATTGTCACGATTAGTGACAATGTGATCGTATCACGATTCAACAGGGCCTCAACATTTATTTGGAACGGGCCTTCAGTCTAGGCCGGAGGGGAGCTGTCTATGGGGGGCGATCTCAGCAAACGAGGACTCGAATAGCGAGCAACCTGTATATCTTTGTGACTCCGAGCGGAGGTTCTTTGCGCCTTACTCTAAGTATGCCCCGCACAGACTATGTGCTCGCGAAGCATCTCGTGAATCTCTTCAATCCTCATACGTACCGGCAACGATTCTTTCCGCCTTGCGCCATTCCGCTGCAGAAACACTTCGAAAACCCGGTCCGTCAAATCGTGCCACGCCGATGCCTCAATCAACCAGGAGCATTCCGCGCAGGCCAGGAGCAGGTTCACATTTTCCCCACCCAGAACTCGATTGCCTTCGTATTCAAACTTGCGGCACCCATAGCTCTTGGTGCCTATGTCCTCGTGGCAAAAGTCGCACTCCGGCATCGGAGATATGTTCTCCATCCAGCGCATTTCTCCCAGTCTTATTGACATTGGAATAACCTCGATCATTCGGGGAGGCATTGATTCGAGGAGGGATTACTTCGATCCGTTGGACCCGTTGAGCCTGCCCAATCGGGCAATATCCTCGAATTCCTTGTCCAAGGCAGTTTGAACCACTGCCGATTCCCTCTCTCCGCGAGCCACGCGGCTCACATAAGAAGGATGCACTCTCAGTTTTCGAGCCACCCTCGCGTACAGTCCACGCATTAGAAAATGCGTCCGATGGTTCAGGAGCGTGGTACTATCGCGTTTTGTCACGATTCATGACTCCAGGGTTTCCCCACGACCCCGGGCGGAATCGCAAGCACACAGCTGTTATAACACCGATGGTAGCGAAGCGACAGAAGTCTTTTGCGGCGCCTCCCCAGTGGTCCCACAAGATTGCGGCCCTGCGCCGCAGGCTTGCCCTTACGCAGGCTGAATTTGGGGACCGGTTGCGGTACTCCGCCATGGCGGTTTCGCGCTGGGAGCGTGGTACGCACGAGCCAGTCTCTTCCGGTTATATCGGCTTGGGCAACCTGGCTGGAGCCCCCGATTGCTGGTTTTTCTGGCACAAAGCAGGTTTGGCCGTCTCTGATCTAATGCGGAGTCTGCCGGCCGCCGACGTCGGCCTCTCCCCTCAACCGCTCACTGTGGTCGCGGCCGGTGTCCACAAGAAACTCATCGCCGGGGTGAATCATGACCTGATTGCCCTGCCCGTCCTGTCCCTGGAACCCAAGCCCAACGCTGCCAACAACAGCGTCTCTTTCGAAGACGCCGTCGTGGTCTCCATGATGGCCGCACCGCGGGAATGGTGCTCCAATCCGGGCCAAAGCCGCTGCTTGCAGGTCAAAGGCACCTCCATGTCACCCCTAATCCGCGATGGCGACATCATCGCCATTGACGCCTCCCAGACGGATATGGGCCGATTGAAGGACAAGATCGTCGTGGTTTCCCACGCCGACCGGGGCTTGATTATCGCCACTCTGCGGCGATTTCGCGGTGTTTACGTTCTAGAACCGGAAAGCCGTGAGTTCGACTCCTTCCCGCTCGAAAAGGGTCGCTCGTGGCACATCCTGGGCAAGGTCCTGTGGTGGCTCGGAAAAGCCCCGTAGCCGCGCAACCGTATTTTGTCGAACCCGTTACAAATCTGTGACAAATGCCCGCCCTTGGGACGCTAGGATTTTGAGTACCGTCGACCTGCCATTCCCAGTGCTTGTCGAGCAAAGACGGCGCGGCCCCCGGGCACACGACCCGTTTCCGCTAATCCCTCTCAGGAGATTCACCATGGCTCGTTCCATCACCGTCCCGACCCGCGGATTGACCTTCGCCGCAGTCCTGGCGATCGCTCTTCTTACTGTCTCCACTAGCGCTTTCGCGCAGTACAAACTCACCAACCTCGCCGCCAATCAGACCGGCAAGGCGCTCCACACCGACCCATTGTTGATCAACGGCTGGGGCTTGGCCTATGGGCCGGGCAACCCCTTCTGGGTTAGCGATGAGGGCAACGGCTGGTCGACACTCTACACCGGCAACGGCACACCACAATCGCTGCAAGTCATCGTTCCCAAAGCCAACGGCACTGGCTTCGGAACGCCGACGGGGATCGCCTTCAACGGCTCGCAGGACTTTAAGATTCGCAACTGGGCCTCTCTTTTCCTCTTCGCCACAATCGATGGCTCAATTCAGGGGTGGTCCACGTTTAATCCCAGCGCTTCCCTCGTGGGCGTAAACAATTCCGCCAAGAAGGCCAGCTACACGGGCCTCGCCGTCACCACGAAGGCATCGGGCAACTTTGTCTATGTCGCTAATTTCAACAGCGGCAAGGTTGAGATGTACAACGCCACGTTCAAGCTGGTGAAGTCCTTCACCGATCCCAAAGTCCCTACCAACTTCGTGCCCTTCAATGTGCAGGATATCGGCGGCAAGCTCTACGTTACCTTCGCTGAGAAAACCGGAAAGAGCGGCGGCTACGTCGACATCTTCAGCGAAGCTGGAGTTTTGCTCACCCGTCTGATCGCCGGCGGCCCGCTGAATCAACCGTGGGGGCTGGCCATGGCGCCCAAGAACTTTGGCCCGCTCAGCAACACGCTGCTGGTAGCCAACAACATCGATAGGACCAGCACCATTAGCGGTTTCAATCCGACAACTGGAAAACTCGTCGGAACCATCAAGGACACGAAAGGCAATCCCATCGGGATCGATCAGCTTTGGGGCATCGAATTCGGTGGCGGCAGCGCGTCCAACGGCAAGACCAATCAACTGTTCTTCGCCGCGGGTCCAAACGCAAATGTGAACGGCCTGTTTGGCGTGATCCAGTAAGCAGTTTCTACCGGCCGAACGAAAGTACACCCCACGAAAGTAGAGGTCCTTCCCTGGTTGCGCAACGCCGCGACCAGGGTGGGGCTTTTCCTTTTATGAGACAATTAGCGCACAGGATCGTCGGAACCATTCCGCCAGGAATCCGCCCATTCCCAAAACCTACCGGGACAGGGCACCTGCGACTTTGACTCCGCCCAACTGACGGGCCCCCTAAATCTTTAAAGATGTGGTTGCTTACATTCGGACGCTGCAGAAGCGGCAGAGAATGTCAGCGGTACCGAGCATACCTTCGTGTCTCAAGGCGCGCCGTTGGACTGCCGTTCTTGGAGATAGCAGGATTCACCGCGGCCGGATAGCTGTTGGGAAAGAAAAGCGAGGAAAGCACCTCATGTGGATCAAAGCTAGGGCCCTCCCTTTCGTGCTGATTTCTTATTCGTGCATTTTTGGCGCGATCCCCTTCGTTCTGAGCCAACCTCGACCTGCGGCTCCGCCTTCGGCCGAGGAAAAGAAAGCTGCTGCTACGACTGCACCAGCGGCGGACGTTTCTTCCGCCGACACTTCCAAGTACGTGGGAGCAGATGTCTGCAAGACCTGCCACGAAGAAATCTACAAAGGCTGGGAGAAAACGCCGCACTGGAAGACCACGCTGAACAAAGCAGGCGGTCCCTCGGTGCAGGGCTGCGAAGGCTGCCATGGCCCCGGTGCCGAGCACGTCGCCGGCGGCGGAGACAAAACTAAAATTTTCGCGTTCAAGACGGCTTCGCGGCAGGAGACGAGCGCCCGCTGCCTGAGCTGCCACGGCGAAGGTCATGCCCAGTCGCATGCCGAAGAGTCCGCTCATGCCAGTAGCGACGTCGGCTGCCTCGACTGCCATTCACCCCATCACGCCGAGGAGAAGCCGCACCTGCTGGTCGCGAAGCAGCCGCAGTTGTGCTACGGATGCCATCTCTCGGCCAAAGCTGATTTTGCCAAACCCTATCACCACCGCGTGAACGAAGGGCTCGTGCAATGCAATGACTGCCACAACCCGCATGGGACGGCCACCGTACAGCAGGTGCGAACTCTGCCCAGCGGAGATGCCGTCTGCTACAAGTGCCACGTCGACAAGCAGGGGCCTTTCGTTTACGAGCATGTGCCGGTAAAGACAGAGGGCTGCAGCAGTTGCCACACGCCCCACGGTTCCACCAATTCGCGACTCCTCAAAGTGAGCCTGGTCAACATGATGTGCCTGCAGTGCCACACGTTCCCGACTCGGGGCCCGATCGGGCCGGCTCACAATCAATCGGCCAAGTATCAAGCTTGCACCATGTGCCATGGACAGATTCATGGGTCCAACTTCAGCGCCGTCTTCTTTAAGTGAGGGAGTGCGATGACATATTTCAAGAAACCCGGCACGCGATGGTTCTGCAGTTCTTTTGGCACCGGACTCGTTACGCTCGTCCTCTTGATCCTGGCCCCCGGCTTTCCGGCATCGTCCACAGGAAAGCTGTTCGCGCAGTCTTCGAGCGCCAGCGGGTCACCGCCTGCCGAGCCTCCGGCTGCTCCGGAAGGCACAACCATTGGCGGCTATCGAACGCAGTCGTCCATTGAGCTGGGATACCGCTATAACAACGTGAGTGGCAGTGGCAGCATGTACGACACTCTTGTGAATCTGCACAGTGGCCCCCGGATTCTCGACGAAACTCTCTCGATGCAATCCATCGACCACCAGGGGCTGCTCTTTGACAATCTCTATGTCAACAGCTTTGGGTGGGGAGGCGATCCTAACAACGCCTTTCGCCTGCGGGTTGACAAGAACAAGTGGTACAACCTGCAGGGCAGCTTCAGGCGCGACCAGAATTTCTCGGATTTCAATCTGCTGGCCAATCCGCTGAATCCCCCGGCCTCCACGCCATCGATTCCGGCACTGAACTCGCCGCATGAATTTGAGACGCGGAGGCGCATGAGCGACGTGGATCTCACCTTGCTTCCGCAGTCCCGCGTCAGCTTCCGCCTGGGATATTCGCACAACAACATGACAGGGCCTTCATTCAGCAGTGTCCACGAAGGCACCGACGCCCTCCTCTTACAGCCGTGGAACACCACCATGAACTCCTATCGCCTGGGAGTGGACTGGAGGATCTTGCCGCGAACCGTCCTCAGCTACGACGAATCCCTCGACTACTACAAAGGCGACACGTCCACCCAACTGGCGCCCTTCGCTCCAGCATTGCTGCCTGGCGGAGGCCCGGTTGAACTGGGAGTCTCCATCGACACCGCGAACAAGGTCCCTTGTGCGGTCGTGCCCCCGGCAACCAGCCTGATTGATTCCACCGGAACTCTGACGAACGTCAAATGCAGCGCTTACTTTAGCTATTTGCGGAATCAGCGCGTTCGCACTTCCGCACCCACCGAGCGCCTGAGTCTACGCAGCAACTACTTTTCGCGACTCGACGTGGTCGCATCGTTTTCTTACAATGCCGCTACTAGTAGCACACCGCTGAACGAGTCTTTCAACGGACTCCTGACGCGGACCAACACCCGCGCGTTCCTGGTTACTGGAACCGCTGGCGCGAACCGAATTTCCGATGTCCTCGATCTTGAGGCCACGCTCCATCTGACGCGACATCTGCGCCTCATCGACAAATTCTATTTCTGGGCCTACAGGATTCCGCAAACCGCTAACTTCTCTGAAGTCGACAGCGTGTGTACCGGTGTGTGTAACTTGCTGACACCTTTGAGCGCTACGGCTCCCGCGACCACACCTACATCGACGCTGTCCTCCTTCAACCAGACCTTGAAGCGGAATCAGGCCGAGTTAGCCTGGGACATTTCAAAGAAGGCAGGCGTCCGAGCCGGCTTTCGCTACGGAGACCGGGTCTTCAATCACTTTCTCGACTATCTGCCCGGAGACGTGAACCACTTCTTAATCAACGAATACACGGCGCTGCTAGGCTTTTGGGCTCGCCCCACGCCAAGCCTCCGGTTGAATTTCGATTTGGAACATGTCAATTACAGCAATGTGATCGTGCGTACGTCTCCGCGGAAAGAATCCCGCTACCGGTTCCAAACCAGTTATGTACCTCGTCCCTGGGCACGATTAAGCGGTTCGATCAACATTTTGCAGGATGCCAACGCAGATATTTCGACAAAGTTCGTCGGACACAACCAGAACTATGGATTCACTGCCTCCCTGACGCCCCGCGAACGTTTCGGATTGGACCTGGCTTATAACTACAACGACGTGATACAGAACGCCCTGATCTGCTTCAACGATACCCCGCCCCTCGGAGTGGTCCTGCCCTTCGTGGTCAATGCGGGGTCGTGCGCGGCGAACGATCCTGCCAACCCCCTGCTCGCCAACTCGTACTACACGAACCACACCCACTTCGGGATGATCACCGTGCGCTTCCAGCCCACGAAGAGAGTGACTGCAAATGTCGGCTCCAGTGTGAGCGGCGTCGATGGAAGCACGCCGCAGTTCAGCATTCAGCAACCGCTGGGCTCGTTGCAATCCAGGTATTGGCAACCGGTCGCCAACCTAAGCGTCGATTTAGGTCATAAGCTGGCTTGGAACACGGGTTGGAACTATTCCCAGTACAGCGAGAGTTCGTTTGTGGGCCCAACTGCGGCGCGCTATTTCCACGCAAACTCGCTGACTGAGTCCGTGCGTTATGCTTTCTGATATTTCCGAATCAGTAGTTCATCGCTGGTTGTCGAATCGGTGGTGTCGAAGAGACAAAATTGCTAATCATGAGCGTTGTTGTATTTTCTGCGAGCTAAGTTCCAAATTGCGGTAACATAGACCCAATCCTTCGCAGTCACGAAGTCGTGATTGCGATGCCCCTGCCGCTTCATCGCCCTCGTCCCGATTCGTTCCAACTTTCAGGAGGCTTCCATGTTCCCTTCTCTCTGCCCGCAAAAGGCCGCTTTTTCCCTGACACTCTGCGCGTTGCTCGTACTCATCGCCTGCACGGCTCTCACCGCCCAGACCAAAGATGTGGCGACCTACCACAACAACATCGCCAGGACCGGCCTGAACTTCGGCGAAACGATCCTCACTCCAGCCAACGTGAAGTCTGCAACTTTCGGCAAGCTGTTCGCTTTCCCGGTCGATGGCAAAATTGATGCCCAGCCTCTTTATCTATCTTCCATTTCCATCCCGGACAACGGCACGCATAATGTCGCATATGCGGTCACCGAGAACGACAGCGTCTACGCTTTCGACGCCGACACTGGAGCTTTGCTGTGGCAGGTGTCTTTGCTGGCATCCGGCGAAAGTCCCTCGGGCGATCACGGCTGCGGACAAATCAGCCCCCAAATTGGGATAACATCCACTCCCGTTATCGACCGCACCAGCGGTGCCCACGGCACCATCTATGTCGTGGCCATGAGCCGCAATTCCTCCAACAAGTACTTCCAGCGGATTCACGCGCTTGATATCACCACCGGCCAGGAAGAATTCGGCGGTCCGATCGCCGTGCAGGCTCAATATCCGAAGAAGAACGGCGTCGTTACGTTTGATCCCGCGCAATATGCCGAGCGGCAGGGCCTGCTCCTGCTCAATCACGTGATCTATACCGGCTGGAGTTCGCACTGCGACCAGAATCCCTACACGGGCTGGATTATCGGGTACAACGAGACGACGCTCGCGCAAACCAGCGTGCTGAACGTGACCCCGAACGGCAGCGAGGGTTCCATCTGGCAAAGCGGCGCCGGTATGGCTTCCGACGGGAGCAACATCTATTTTCTGGATGCCAACGGCACGTTCGACACCACGCTCACAAAATCCGGCTTCCCAAGTCTGGGTGACTACGGAAACGGCTTCGTGAAGGTCTCTACCAAGGCCGGCAAACTCGCCGTGGCCGACTATTTCAATATGTTCAACACGGTACAGGAATCCAGGAACGATGAAGATCTCGGCTCCGGCGGCGCCCTGCTACTGCCGCCAATGGTAGATGCGCAGGGCAAAACTCGCCGCCTCGCTATGGCGGCTGGCAAAGACTCGAACATCTACATTGTGGAGACCGGCAACATGGGGAAGTTCAATCCCAACTCCAACCACATCTACCAGGAGATTGACAGCACTCTCAGCGGTGGCATCTGGTCGATGCCGGCCTATTTCCACGGAAACGTCTACTACGGATCGGTGGGAAACAACTTGCTCCAGTTCCAGTTTTCGCAGGCTAAGCTTTCCGTCGCGCCTGTTTCGAAAAGCGCGGCGACGTTTGGATATCCCGGTTCCACGCCGAGTGTTTCGGCGAACGGCAGCGCCAGTGGAATCGTTTGGGCCATCGAACATAGCGGCCCAGACGTGCTCCATGCCTACGACGCTACCAATCTCGCGAACGAACTCTACAACAGCACCCAGGCGCCGAGCGGACGCGATCAGTTTGGGAGCGCCAGCCACTTTGGCACGCCCACAATCATCCACGGCAAAGTCTATGTTGGCACCGACAACACGGTAGCGGTTTTCGGTTTACTAGGCGGAAAAGCTCGGCGACCAACGGGAGAAACTCGGCAGACACCTTCGAGATGAGGCGAAACACATCGCGCCAAAGTGCCGACTTGCATCAGCGACTACTTGAGGGGGACGCTCAAGCTCCGTGAATCCGGACGTCGCTTTCTCAGCACCCAGGTCGTCATGCAGCGGTAGTCCTGGACGATCGTCGTCTTTAAGGGATCGACCAGAATGGCGTTCATTGCCTCGGTGAGTTCCAGCAGCATCTGCTCATCAACCAGAAACCAGACCGAACCATCTCCAATGACATAGCGGTTGCCTCCCGCCGGCTCAAAGTCCATTCCAATCCTCGAACCCAAGCGACAGAAAAGCATGCCCCCTGGCCGGACGACCCGCCACAGCTCAGACATCATTTCCTCGAAGTGATCTTCATCCCTTGCAAAGTGGAGGACGGAGTTGCAAATCACAACATCCGCGAATGAATCTGGGAACGGCATCCGCTCAATGGGTCCCACTTGGAAGTTTTCTGGAGGAAGTCCAGTTTTCAGCGAGTCGGACAAATTACGCACGTGTTCGACCGCTTCGCGGTCTGCATCCAGTGCAAAGATCTCGCACCCCTCTCGCAAGAGATGCACGAGATTTCGCCCATATCCGCAGCCAGCGTCAAGCACCCGCATTCCGCGGGCGATATTCCCACGAAGAACTTGATCGAAGACATAGATGTCGATCTGTCCAAACTGTTCCTGAACGTTCAAAACACATCCCTCCTACCGAAGAGTTACCCTACGGAAGTCCCACGGCACCCGTGGTAATCGCTGCCGTTCCTCGACGTGCGGCCGCCCGCCTGAGCGCCAACACCAACACCAGATATCCCACCATACACACCGGCGGCACCACCACCGACCACACGCCCACCCCTTGCACAGCCACTACCCATAACGCCTTGAACGCATGCATGCGGTCCGCGCGAAACATTTCCAGCATCTGCGTCAGCGATAGGCCCACCGCCGCTCCGCCGAAAACTCGCGCTCCTATCCTCATGAAAGGGACTATCAGCACCAACTGCAGCGGGTAAACAAAGTAATTCACGATTTGGATGGCAGGCAAATTTAAACGAAAGATCACTGCCGCGAGTGCGCAGAGCGCGGTCGTAGACCCTAGCACCGGGAATATCCCAAGAGCCACGCCAAATACCACGCTCATAGCGATCTTTTCTGGAGTAATGCCCTGCGTAAGCAGCTCTAGAATCGGCTGAATCACGCGTTTCTGTAATATTTCCGTCATATCTGTTCCCGCAGTGATTATGAACACACTTCCCAGTTTAGATTGGCGTTAGCCTTCAATTACCGAAGACATCTAGTTATCTCTTTACAACCTACTACCTTAGTACAATGAGCGTTCTTCGAAGTCATTTTCGCGGTCCTGAATCCGGGGACGACAGGCAGGTTCGACGGTGAAGCAGAATAAATTGACCGTACATCAAACGAAGATCATTCACGCGGACACTCAGCAAGCGGACACTCAAGAAGATCGCGTGCTTGAGAGCGAAGTGGCGCGCCTGAAAGCGCGGGCCGCTGCCAAGAACTACCGCGTCAGCTCGGTCATCCTGTTTGTGGCGCTGCATCTTAGCTGTCTCGCTGTATTCTTCGTGCCCTTCCACTGGTCGTACGTCGCGATCGCGGCCGGATTGTATTTTCTGCGCATGTTCGGAGTCACAGCTGGTTATCACCGCTACTTTAGCCACCGGTCTTACAAGCTCGCCCGCATCCCGCAATTCCTCATGGCGTTCCTTGCTGAAACTTCCGGCCAGAAAGGCGTGCTCTGGTGGGCCGCGCATCATCGCGAACACCACCAGTTTTCGGACACTCCTCAGGATGTCCACTCGCCGGCCCAGAAGGGCTTCTGGTGGGCGCACATGGGCTGGATCATGTCCGACGACTACGATGACCACGACCCGGCTCTGATCCGCGACTACGGCAAGTTCGCCGAACTACGCTGGCTCGACCGCAACTACCTGATCCCGCCGGCTCTGCTTGGCGCTGCCATTTACCTGTTGGGAGGCCTTCCGGTTTTCATCTGGGGATTCGTCGTCTCCACCGTCTGCCTCTACCACGGAACCTTTACGATCAACTCCCTGGCCCACGTTTGGGGCACCCGTCGCTTTGATACGCACGACGACAGCCGCAACAACTTCACCTTGGCGTTGATTACCATGGGCGAAGGCTGGCACAACAACCACCACAAATTCATGTACGCCTGCCGCCAGGGCCTCCGCTGGTGGGAAGTCGATTGCACCTTCTACGTGCTGAAAGCGATGAGCTGGGTAGGAATCACGAAGGACCTGCGCAAGGCGCGCCTAGTCGAAGACGAAGTGAAGGAAGCCCCCGCGGAACTCGCCGTTACTGCCGGATAAGGAAACCCTGAACGAGGATCTTATCTTGAAATTGTCATTCCGAAGCGCAGCGAGGAACCCCCAGGGTGCCGAGAGTAGCGAGGCGCCTCCCAGCTTTCTTGCGAGACGCTGCTCAGTGAAAAAGCTGGCAAGAGCTGTGACAAGTCGAGGATGTAGGGATTCCTCGCTGCGCTTCGGAATGACATTTTCAAAGAAATACTTGCTTAGAGTTTTCTAAGGCGCGTACATGGTGGCAGCAATTCTTCGGCCACCAATTCGGCCCGTAACTACAGCCTGTGCTCGAGGCACGTGGCTATTCCATGCAAAAGACAACTCACCCGATTCGTTCACGCCTCCATCGACGTGAACATGGCCAATAACGCCTCCCGGGTAGTTGAAGTCCCACTGCATTTTCCCTGACACTTCGGCGTCGTCCACAAATTTCACCCTGTCGAGCTGGAAGAATGTCAGGTTGGTAGCTCCGGAATAGTGGAACGTTCCGCCACGGAAACCGACGCCATCTCCGCTAACATTCACCCACCAACGGGCGAGAGCGTCGCCTAACGAATATGCTGTAGCCGCGACCACGCGGAGATCTGCGTCGGTTCCCTGATTCCCTTTCATGGCAATCGCTGGCTCGAGTTCCTGAGCTTTAGTGGCGAACCTGGGCACTAGATGAACTTCTGCGATGTGGCTCGTACAGGTTGTATCGCCCCGATCCAGGTCTCGCACAAACCGTACGGCGATTTCCGACGCGCAGTTGTCCTGATCTCCAGCAGCGGTGACATGAAAGCTATTCTGGACAATCACTTGCCGGCCATTTTGAAATAGCCGCGCTGCTTCCCTGCCTTGTAACGCCGGCGTGAGCGAATCCAGGTCACCCGAGAGCACGAGCACGGGGGCCTTGGTGAACTGAGCATGCGGAGGAACCGGCTGACCCGGCGGATAGGGTGGCGCAACGGCAGGCGCTTCCCAATCCAGACAGAGGTCGAGCACGCTGGTGTCGAGTGTAACGTGATCGAATTCAGCAACTGTGAAGGGCGCGTAGACATTGGGATGTCTTTTCTGCTCCTCCGCCAGAGCTTGATCGCGCTGCAGGTGACGCGCGGGTTGTGCCAGATTCATATCGTAGATTTGCGGGTAATCCTGACAACTGACGCCGACGAACATGGCTTGGCTATAGCTGTTGTAGGGATTTCCGGCGCCACCCGACGCGGCGGCCACCTGATTTTCCGCCAACAGCCGCAATAGGGGCGCCGAGTCTCCCTGCTCCAAATAGGCCCGCGCCGCCGGATCGAGTTCTCGATAGACCACGGATTGCGTCAGGTTCGAAACCATCAAGTAGGCCAAACTGGTCGCATCTGCCCGCGTGCGACGCAGGTTCCCATTGCCATCATGCGCCCAGCCTATAACCGGATTCACTCGCAGAGAGTCGAGTAACCGCTGAATGCGATCCAGCGATTTTCCGGGGAGCGCACTGCACGAGGACGAACGCCGGCAAGCAGCGTCGAAAGCAAAGCGCGCCGTAATCGCAATCTCGGGATACCACGGTGAGAGGCCGCGTACGGGATAGGCGCTGTCGAGGATTACTGAACGCAGTCTCTCCGGATGGCGGCCCGCGAAGGTCTGCGCAAAGTAGGTTCCGTAGGAATCGCCGTAAAGATTGATAACAGGTATTGCAAGCGCCTCCAGAATCGCAGCCATGTCATCCGCTGCCAGTCCGCTGCCGTAGAGATAACGCGTGTCTCCAAGCTGGGCGCTGCATGTTTTGATGCCGGGAAATTGCGGGTTCGGCTCACGCTGCAGAAGCGGGCAATTCACGGCTTGCGACTTCCCGGTTCCACGCTCATCCACCAGGAGCAGGTCACGACGATCGAAAAGGGGCGCAAACAAACCTAGATACTGAGCGCGAGAGCCCGTAGTGGCGAAACCGGGTCCACCCTCCGCCGCAACGATGGGCTCCAGAGCTTGCTGCGAATGATCTGTGTGCGGATAAAATTCAAAATGAACTTCGATGGTTCCACCCACAGTTCCGGTTGGATCAAGCGCCCGCTCGACAGATCCACAGTAGGCAGGAGCGTCCGGACAATGGTGCAACAATAATTCTCCCACCACTATAGAATCCTGCGCGGACTGCGGCAGCGGATCGATTCCGCGATGTTTATGCAGGGATGGCGGCGCTGCGAAGCAGACTGAGGAAAGCAGAACGCAGACAAAAGGGTAAGAAAGACGTTTAAGCATAGGGATCTCGGAAAAGCGATTGGGGATACGACAGGGGTCTTTAGTCTAACGCGAGTCTGACCAAAACGAAAAGTGCCCCTCCGATTCGCTATACTTTCTGACGGAGAGTTGATCTATGTTAAATCCCTACGCAAGCTACATCGGCAATCGTGAACCCAAGATCGCAATCGGCGAAACCGCCTCGCAGTTGGCCGCTCTGACCAAGAAACTTGGCCCACAGGGCTTAGACCGCAAGCCAGCGCCCGGGAAATGGAGCGCTCGAGAAATTCTTTGCCACCTGGCGGATGTGGAGACGGTTTTCGCCTTTCGTTTGCGGCAAACCCTTTCCGAACCCCACCACGTGATTCAACCCTTTGACCAGGATTCCTGGGCGAGCCAGTACGACGGATTCACAGCCGAAGCCGCGCTCAAAGTGTTCTCGGCAGTCCGCAAATGGAACGAGACTCTGATTCACAACACTCCGGCGGAGGCCTTTTCGAAGCCTGTAACGCACCCCGAGCGCGGACAGATGACATTCCAGGATATTGTCGAAACGATGGCTGGCCACGACCTGAACCACATTCAGCAGATGGAGAAGATCGCGGGCTAAGGCACTGGACTGTAGGGCTTTCAGCGGCCGAGAAACTCCGCCAGCAACGTATGAAAGTGATACAGCCCGTTCTCCCGCTTCACCGAATACCGCCCCCGGTCATACGTTGAAGAATTCAACCCCCGCTGCACCGATTCGCAAAGGAAGATATCTTCCTGCTGCACTTCATCGCTGAAGGCAATCGCCCGCTGGATGCGTTCCTTCACTGCCTCGCTCTTCGCATCATGAAAGAACCACTCGAAAATCGTCAGCGTCTTGTCGTGCCCCAGCGGCACAATTAGATTGGTCGAGAAGTTATCCGGATAGATGTTGAGCATCAAATTCGGAAATATCCAGAAATAAAGCGCTTCATTCAACGCTGTGGATCCGGGCGTATAAAAACGTTCTCCTTCGTCCCCAGCCTTCAGCGCTCGCAGCGGCGCAAACTGCTGCGAGTGGTACCGATATGTCTCCGCGCGATACTGCGTGTAGTCGATCTCCCGCATCAATCCCGGATGCGCGATCGGAATGTGATACCCCTCCAGATAATTATCGACATACACCTTCCAATTGCACTGAATGACATAGTCGCGCCGCTCCACCAATTCCGCGCCCTGAAATCGAAATCCGCGCGCCTGATTCGGAATATTCCCCAGCCAGGTCTCCAGCGATTCCGCGGCAGGATCGAAGTTCACAAAGATCAAATCTTCCCAGGTCTCCAGACGCAGCGGAAACATCCCCATCGTGCTGCGGTCGAAAAACTCCACGCCGTCGATCTCCGGCGTCCCAATCAGCCGCCCATCCAGCGCGTAACTCCAGCCGTGATATCCGCAGCGCAGCACGTTCTTGCAGGCCCCGGCGCCAGTCGCGATCGGACCCGCGCGATGCCGGCAAACATTACTGAATCCGCGCAGCGTTCCATTCTTATCGCGTACAACCACGATCGGTTCGCCCACAACATCCACCGTAAAGTACGACTCCGGATCGGAAATCGTTCGTGAGACTCCATTCACTTCGCCACAGGGCTGATTCAACGTGCCGACAAGCTGCCAAGTCTTACCGAATATCTTCGCCTTTTCAGAGGCAAGCACCGCCGGATCGACGTAATACTTCGATTCAATCGTATGCGCGCATTCAATCTTTTCGTGCAGATCGACGCTCAGAGGTGTATTAGGCATAAATGCTCCCTCGAGGAAATTTGAAATGCTCTAAGAGTTTGTCATTCCGAACAGCTCTATCGTGAGGAATCTGCTTCTGCAGTTAATAGGTAGGCACAGCCGCATCCGCCACGCGCGACCATCGATCAATCCCACCCCGCAGCGATTGCGCCCGCTCAAACCCCTGCTGCCGCAGCCAGTGCGTGACGTTCAAGGACCGCACACCGTGATGACAGATGACCACCACGTGTTCGTCGGGATCGAGTTCCTGATGCGCCCGTGACGGAATCTCCCCCATCGGAATCGGCTTGCTGCCCGCAATCTGCGCCAGCTGAAACTCCCAGGGCTCGCGCACGTCCAACAACCGAATGGAATTCGGCTGCGCGAGCTGGGACTTCAGTTCTTCCGGAGTAATTTCAAAATCCACAATGACCCAATCTAAGACCCGCTTCCTAAAAATGACCCACCGTGCAGAGTATTGTCATTCCGAACGGTTCTATCGTGAGGAATCTGCTCTTCGCCTGCGCGGCGATGAGCCAGCATAAATCAGCCAGCCTTCTCGACAGGCGCACTCCGAAAGATAAACGAAGCGCTGTACACCGCTCCCAGCACCCAAAAGGCCAGCGACACTTCCCGCGCAGTCCGCGCCGTCATGGGATGTAAATGCGGAGCCGCGGCCATCAACAGCCCCAACGCAAAATTCGCCACCAGAAGCACAAACAACAGCCGTTCGCGGAAACAGTGTGTTTCGTTGATCAGCACGAGCAGGAAAACCACCCACACCACGTACGCCAGCACCGACCAAAAATCACTGGGCCACTCGTACTGTTGACCTCGAATTCTCGCGAAACACAGCCAGCCCAGATATAGACACCCCAAGGCTCCCGACAAAGGCCAGAATCTAGAGCCGCACAACAAATGCGGTGTGCGAGAAGAATCCGGTTCGTTCCTGCTGCGTTCGTGATCCCCAGCCAGAGCTTCCAAACGTCCTCCAGTTCCCACCAGAATGGCTCTAGCTAGCTTACCGAACCGTTTCAATAAGGCAAATAGAGCTTTTGGGCCACTCCGTACCTTGCATCGAACCCAGAACCGCTCGCCCGACATGGAGGCGCGGGCGTCCTCGCCCGTGCGAAGTCGAAACACTCTTTCCCGCCACCACTCTGCTAGTTCCGAATATTCGCCATCAGCCGCTCGATTTCCGATTTCGTCTCCGCCGTCAAAGGCAACAACGGTAGACGCGGCACGCCCCCGAAATAACCATTCAGATCCATCGCGTACTTGATGCCAGACGGTCCGCAATCCCGAACAACCTTCTCCGAGGCCGTTAGAATGCGTTGCTGCTTCTCCGCGGCCAATTCTTCGTCCCCTTCTTTCCATGCGGTATAAATCTCGAAGCAGGCCGTAGGGGCGCACGAAGCAAACCCCAGAATTCCGCCAATCGCCCCAGCTTCCAGCGTCGGCTTCAGCTTCCCCGCCGAGCCTCCCAGAATCTGGAAACCGACTTCTTTCTGTCGCGTCTTGATCCCGGCGACCACGCTCACCGCGCCGGAGGAGGGTTTCGCGGCGGCGGACTTCCCCCCGTCGGCTGCTCCAATCGTAACGAGCGCGCCACCTTCTTCGGATTTCGTTTGAGCCGCCTGGAGCATTCGCGGCGTAACCGCGGCAAAGGTTTCCGTGACCGTCGCGCTGCGGCGAATGTGCCGCGTCAACTCCGCCATCTTGCGGGCCTTCTCCACATCTCCGCCTGATTCCTTAATGCCAATAATATTCGGATGCTCCGCTAACTCCGCCACCAGTTCCGCCGGCAGATCGTATCCAGTAAAAGCAGGAACGTTATACAGCAGGATCGGCAGCGGGGATCGGTCCGCTACGGTTCGGAAAAACGTCAGCATATTCAGCGGTTTCATCTGCGACTTATAAAAATGTGGCGTTCGCACCAGCGCCACATCGTACCCAAGCGTCGCCGCATACTCCGTCAACCGCAGCGTCTCAATCGCCGATTCGATTCCGGTAGCCGCAATCAGAATCTTCTCCGGCGCGATGGCCTCGCGTGCAGCCTTCATCACATCCCGCCGCTCCTGGTCGGACAGCAGAATGGCCTCGCCGGTCGATCCCTGCACAACAATGCCAACCACCGGGGTCCGCGAGTAGCGGTCCACGTTGTGCTCAATCTTCTTGTAATAAACCTGCCCGTCCGGATAGAACGGCGTCGTAATGGGAGGAAAGATTCCGTGGAGGAGCATAGTTTCTATCATAAAGCAGGCTTACGCTAGTGTAGCGCGTCAAACAGATCGACACCTATGAATCCCGGTTTCCGTCGTGACCCTCAGTGCTCTCCGTGGTCAAGCCTTTGAACTTCTCACCGAGCACCACGAACAACACGGATTGAGGCACAACATCTAAGGTTCACTATTTCCGACGCACCACACTAGCGCTCGACCCAAAACAAATTTGTCATCCTAACCCCAAAATCTGTCATTCACCCCATATTTTGTCATCCCGACCGGAGCCGTTGCTGCGCAAAGCGAAGCAACGGCGGAGTGGAGGGACCTGCTTTTGGAGCGACGCAGCACTTTGAAATTGCCAAAAGATTCTCGTTGATCAACGTCTTTGAGAGCGGCTTTCTTTTTCAGGCAGTTCACGAATCGCTAGTCCACCCAAACTCAAGAGCAGGTCCCTCCGCTGCACGATTGTTTCGCTTCGCGAACCAATCGCCCGGTCGGGATGACAAAACTATTTTTGCTTGGGCGGGCGGTTGAGCGCGGGCGCAGAAAGATTGAAAGCGCGCAGAGGATTCCTTCTTAAGATCGCAAATACCTCGTCGCTTCCGTCTACGGAATCATTAATCTCGCGGGGACCTATCGCGAAAATGTATTTTCGATTGCGCCCAATCTCACCGGGTCCGATTGGCGCGGCATAGACGACAAACCTATCGTGATGGAGGGCGCGCCACTGCGATCTGGTGAAGACTGTGATTGGAATATCCTGACGTTCGTGCTCGGCGGTCCACTCGGGATGGCGGATGGAGATGACGGGGCCGTGTTCGACGGTTTCGTCACCGTGCTCTCCCGTTGTGAACCCTCGCCAAGTCCCCCGAACGATCCAGTAACCTTTCCAGCCCCGCGGCAGGACGAAAGTGAATCCGTATTGAGTGTTCCGATACAGAAGTACATGCTGCCGCAAATGAGCCGTATGCTTCGAGATCGATTGGGCAGGGAGCGATGGTTGGCCCGCTAATCCGGCAAGCGCTGCCGCAATGAGAATTTTGCAACTCATAAGTCGGCTTCTAAGCCGGGGCCCCAGGTTCGTGCCGCACTTTGGCGCTTCTATGAGACGGCTGATCGTGTCAAGTATTGGCCATCGATTTCCACGGTGATTTTGTCTTTGGTCTTCTCGCGGGTTCATCTCGGGCTTCTATTCGCAC
>Ga0209068_10000511_pt1 | contig 21000 bp, 16 predicted proteins | sample ColStrG_CSR_2012_FD_187200 | JGI IMG/M metagenome (GOLD analysis project Ga0209068, IMG submission 187200) | Freshwater sediment microbial communities in response to fracking from Pennsylvania, USA - Cold Stream Run_MetaG_CSR_2012 (SPAdes)... | ecosystem: Environmental > Aquatic > Freshwater >...
GCATGGCGGCGATGTCTCCGTCGCTGCACAGGCGCTCAATAACCAGCTGGCCGATATTGTTTACGACCCCTTCGTCCCACAAGAGCAGGCCGAGTTCTTTGGCGACCTGCTGGCGCACTACCCCTCGACCCTCACCGATGGCAACGATTTCTACATCGAAACGAAGTCTGGAACCTATGTCCCCTGCAACCCACACGGGGCTTGGACCGGCGGCGCGCCTTGCGGTCCGAACACTTGGAATCAAATGATTTGGAACGTGACTCGCTTCAACTGGCAGAGTGGAAAGCCCGTCCAGATCTGGCAATTCCCTTCCGACTGGAAACCCGAGCCGAATGGCCAAGGCCTGGGAGGATGGGAGCCCGTATTCCATCCTCTGCTGGCGAACACCGCAATTTATGTGCCCGGAGCAGCCGGCACGGTTTGGAAGGTCGACAAGACCACCGGAAAATCTATCGCGCAAATCAACCCGTTTACCGGAATCAACATCGATCTCAAGAACACGTTTGTCGCAGGTCCACTGGCCGCCGATGCCAACGGAAACATCTTCTACAATGTCGTTGAGCTGGTCGACCCCAGCGTCGCCGATCCCTGGGTTGGCGCCGATGCCAAAGGAGCGTGGCTGGTAAAGATCACCTCTGCGGATACAACGAGTGTAGCGACCTTCGCTTCGCTTGTTCCCGGAGCTCCCTCTCCCACCGCCACAACCTGCCCCGGCCAATTCACGACGGAAGCATTACCCTGGCCGCCAACTCCGCTTGCCGTTCCACCCACGCAACTATGCGGATCGCAACGTCCCGGCATCAACGTTGGTCCGGCGATCGCGCCAGATGGCACCGTCTACACTCTAAGCCGCACGCACTACGACGCAGCCGCTGCCTACCTGGTCGCGGTCAACAACGACCTCACTCCGAAATGGCAAGCCAGTCTGCAGAGCCGCCTGCATGATGGCTGCGGCAACGGCCCCGGCTTCCTCGTTCCCATTGCCACCAACACAATCACCCCCAACACGTGCCGTCCGGGAACCACGATTGGCGTCGACCCCACCACCAATGCTTTCGGATCGGGATCTGTCATCGACCAAGCCTCCTCCACGCCAACCGTCTTACCAGATGGCAGCGTTCTGATTGGCGCCATTACGAATTACAACCGGGCGCGCGGGCACATGTTCAAATTCGACTCCGCTGGAAACTTCGCCGGATCCTTCGATTTCGGCTGGGATTCCACTCCCGCCGTCTATCCACACGGCGGCACCTATTCCATCATCATCAAAGACAACTTCTACAACACCAGCGGCCTCTACTGCGGAAACAACGACCCCATCTGCCAGCCTCTACCGCCCGGGCCGTACTACATCACGCAAATGGATGCGAACCTGAATATTGAGTGGCAATTCCAGAACACGACTATCGACGGAAATCACCCGAACGGGTATGAGTGGTGCATCAATGCCCCCGCCGTGGATTCTACTGGCGTGGTTTACGTCAACAGCGAAGACGGCAATATCTACTCCCTGCCGCAAGGCAACGTTGGCATATTCAATACTCCACAACAGAAGCGCTTCCTGAAGCTGGCGATTGGGGCCGCGTACACGCCCCTATCGATAGCCCAGGACGGAAGAATCTATACCCAGAACGACGGACACCTGCTGATTGTCGGAAATTAGCAAAAACTAAAAGTTGTCATTCCGAACAGTCTTATCGTGAGGAATCTGCTGTTCCGCTGGCAGCACGCTTGGCCTTGAACGCATAGACAATCGCCAGTATCGGCGGCGCCAGCAGCACGCCCCAAAGCGGCACCACGAATCCCAATACCAACGGCGTCAGGATAGAAGCCCAGATCGGAACCTTCGTCTGCCTCCGCATGAAGTAGGGTTGCAGAAACAGTCCATCGACAACCATGATCACGGCATACAGAATTAGGACGTACAGCAGCTGCTCGTAGTGGTCCCAGTTGGATGTAACTTTCGCTGCAGCCGTCATCGCTGGACCAATCAGTCCGAGTACCGGACCAAGATGCGGAATAAACTGGCACAAGGCGCCGACCACGGCCCACAACAGCGCCAGCGGCCAGGACATCTTGCACAGCAGCAGCCCTACAAACCACAGCAGGCCCACAGCGAGGGAATCCAGGCACTGAGCCACCAGCCAGCCGTACACTGCTCCGCCCGCCGTCTTGAAATGCTCACCAATGCCCATGCAGTTCATACTACCGAAGCTAGTGTGGAAGCGGAGCTTGCTCCGCTCTGCTAAACTTTTCTTATCCCACTCGCGAGCTGCCCATGAAATTTGGCGTTCTAGTTTTCCCCGGCTCCAACTGCGACCACGATGCTTACTGGACGCTCAAGAATGTCGCGCATCAATCCGCCACCTTCCTCTGGCACGAGTCGCACGACCTCGAAAATTGCGATGCCATCATCGTCCCTGGAGGCTTCGCTTACGGCGACTATCTGCGCACGGGCGCCATCGCGAAATTTTCGCCAGTCATGGAATCGGTGAAAAAGTTTGCCGCGAGCGGCGGCTTGGTTCTCGGCATCTGCAATGGTTTTCAAATCCTTGCTGAAGCGGGATTGCTTCCCGGCGCTCTAATGCGCAACGCGGGCCTGAAATACGTTTGCAAGAATGTGGATGTACGCGTCGAAGCCACCGACACGCCCTTCACTAACGCCTGCAAGCAAGGCGAAGTGCTCACCATTCCCATCGGCCACATGGATGGTAACTACTACTGCGACGATGCCACGCTCGCTGAACTAAAACGCGGCAACCGCATCATCTTCCGTTATTCGACACCGGATGGAAAGATCAGCTCCGAAGCCAATCCGAATGGCTCGCTGGAAAACATCGCCGGAATCTGCAACGAGGGTCGCAACGTTTTGGGAATGATGCCGCATCCGGAACGCTCCGGCGAAGCCATCCTCGGCTGCGCGGATGGTTTCAAGATCTTCCAATCCATGGTGAATGCAGCGGTTCACGCAGGAATCTAGACACCGCTGACTCAGTTCAATCTGTCATCCCGACCGAAGGGGAATCGCCGGTTTTCCGGCGATTCTGCGAAGTGGAGGGACCTGCTTTCGATTGGAGGATGGCTTTAGTCAGCGTTTCCCTAGAAAGGCATTCCTGCTCGCCGCTTTGACCTTGTTTCTAGCGGCAACAAAAATATCCAGCGCCGCCGATTGGTTGATCGACGACGCCAGACAAAACTCCAAGCCTCTAGAGGGCAAGCATTCCTGCTTGCCGCACCGCGAACTAGATCAAGCGCTTACGCTGAGCGCGGAACTCGTGCCCTGGCTGCTGGCTCCAGTCGTAAACGCGCTGACAGCGGCCTGCTTAGGCGGAGCTCCGAAGGAAATCGCAATCTGCTCTCCCGCACTCGTCTGCGAGACCGCAATATCAATCTCGGACGGCTTGTTGGCGCCCAGATTCAGCTGCACGCTCGGCGAGGAGCCGCTGCTCCCGAAGCTCAGCGAAATCTGCTCGCCGGAACTGCTTTGCGAAATTCCAATGTTGACCCGTTCGCCGCCACTCCCGCCATTGAGGTTCAAGACAATCTGCTCGGTGGGATTTCCGCTGCCTTTTTGGTCGCTGATGCTCACGACCACTTCTGGCGGTCCCTGGTTGACCGGAGGAAGTTTGCCGGGCGTCGGAGTCGGAGCTGGCGCGGGTGCCGGTGCCGGAACCGGAGGTTTGGCAATTGGTGCCGGACTCGGTGACGGGGTTCCCCCACCGTTAATCGTCACAACCACGTCGGGTAAAACACCCGGCGGCACGGGCTGCGGTACAGGTGAGCGCCGCCCAAGGTCTTGCTTCAGCACTGCAAAAGCCTCCTGCGCTCCGGTTACATCTCCGTTTTTCAGGGCAGCGCCAATTGCGCTAAAATCAGCCGCGCGGTCCTGTCGCAGAAACGCATTGCTGAGCCCGTTCTTGGAAGCCAGCGCGGTCAGCTTGTCATAAACCGCTTGCGCGCCCGCCAAGTCGCCGCTCTTCAGCTCCCGGCCTAAATCCTTGAGCAATGGCTGCCGTTGCTGATAATAGGCCTCGAACGCCTTGCCTGAAATCTGGTTCGTCGGCGCGGTGGCCGCGGTCGTTAAACTGTTCAAAATTCCTGGGATCGCCATCGTGATTCTCCTCGGGGTGGATTCGCTGGCGCAACCAAGGTGGAAACTGAGTTTGCGCTTGCAATTCATTCATCGGCAGCAACTTGCGGGAACTTGAGCGAACCAGACGCATCCGAAGTTCGACCGAACGTTCGACTGAACAAAGATCCGACCGAATGAAGATCCGACCGAACGAGGAAACGGCGGATCCGAGGAGAATCCGCCGCCACACCGCTTACAAACCTCTAACTCCAGCCATCCCAATTACCTACGGCCCAACGGTGCTCGTTGCGGTGTTGTTCGTACCAACCACCACACAAACCGCCTTTCCAGTCCCCAGCGACGCGCAACTGGGATTGCCGATCTGCGTTCCACCAACCCGCCCGAAACCGAGCCATGTCGTGCCGTTGTATTGATTCGCCCAGAATGCAGTGTCGGTCACACCGACCACGCCGCACACCATCTGCCCGGAAGCAATGGTCGCACAACCACCTTTTGGGTTCACCAGCCCACCGAGCGATCCCCATCCAGTCCAGCCGGAAGCAGTCCAAGCTCCGCCCGCAAACCGGTTGCCCCACAAAGCTGTGTCCGTACCCTTAGCAAAACAAACAACTTGGCCACTGATCCCAAACGGACTGCAGGAAATGTCCCCCGTCGCGCGCCCGCCAGTACTGACAAATCCGGCCCAAGCAGTGCCATTGAAACGGTTGAAAATCGCGGCATTCGTAGGATCGGACGCCCCGCAGATAGCGTTCCCAGCCCCATCGCTTGCGCACGCCGGAGTGCTGTCCGTGGTTGTGACAACAGGGGCAAATGCTGTCCAGATGGTTCCGTTATAAACGCTATAGGTCCACCCGCCAGTCGTGCTCCGCGCTACGCACAAGACGTTCCCTGCCGCTAAGGCAGCGCAACTCGGTCCCGACGTGGTCGACCCGCCCACCAGCAGCGCCTTGCTCCAGACACCGGCACTCAAAGTCGCCGCAAACACCGCTCCAGTGGCACCCTGCGCGGCACAGACGGCCTTCCCAGCCCGGTCGTCCGTGCAACTGGGGTTCGAGGTCAAAGATCCCCCCAAATCCTTCCAGGCGGTCCAAGTCGTTCCATTGAACTGGGTTACGACCAGCGAATGCTTCAAGCTCCGGGCTCCGCAGATCGCCTGCCCTGTAGTCAGAAATGTGCACGATGGATCGGAATTCAGAATGTTGGTCCCCATCTTGACGAAAGGTCCCCATGTCGCCATGGCCGGGTGCGCACTCATCAGCTGCGCAAGTAGCAACACACCGACATGGAGCATCAGATTGTGTTTCATCGTCGATATCTCTCCTCGGACAGGATGTCCTGATTGAGGAGCAGCCTCGCATCATCGGCAGTGGCACGTCAACGAAACTGGAGGCGACTTAGTTGTGAACAGCTAAACTGCTGAAAACAGGATGGATGTTCGCGAGGCTAAACCGACCGCGGATTTTCGCCCGCACCAAACAAGAAGGGGCCTCCGTTTTAGATGGAGGCCCGTTCCGCCCAGATCGCCCTGCGCTACGGCCCTACGGTGCTCGTCGCCGTGTTCGAAGTGCCCACCATCACGCAAACCGCCTTCCCCCCGCCCAATGCGGCGCAACTGGGATTGCCGACTTCGGTCCCGCCTACCCGCCCAAACCCAAGCCAGGTCGTTCCGTTGTATTGATCTACATAGAGACTGCTGTCGTTCAGTGCCACAACGCCGCAAACCATCTGCGCAGGAGCTATGGCCGCACAACTACCCTTCGGATTCATCGACCCTCCCAACAATCCCCATCCAGTCCAGCCGGATGCGCTCCAGGTTCCACCACCAAAGCGGTTGCCGTAGAAAGCGGAATCCGTCCCCCTGGCAAAACACACAACCTGGCCGCTCATCATGAAACCGCTGCAGGAGATTTCCGCCGTCGCTCGACCACCCGTCGTTATGAACCCTGCCCAAGCCGTGCCATTGAAACGGTTGAAAATCACGGCATTCGTCGTGTCGGACGCACCGCAAATCACATTTCCCGCCCCATCACTGGCGCATGCGGGCGCGGTGTCTGTGGCTGTAGCAACAGCAGTGATCGGCCCCCAAGTGAGGCCGTTGAAAATGCTGTAAGTCCAGCCACCTGCCGCGCTGCTCCGCGCGAGACACAATACGTTTCCCGCCGAGAGCGCCGCGCAACTGGGACCCGACGTGGTTGACCCACCGACTGGCAGCACTCTGGTCCAGAGCGTACCGTCGAAGGTCGCGGCAAACATAGCTCCAGTAGCTCCCTGCGCCGCGCAAACGACCTTCCCGGCCCCGTTGTCCGTGCAGCTCGGACTCGAGGTTAAGGCGCCGCCGAGGTCCTTCCATGCTGTCCAAGTCGTTCCATTGAATTGACTTACTACGAGGGAGTGCCTGAGGCTCCGAGCGCCGCAAATGGCCTGTCCAGTGGTCAGGAATGTGCATGAGGGGTCGGAATTCAGCACATTCGGGCCTATCTTGACGAACGGTCCCCAGGCCGCCACGGCGGGATAGGAACCCAAGGTCAAGCCCATCAACAAGATTGCGCAATGGAAAACTAGTTTCCTCTTCATACGCTCGGTTTTCTCCTGGACGAGGTTATTCCGCTGCAATCCTCGTCTGACAACCCTGGGGAGGGGTTCGTCGTTGAGGCTGACGAGGATTCTACTTATACGACACTTAACTTCATCAAAACAGGCAGGATATATCTATTATCTGACTTCGTTATTCGCCCGCTAGCCACCGCCACTGCGCGGCGTTGAGAGGCACTACAGACAGCCTGCCTTGCCGCACCAGCGGAGAGTCTGCGAATAGCTTGTGCAATTTGATTTCCGATAAGGTGACTGGCTTGGGTAACGCCTTACCGACATTGATTCTCACCAGCGGAGTCTTGGGGTTGGACGCATCGACCGATACAACAGCCGCAGTCCCAACTGCGGCCTTTTCGTCTCCGGTGTGGTAAATCAGCAATTTCTCTCCGGGCTGCATCTCGCGGAGGTGCTTCACCGCCGCAGGGTTGGTCACACCATCCCAGATCGTGGTCTTGTCGCGCTCTAGGTTTGCAAAGGAGTAAACAGTGGGTTCGGTCTTGAGCAAGTAGTTCATTTTCAACTCACCTTTGGTCGAGCATTTCAATCTGGCGTTCGGCCGCCATTTTGGCTTTTTTCGCCATGATAAACGACCCGAATACCACCATGGCAAGGGCACCGCTCACCGCGAGTGTCGCCAGCGTCACCGGAACGAAGGCGGGCAGGCGCGAGGCCTTCACCGCCGCCTGACAGCGGGCCTGCGCCTCTGGGTCTACGGTTGAAACCAGTTGCTTCTTCGCACTCCGATACGCATCCAGTCCGAACGCCATAGCGGCAGCGGTCAGGAGAATTGGCCCGAGCGCGGGCACACGAATCGTAAGCGCCTGCACGAGCCCGGATACAAAGCGCATGCCGATCACAAGCACAAGGCCCTTCGTCCGTTCCCCAAGATAAAAATATCCAAACCCATTGGTGAGAAGATTCAAGGCAACGGCAACACGCGGATTCTGCGCTTCCAAGTCGACGCCAGCATTCAACTCTGCCGCCGTGAAATATGCGTCGACGAAGGCGAAGACCCACAGCGTAAAAACCAGAGAGATCCCTATGCCCTGGATGTTTCCTTGCCCCACGGCACTCAGAAATACGCCCAGTATCCAAAAGCCCAGCGTGAATCCGCCACGAGTCTTCTTGCCGCAGTAAAACTGGCCCGCGCCCGGAATCAGGAAGGAAAGCAGGAATGCGACGCCCGGACTCCTATGCACCGGCGGCTGTGCTTGGAACGGAACGTCATCATTGAGCCCAAGGGTCACAAACGCCTCCTAAGTACCGGAGAACTCTAATGGATTGGAGGGGCTTTGGGAAGCGGAACGTTCGAACGAGACGAACCGCCAACGGCTTGTCTACTTGTGGCTCCTAGGCAAAGTGCTCAGCCCGGAATAGAGTCGGGGAACCTCTCTTCAGAGTCCGAGGCACGCGGAACCGAGTTTCGTCCGTAAAAAGACGAACGGCCCGGTCGCCGCCGGGCCGCATTCCCAATGAAGGGAGGTGATGGTTATGGACCGTAACAGGTCTTGGCTTCGAATCGCCGTGCTCGTCGATTACCGACTGGTGCTGGCAATTCTAGGCCTGATCATCGTGGCGCTGCTGCTCAAGTAGCGCACAAACCGCTTGGTGGTTAGGATCCATCAAGCGGTGTTTCTTCGCTACAACTCAAAGCCTAGCACAGGCAATAACAACTGGAAACAAAGAAATCTTGCACTTAAGTCCCTTGCTTCGACGGCGCTTTCGACCGGCGCCCTCCTAGTCCTTCTTGGGCTCCTCAGGCTTGGAATCGGGATGTTTGTCGTCCTTCTTGTCTGGCTGTTTTTGATCGGGGTGATCTTTGTCCAGATGATCTTTGTCCGGGTGATCCTGGTAGATCGAGTACTGCTCGCCGGGGCGTTTCATCTTGACAACGATTTCCATCTGCGGCTTGTCGATGGTGTAGTCGTCGCCGTAGGTCTGGTAGCCGGTGGCAATGATCTGCACGCGCAGTTTGCCAAAAGGGATGCCATCGAAGGACGCTTTGCCTTCGGCATCGGTCTTCAATTCCAGCCCCGTATTCCGTTGCTGCCCGTTCCCCTTCACGGAGTGCATGATCACGCTGGCGTTCCGGATGGGCTTGCCGTTGTAGTCCTTGAAGATGACGAAGTTGAGCATGGCCAGTTGCTCTCCCCAAGCGAAGCCGCAGAGCAGAACCAGCACAGCCGCCGACCGCATCACTATCTTCATCTTCATCGCCATAGATATAAGACCCCCAACATGATCACTATCGATGATTATGACATGGGCGGTCAGCGGGCTGAAAAATGGCGCTAGTAAGGCTGGGAGCAAGAAAACCGGGGACTCTGGTGAGTCCCCGGGCCCTAAGCAATCAGCACATCAAAATCTCATCTCTCAAGCGCTCGCGAAAACTGGTTCACAGACGCAAGGGCTGTTGCTTGTGAATTGGCCCCTTTGTTCGCTTCAAGGACAATGGCGGTGAACACACATCCCCCGCCAAAGTTGTGTTCGCCACGTTGAATAGGCCGTTCCCCGAAATGGGCGCATTTGTCCCTAACAGGATGCCTGCGCAGGCGTCGTTGATTGTATTGCCGGTCACAGTGTTTCCCGTTCCCGTCGGCCCGCACAGCGCGTCGAGATGGATGCCAGCCTCATCGCTTCCAATGACCGAATTACCGGTTACCGAGTTGTTATTGCTACACACATCGATGCCGTCAAATAGATGGGTCGATGCGACTTTGTTGGTCGAAATCGTCCCACCATCGGAGTTGCCAAAATTGGGATCCGTATAGAAGCCGATGCCGATCTGGGTATTGGTTACGGTATTTCCTTTCACAGCGACACCCGGCGAGGCGTAAACCAAAATCCCCGAAGCGGCAGCCCCTGCGTTCCCTGTGTAAACGTCATCCGAAACCGTGTTGAGCGTCACGGTTCCCTTGGCTCCGAAGCCAATTTGAATTCCATTTTCCGCCGCTCCCGGTGTGGGCCCCTGGCCGACCACCGTACTCGAGTTAACGGTTAGAGTCGTTCCAATTTCATTCCCCGTAATACCGTTCTTCTGGTAGTTCTGCACATGGGTCTTCAAAATAGAAACATTGGCAATGCCACCCATGCCATCGGCTTGGACAAAAACACCGTCCCCGCTCTGGCAACCATTCAGTGCAGGAGACAGCAATTCGTTGAGTACTGCAACTTCAGTCAGGCTCCCCGAAGCGTTCTGGAAATAGATACCAATGAGGTCGGGTCCGCAACCAGCGATTTGGTTGTTGGCGCCATCGACCGTGAGGTTGCTGATGTTCACGCCTGACGGTGCGGTCACCAAAATCTGAGCGCCGATCGGAAGCATGGAGGGTGTAAGACTCACGGCGTTTTGCACGATCCCGCCGGTTGGCGCCACGACCACGGCGGCTCCCAATGTTCCGGCGGTGATTCCTTTGATGGTCAACGGCTTCGGAATAGTAACTTGCTCGGGATAACTCCCCGGACAAATCAAGATGGTACCTCCCGCCGACGTAGCGGTGACGGCAGCACCAATGGTTGGGAACTGTATGCCGGCCTTGCAGGTACCTACGATCGCTGTTGCGGCGAATGCGGACGCGCCCAAGCTACTCAGGACCAGTAGCCCCAAGAGTAAGGAACAGAACTTTCTCATAATACTTTCTCCTTGAAGGATGAGTGGTTGTCTTCTCACAGAGTCTTTGCGATCTTCCATGGGTAGTGATGTTTAGCTGCATGGGTTGGCTCGGAGGGAATGGCGCACGCGACTGCATCAGCGGATGCGTGCATTGCCACTCTGAGCAATCCAGAGTGTTAAAAGGCTCGGCCTTCCGTAGCTCAATGAAGTTTGTTTACAGTGGAACCCGACCGTACGAGCCGGGTGAGGCCGTTTCTTTCCTGTAACTATACGGGCCTCCTTTTTACCGCCTGCCCGTGATCTCTGTCAATCAGAAAAACCAATCTTTGTTTCAAGTTTGCGGACGAGATTTCCACAGATCTTAGATCCTTCCCAGACCATTTTTAGACCGGAGATTCCCAGATGGGACAGTTGGAAGTGACGGTATTTCGGCACTGGGATTGGATCGTCTCAGAAATATCTCGTTCGCGCCCTGATCGTTCCCTCCGTGAACTGCTGAAGGTTGGATCTGGACCTTGGATCTCGACCTTGGATCTCGACCTTGGATCTGGATTATGGTCGGGGAAGATCGAAGAGTACTACATCCGAGCGTTCCTGTACTCGTTCGAGAACAACTTCACGAGCATCTGGAGAGATGGCGAAGTCTTGAATGGCGAATTCGGAAGGGAGGTTGGTCAACTGCCGCTCGGCACCCGTCCTCAGGTCGATGAGCCACAGGTTCTTGTGTTGAATCTCTCCTCGCAAGAGCACGAGCACCCGGCCGCCCTGGAGGAGTTCCATGTGTCGAGCTCCACGAGTAAGGGTGAACGGCGGCAAGGGATGCGGGGTGGCTTGGGCCGTGACGGCTGCCACGGAAAGCGTTGTTCCAATATCGGGGCCCGAGTAGAGAACGAAGCTTCCGTCTGGCGCCCACGTGGGATCGATCGAGTACTCCTGAACGAAGGGAGTGGCGGTGTGACCGTCAAGCGGAACGCGGAACAGGTGCGGCGTGCCGTGATCGTCTGCCGCGGAGGTGATGGATTGGCCGTCGGGCGCCCATGCTGGTGTCGCCTGCAGATTGAGCGAATCGGACACAATACGCGCGTGCGTGCCGTCAGCGTCCATCACGTATAAAAACGTCTTCGCTTGTTGCCGAATCGAAAATGCGATGTGGCGTCCATCGAAGGAGATTGCCGGTCCGCCGAGGATTTGTGCTCCCTCACTAGTCCAGAGCTCGGTACTATTCCCGTCGGCCAACTTCCAGATACTGTCGCCCGTACCCTTGGCGGCAACATAGAGGAGGAAGTTTGGACCCAGTCGTGGCGAGAACCCTGTACCGGTCGTCAACGAAATTGGAGCGGCGGCGGATAGTTCGGCCGGCGAGTCCGCGATCCGCAAGCGCCAGAGCGTTCTCTTCGGATTGGCCAGCGTTGCGACTAAACGGTGACCGTCAGCGCTGGCGGCCAGCGAAGTGTATCGGTCCGGACCAACGCGCAAGTTATGGGAAATCCGGCGCTTGGTGTCGATGGTATGAAGCCACGGTCCTGAACCGTCGGGATCGCTGGCGAGATACATTAACGTCCGCCGGTTCAATAGCACCGGATGACTCACATGCGCGTTGTGCGACGTAATCCGTTCGGGGATCCCCCCGGTTGCGGGGATGCGCCATATGTCCAATTTGTCAGGAAGGGCGCCTTGGATGAAGTAGATGAATGCCGAGTCGGGCGCCCATAGAGGGAAATGGGAGTGGAGACCAACGGGTGCAGTAAAGATCAGGCGTTCCCCAGACCGCGCCACGCCGTTCGACACGAACAGTGGGTCCCCGGGTCCGGGGGTGTGGTAAGCGAGTCGCGAGCCGTCGCGCGACCAGTCCAACTCGGCGACTCCTTCGAGGTAGGGTCTCGGCTGTCCCCCCAGCGTCGGAACCGCCCAGATGCTGATGTCTCCTCCGCTCGAGCTGGCTTGCTTACGAGCCCAGTAGGTAATAAGTGAGGCATCGGGTGAAAATCCCAAGGTACGGATCGACGGGTTGACGAGTTCCGGCGCACTCCCGCGGGTTAAGTTATGGAACTGTCCTGAACCGACCTGGGTCACCCAAACGTCCATGTGGCCGTCGCGATCCGAAAGAAAGGCTACGAGATGGCCGTCACGCGACACGGCGGCGGCCTGAGCCACTCCATCGAAGTTGGCGATGGTCTGAAAGCGGGCGTCAGCGATGGGATTTCGCCAAAAATATTCTGTTCTCTGAAGCCACAGGCCCACAGCCAGGACAACTGCCGCCGCGGCCAGCAGAAGTAATCCGGCAGCACGGTAGTAGTGACTCCAGCTGGGTGGTGTCGGCGAAGTAGTTGCGGCAACGCTCTGAACTGCATCGATCGGAGCATCGGTCCGTGTAGCACTGACGGGATTGGGGACTTCTTCGACAGCCGCTATGAATCGGTACCCTCGGCCAGTCACGGTCTGTAGATAGCGCGGCTCCTCCGGATCGTCATTCAAGACCTGTCGTATCTTCCGAATGGCAGCGTTGATGCTGTTGTCGGTATCGACGAAAACATCCTTACCCCAAACCCGGAGCACGATCTCGTCCCGTGTAACCAACTGCCCTCTCCGCTCAATCAGCAGAAGCAGTAGTTCCATCGGAAGGCGTTCGAGCTTGAGGGGTTTTCCTGAGCGGCGCAACTCGAAAGCCAGGCGATCGAACTCAAACTCATCACCGAATCGCATCGAGTTCGTCCCATTTGCCGCCATATTCTCACTCTGCAAAATTGGAGACCAATTCTATCTCTAATCCACATCACGCAACAAACCTAAGCTACTCAATAGTTTACGAGGTTCATGAAAAATTAAGACAACCGTAAGCCCGCCACTATTGGCCCCCTTTGGACTTCGCGCGATTCTGTGCACGCAGTTGGTGAGACTTGGAGCTACAACGCCGCTCCCGAGTTGAACACCCCCCGCTTCCGCCTAATTTCAACAACTCAGGAGGATTCTATGTTCCGTACCACTGTTCTACTTGCCCTTTCTCTCGTACTGATTTGCAGCACTCCCTCACTCATCGCCCAGCAGTCGGCCAGCCTCGGCAGTGTTGTGCCTTCCATGGTGAAGTTCAACGGCATAGTGAATGACGTCAGCGGCAAACCTCTGGCTGGCACCGTCGGGGTCACTTTCCTTCTCTACAAAGATCAGACCGGTGGCATGCCCCTTTGGATGGAAACCCAGAACGTGCAAGCCGACCGAAACGGACACTACTCCGTCATGCTGGGGTCGGCCACCAGTCACGGCCTGCCCGCGGAAGCCTTCGCTATCGGAGAAGCGCGCTGGCTTGGAATTCAGCCCAGCGGCCAGGCAGAACAGCCACGGGTGGTGTTGGCCAGCGTTCCCTACGCGCTGAAAGCCGCCGATGCCGAAACTCTTGGCGGCAGGCCAGCTTCCGCTTACATATTGGCGGCTCCAATCGCTTCCGGAGCCCAGTCTTCGACGAACCCAGCTGTAGCAGACGGTGTCGGCGCGTCTCCGGCAACAGCCGTAACCACAACCGGGGGCACGGTGAACGCGCTGCCCTTGTGGACGACGGGAAGCAACATTCAAAGTTCAGCGTTGACGCAAACGGGCACGGGAGCCACGGCAAAAATCGGCATTGGAACGACGGCACCGGCAACCACGTTAGATGTCAAAGGTGCCGCGACCGTGCGAGGGGCGCTGACCTTGCCCGCTACAGCCGCCGCCACCGCCGTAGCCGGTGCAAATTCGCAACCCGAGAATCAGGTTGCCTCTTCCTTCAGCAGTTCGACCAAGGCGGCTGTAAACCAGACATTTCAGTGGCTAGCGGAACCTGCGGCGAACAATACATCGGCTCCTTCCGGAACGCTGAACCTGCGTTATGGACTCGGAACAGCCACTCCCAGCGAGACGGGATTGAAGTTGAACAGCAAAGGAATCTTCACTTTCGCTCCCGGCCAAACCTTTCCCGGAACGGGAGGCACAGTCACCAGCGTCGGGCTGAGCGCACCCTCTTCCGACTTCACGGTGACGGGTTCGCCGGTCACGAAGTCCGGAACACTTGGCTTGCAATGGACCGTCGCTCCCTCCAGCGCGAATGCGGGCAATGCCATCGTGAAACGCGACCCGGCCGGGAACTTTAGCGCCAGCAAAATCACCGCTTTTGCGATGACGGCGAACACGGTTGGAAACAATGGCATAGCATTTTTTGGAACAACAACGAATGGCGATGGAGTTGCTGGCATGGACGCCGGCAACGGCAACGGCGTTTACGGGTCCAGCGTTTCCGGCTATGGGGTTTACGGCGGGAGCAACACCGCCGATGGAGTCCACGGCGTCAGCAACAGCAGTGCTTCGGGCGTCGCGGGGATCAATACCGCCGCGAATGGGACCGGCGTCTATGGCGCGGCTCCGGGCTGGTCCTTCACCGCCAACGGCAACACGAACCAGGATCGAACCTCTGGCGGCTGGGTCAAGGCGATGGTGTTTGCCTCCCCGAACGGAATCGCATATTGCTTCAATTCGACGCTCGCAGGAGCTGCGGCCACCACACCACCCTGCGGTTTCAACTACACCAAGTTTGCAGCTGGCGATTACAACATCGATTTTGGCTTCCAGGTGGACGACCGCTTCTTCGCCACTGGGGGCGGTGGCGGCGTCAACATCGTGTGTACAGATAACACGGCTGTCCCAGGTTGCCCCGGCAACGTGTTCAGCCAAAACCAGATTGAACTGATTTGGACCCAGTTCTATGGGGGACCACTCCTCGACACTAAGTACTACCTGACCGTGTATTGAGAGTTGCCGGTTCCACCAATGGATCACCGAGAGCTTTAGAAATTCCTGCCTGAGCTACGTAGAGGCAGGGGTCACAGCGGGAGGCCCGGGGGGACCTCCCGCTGCGAAAAGAAAATCGGGGATATCCGGAAGTGATCCTGATGTTTCCCCCCATGAGTCGTGGCTATGTCGAAAGCGGCCCATAACAGGACGATGCGCTTGGTTCCAGATGGGCAGGATTCCGAATCCGACTTTCGGTGCCGCTCAACCACAACCCACCCCCCTAGAAAAGTGCCAGGAGAATCTTATGAAAAACCTTGTTCTTGCAGTTTCCTTACTCTGTTGTGCTCTGCCGCTCGCGGCACAGACAGCTAACACCCGCGTGCCATCGGTTGTGAAGTACTCCGGCACTGCTACCGACATCAACAACAAACCTCTCACCGGAACCGTGGGGATCACTTTCCTTCTCTACAAAGATCAGACCGGTGGCGCCCCTCTTTGGATGGAAACCCAGAACGTACAAGCGGACCGGAACGGACACTATTCCGTCATGCTGGGGTCGGCCACCAATCACGGTCTGCCTGCGGAAGCCTTCGCTATCGGAGAAGCGCGCTGGCTCGGAATTCAACCCAGCGGCCAAGCGGAACTGCCGCGGGTGGTCTTGGCCAGCGTGCCGTACGCCCTGAAAGCCGCCGATGCTGAGACTCTTGGCGGTAAGCCAGCTTCCGCCTACATGATTGCTCCCGTAGCTGGCAGCAACCCAAGCAAGATGGCTCCCCCAGCCGAGCAAGCCAACGAGATCGTCTGCACCACAGCGACGGGCTGCAAAGCCGGTTTCGTTCCACTTTTCTCCAGCAACGGCGGTAGCGCCAAAGTGAGCGATTCGCTCATCAAGCAGAGCGGTTCTACGGTAACTATCAGCGGCAACGACGCCATCACCGGGAGTGAGTCCGTTAGTGGCAACATCAACGCCTCGGGATCGATTACGGGCGGCTTTGTGGGTGCCACGAACGGATCAGGGGCGGCAATCAACGGTACGAGCAATGGCACGAGCGCGGGGTCTGATGGCGTCGACGGGGTGACCACCAGCGGGACCGCGTCGGGGGTCGCAGGCATTAACCAATCCGGTGGAATCGGCCTTTATGGCACCGGCGGCACTGGCGTCTACGGCACTGGCAGTAATGGCGGGCAGTTCTTTGCCACCCGCTATGGCGTCTATGGACAGTCAGCGGGTTCTAGCATCCTTGGGAGAGAGATTCCGCTTGCGGGTGTCTGGGGCGATACGAACTCTTCGTTTTCCGCTGGCGTGGCCGGGACGGGGCAGGATGGGCTTGGCGGAATCTTCCTGAACGACTCTCCTAGCGGCCTCTACTCGCTTGTCGCCGCCAGCTACTCCAGCAGCGGCCCTATGTTTTCCGCAGAGAACATGGCCAACGGAGTCAGCTGCACGATCAACCCGTCGGCTCAGCTCCATTGCGACGGTGGCATTGGAGCCATGGTTCATCTCGACAGCGGCAAGCGCAAGGTGGCCATGTCTGGCATCGAGTCGCCAGAGAACTGGTTCGAAGATTTCGGTTCCGCGCGGCTCGTTAACGGAGTTGCTGTCATCCAGTTCGACCAGGATTTCATCCAGACCGTCAATACCGAGAAAGACTACAGGGTGTTTCCTGTGCCAAACGGCGACTGCAAGGGACTGTATGTGACCAACAAGTCCGCGAGGTCTTTCGAGGTGCGCGAACTCGGAGGCGGCAGCTCGAATATCCACTTCGACTATCGCATAACAGCCATCCGGAGGGACTACGAGACGGTCCGCTTCGCCGACCATACCAAGGACCTCAATCCAAGAAAGATGATCGAGCAGATGCGGAAAGCTAAGCCAGCATCGTCCACGAATCCGGTATCGGTGAAGCCTGCTTCAGCAGCCAGGACCGGGGTTCCCGGACCGCAACAGATAGACAAATAGCGGCTACCGAACCGAAACCGCATTCTCACTTCGCGCAATTGGCGACGTGATTAGCGCTACCTGATTGTCTCGCATTTAGAACGCTGGTCTCTTTGATCGAGGCATACCAGGCTTCAGATGATGAGACCCGCACTGAGTCAAACCTTAATCCAGGAGAATGCACATGAAAACCGTAACTCGTCGAAACCTACAGAACCTCGCACTTGTGCTCACGCTCGCCTGCCTGTTTGCAGCCAGCGCCGTGTGCAGCTTCGCTCAATCCACCACTCTGATACCGCGCCCGGACAACTATGACAAAACCGCCGACAACCGTAAGCTTCTTCGGCCACCCGCGGCCTCACCCACTACCATCAACTGTTCCTATAACTTCACGTCCGGCTCAGCTGACACCTACCTGCAGTATTGCGTGACCGCGAACGGCAATATTCCTCAGATGCAGTCGCCTGCTGGCCAGTCGCTCATTGGCAGCGGCATCACGGTCGGTGAAGGCTATGGCGTTTGCAACGAAACACCCGCAACAGCTTACTGGGACTATGCAGGATGGGGCGACAGCGGAAACTGGGGTCCTGCGACCACTGTCAGCCAAACGGCCACGACGGTGAAGATCGCACGCACAACCATCGACGGCATTTGGACTCTCACGCAAACCCTCGCCCAAGACAAAGCCACACCCGGCGTCAGGATTACGATGGCGCTCAAGAACAACACCGCTGTTGCCCGTAGGGCTTACTTAGTTCGCTATGCCGACGTGGATGCTGGCGTTTGGATTAACGACAACTTTGACGCCACTGCGGACAGCGCATTTGGATGGGCTACCACCACGGGCGTGAACGACGGGTGGGGTCTGATGATCAAGAACACCGGCGCGCGCTGGGGGTATACGAACGGCTTTGGGCAACCGATCTTCAATCCGCCGAACCCTTGCGCTTTTGCTTTCAACTGGATTGGAGAGGTCAACAATACCGACGGGTCGATCGTTCTGGTTTACGTCGACACCATCAAGGCCAACCAAAGCAAGACGGCAACCATGATCTACCGGGGTATGTAGTTGGAGGGGAGCCCCAGATTTGCGTCTAACCGCACCGACGCGAATCTGGGGCTGATAACCCGTTACCAGAACGGCTGCGCGGCAGATTGAGTCTGCGAACTCCCACTCTTCCTTGCCTCACCTTCCCAGCAAGGCGTTCACCCAGATTCCAACGCCTGCCAGACTTGTGAGAATGATCTCGGTCGCTTCGGGTATATTCTGCCTTTTGCTCCAAATGCCGATGCACAGCAAAACGAGCAGAAACATCCCTACTGTAATAAATCTGGCGGTTGCTCGAATTGGGCCGCTCTGTTTCAATGTAGCCCCCAAGTTCAAGAATTGAACTTTTCACTTCAAGGTCAACGAATCTCGAGAGTGCGCTACAAATGCAACCCGTTACCTACCATTGGAGCCCGCCCGTTGCTACCTTCCATCCTTGTGGTTGCGAGGCGGTTCAGCGCGTTCTCGAAAAAGAAATCGGTCTCGAGAGTCTCCTGAGGAGTCGTGGCGTCTGTTTCTTCTGAGAGAACAATCATCCATTCGCTCTCGGGAACCAGGCTTTCCTTTTCTTCAACGATGTGTGCGTTCTTAGCCGCGTTCGAGCTAGAGCTACCAAAAGAGTTCATTGTCTTGATCCTCCATGTTTTTATCATCGATGAAATTTCAAACGAGAAAACATGAAAGATTGATCTTCATGAGGCGATCAAAGTTAGGATTTGCGGATCAAATATTGAGCAGCTATCAAATTTTGAAGAGTCGGCAGGGATTTGGCACGGAATGGATAGCGACAGTGGCTTGCGCAGGTAGCGTCGCTCGGGCAGCGTTATGCCTGAGAGGTGCGACTAAGAGACCCCCTCCCGGCATCTCTGGCTCCGCATTCATTTCGAGTCCAATGCTACTCGTTTCTTTTTTTCTTCCCGCTTGAACGCGGCGTCTTGTCAGCAGTAAACCCACGGAGTTTGATGGTGTTCTGCGCCGCGCGTAGCAACTCCGCCTTGTCGGAGAACCTGAGGCCTCGGCCGCTCAGCTGCTCGTTGAGCCAAACATCAAGCTGTTCCGAGTACTTGTCGATCCGTAATGCCTTGAGAGCCTTCATGTCGGCGTCCCTCGGAATCGGAGGAAACCAGCGCCCTCGCTCTTTCTTCGCCGACTCAATAGCTCGTTCAACTACCGTCGCCTGGTCTTTGAAGTGCTGATTTTCCAAACTCAGGGCGTGGTAGCTGGCCATCGCGCTCGTGGCACGACCTAGATTCTCGCAGGCAAAGTATGCCCGAGCCATAACCAACCATCCCCAGCCTATGTCAGTGCGATCCAAGGGCCTCTTTTCCGGCTCGGTAAGGCACTCCAGGAGTGTCACGCTTTTCGTCGCAAACTCCCAGCCTTCCATCGCCTGAACTGGGTGATTTAATTCGAGTTCAAGCTCACCGTAAAGAGCTAGAGCTCGAGTAAGTATGTCGTTGTAATGGGATCTGTGATCTGACGCAGCTAGCGTCCGTTGGCATCTTTCAATCGGAACCCTAACCTCCTCCAACTCGTGGCTTGGCACTCCCGAGGGGAATCTGTCGCGTTTTTGCGCCAGCAGAATTCGTCCCTCCAAATAAGCGTCATCCGCATCCCAGATGGACGGGCCTGATTTACGCAGTTGGGGCAGGTCCTCCCGAATAGTATTCAGCGCCTTGGAGAAGTCGCGATTGTTGAGGTGTGCCTTTGCGAGCTCGTTCCGACAACGCTGAATATGTCCGTTATGCTCGTGGCTTTTAAAGACGACAAGAGATTTCTCCAAGAGTTCGATGGCAGGTTTCAGGTCCTTCCCCAACTGTCGAAGAATTGATCCGATCAGGTAGTCGACGTAGGAGGTTGTCAGTTTATCTGTAGAGGACTCAGCCGCCTTGAGAAGAGTCTTGGCCGCATAGGACTCTCGGAGGGCCCGCGCCAATTCGCCACGGTCCAGGAATAGTCGCGCGAGCGCGATCAGCGTAACAGCGAGTCTATAGCGGGAATAGGGGTGCCGATCAGCTATATCGACGCACTCAGCAATTTCTTCACAAATGCGTAAGGCCTCGGTGTAGTGGGTTTCGGCATCCTCGATGTCTTTCGAAGTCCCGAGAGACTGTGAGTGCCGGCCAAGTGCAAAAGCGATGCGGTGACGAAGCTCCAAATACTGGCCTTCCGGCAGTTGCGCCGATGCTCGACGTGCCTCCATCACGACGTCAAGGGCAACAGCGACGTCACCAGATCGGTGTTGCGTTACGGAATGCACGGCCATGTACCATAAAAGCTGGACAAAAAGCTCGGAACATCGCTCGAATTGGCCTTCCTCCGCAGCGAGACGTCTGACTTTTCCCAGCTCTTCTCCAATGAGCTCGCACGCGAGTTCCAGGTCTCCGCTGCGGTCGGCGAGATCGGCGAACCTCCGCCGCGCCTCCAGGATGGTCGTGGCGGTTTCCGTGTCCTGGTTGTCAAGATGTGTCGTCAAAGACCCAATCTGGCGTAGCAGGGACGCACCGGCTCTCAGCCACTCCTTGGATACTGCCGTCCCGGCGCGGTTTGCCTTTTGAGCTTCCTTGCTGCGCTCGGCTAGTTGCTCGAGAATCGTTGCCATAAAGTCTTCCTGAGGGCAGGCAGTATAACATCCAGGCGAAAATTGGAACTCTCGCCCTCAATCTCTCGAACGCCCCCAACAGCTTGACAATACCTCACTCACATCCCTATAATTAGCACTCGTGAGCACTCAGTGCTAACACAATCACTAACTACCTTGTTTTTCATGAACTTGGGTCCCTACCATCTTCATCTCTCGAAAGGAGTTCAACACCATGTCTACAAAATTTACCCCATTGCACGACCGCATCGTGATTCGTCGCGTGGAGGAAGCTGAAACCACTCGGGGCGGCATCATTATCCCCGATAGCGCCAAGGACAAACCGCAGGAAGGCGAAATCATCGCCGCCGGTCCG
>Ga0209068_10000512_pt1 | contig 20994 bp, 20 predicted proteins | sample ColStrG_CSR_2012_FD_187200 | JGI IMG/M metagenome (GOLD analysis project Ga0209068, IMG submission 187200) | Freshwater sediment microbial communities in response to fracking from Pennsylvania, USA - Cold Stream Run_MetaG_CSR_2012 (SPAdes)... | ecosystem: Environmental > Aquatic > Freshwater >...
TCGTCAGCGCAGCGGCGGATTGGACGGTCGCTCGAACATTGGAACATATCCGCTCGGTCGGGGCCGGGAGCGAGACGATTTACGCGATCTACATCGTCGATCCTCAAGACCGCCGGCTCTCCCGCGCCCTGTCGCTCCGCCAGCTCATCTTGAGCGAGCCGCAGGCCCGCGTCGCCGAGATCGGTCCTCCGCGCAAGCCGGTGACCGTGTCGCCCTCGACCGATCGTGCGGAGGTGGCGCGTCTCATTTCCAAATACGATCTGCTGGCCGTACCGGTGGTGGATGCCGCCGGACGGGTGATCGGCATCGTGACGGTCGATGACGTGATCGACGCCATCGTGCAGGAAGACACCGAGGACGCGCAGAAGTTCGGCGGCATGGAAGCGCTCGACCAGCCTTACATGCAGATCGGCTTCGGAGCGATGATCAAGAAACGCGCAGGATGGCTATGCGCTCTGTTCCTGAGCGAAATGTTGACCGCCAGCGCCATGCAGTCGTTTCAGAGCGAGCTCGAGAAAGCCGTCGTTCTGACCCTGTTCATTCCCCTGATCATGAGCTCGGGAGGCAATTCCGGATCACAGGCAACCTCGCTCATTATTCGGGCTTTGGCCTTGGGAGAGGTCCGGCTGCGGGACTGGTGGCGCATTGCTCTGCGCGAGCTGCCGGCCGGGTTGATGCTGGGTGCGATACTCGGATCTATCGGTATCGTTCGAATTTCACTGTGGCAGTTCGCGGGATTCTACGACTACGGATCGCATTGGGCCCTCATCGCGCTGACGGTCGGAATGGCGCTGGTGGGGATCGTAACTTTCGGATCCATGTCCGGATCCATGTTGCCATTCGTCTTGAAACGAATTGGATTCGACCCTGCCAGCGCCTCGGCCCCGTTCGTTGCGACGCTCGTGGACGTGTCCGGATTGGTGATCTACTTCAGCATTGCCTATGTCATCCTCAAAGGCACGCTTCTCTAAATCTAGAACGTACCCCGCGCCCGGCTCCCAAACGCCGGGCAAGCCTGGTACCAGGCCAAACCGCCCTCGTGGCGCACGAAAGCGCGCTCGGCCCAAGCCATTCCTCGACCAAGGAGTCCGCCCGCGTCACCGCCGACGCGTTCGCCGCGCAGGGGCGCGCGCGGAGACGGCGTTGCGCGAGCGCTATCGTCTCGGGCAGAACGGCGGCTGAAAGTCTTGTGAATGAATGCGAGCCCGGTAACGCCGGCCAAAACGTCAGCACGAGTCAGGGAGCGCCTTTTCCGAAGCGCTCCCTGCTCATCGCGACCCTATGTGAGGAATTCGCTCAAACGGCGTCTTTGACGGCCTTTACCGGGCGAGCCTTGATGAGCTTCCGGGCTGGTTTGGCCTTGAAAACGGTCGGCTCTTTGGTGAATGGATTGATGCCCTTGCGCGCCTTGGTGGCAGGCTTTTTGACGACGACAAACTTGGCGAAGCCCGGCAGCACGAAGGCCCCGGTCTTCTTGAGCTCCTTGTAGCCGACGCTCGCCAGCGACTCGATGATGCCCTTGACATCCTTTCGCGTCAGACTGCCAGAATGCTGGTCCGCAATTGTTTGAATGAGTTCCGACTTCGACATTTGCTTCATGCTGATGACCTTTCTCGAATCACATAGGGATTAAAGCTGGTTGGCCCCCTGTGTGCAAGGAACAACAAGCACCGAGTCACACCTGATTCAAGGGGAATTCACGCTTGGGAAGGCATTTTCGCGCACCTCAGGCCGGGATATGAGCGTGCGCCCGGCCATCGCTCGGCCTCCAAATCCGCCCCGACCGGTGCCCAAATCCGACCGTCTCGAACGCCGGGCACGGACACGGCAGCGCTTGCGGCACCGCAACCGGTCGGGAACGAAACGACGGCGCAAGCGCAGATTGACGTGCCGCCGGCCGCCGGCTTTTGGAGCGCCGGCCGCCATTGCGGGGCGCCGGAAGCATCACGGAACGGAGGTAGCTTGATCAGGAGCGACCGATATTTGCGCATGCGCAGCAAATACCGTCAGTGCCGGCCACATCTCCAAGTCTGACTTGTTCAGGTTGTCGAGTCTGGGCCGCGATGGTGATGCCCAAGACAGTGAGCCAAGTGCGGCGCGGCATAGAGTTCTGGGGGAGCTTCGTGTTCCGAAGGAGCTTCGCGTTACGCGGCCCACGTCCTTTCAATCAGGCTTTGCCGCCGCATCGCCTCGCCGTCGCGACCCTGACTTGCTGGATCGGCCACCGCGGGATCGATCGTCTCGGCCACGTGGTCAGATCGGCGGCTACTTCTTGAAACCCTTTCGGAACAGTTTGCCGAGCCGGAAGGCGTTGTCGGTCCAGTCGCCCTTCGGAGAGGGCGGAGCCGTGGATTGCTTCATCCGCTTGATCTGCTTGACCCCACGGCCCAAGCGAAACAGGATGTCCGACCAGGTCCCCTCGGAAATTCCTTCCGGCCCAAGCTGCTTTTGCAGGCGTAGTTTGAGCGTCTGCGCGTTGGCTCGCTCGTTTTCGGTTGCTGCGGGATCCAGGAGAACCGCCGCAATAGCGCGAAGCTTCCGCTGGATTGCCTCGGCTGACCATGCATTCTCGCTCACAGGCACTTGCCACATCCTACGGTCGATTCGGACTTGCTGGACGGCTTCAATCTAGCGCATCCCTAGCCGCTTTGCCAAAGGCGGAAAGTGCCTGGATCACCCGGCCGGCGGTAGCCTCGGCGGCACAGCCGCGGAATTCGCGGCTTGTCCCCCCTACCTTGGTAAGCGCCGGCGCATGCGCTAGTATTGCGGCCACAGGCGTCGCTCGAGAACGCCGGCGGCACGGGAGGACACGATGCATTCCACCATGACGAAATGGATTCTCAGCGCGGCTGCGCTCGCGCTCGTGACGGCGGGTGCGGTCGTCGGTGTCTCGGCCCAGCAACAGGCGCGGCAACAGCCGGCGTCGGCCCAGCCGGCGGAGCCGGCCAAGGACTACAATCAGCGTGCGCTCGAGATCTACGAGTTCAGGAAGGCCGCGCAGAGCGGTCCGCATCGCGGCCAGGAAATCTACTATTACAAATGCTGGATGTGCCACAACGAGCTGGCGCAGGGCGGCGCGCCCAAGCTCGCCGGCCTGTTCAAGCGCACCACGCTGGTCACCGGCGAGCCTCTCAACGACGAGACCGTCAAGAACCAGATCCGCAACGGCAGCGCCAATATGGGCGCCTACAAATACGTCTTGAACGAGGCCGACCTGAACGACCTGGTGAGCTGGCTGCACGACGAGAAATGCTGCTGGAATTCCGATGCGCCGCCACCCAACCCGCGCTACAAGGCAAGCGCCGCGGCGCCCGCGCAATCGCTCTACGCGGCGCTCACGGGCGGCCCCAAGGGCCTGGTCAAGAACGCCCGCGGCGAGCCGATCGAAGGCATCATGGTGCAGCTGATCGCGGAGCAGAGCGCGATCCGCACCACGGTCTTCAGCCACGCCGACGGACGCTACGAATTTCCCAAGGTCGCGCCTGGAACCTATACGCTGCGCATCGCCAAGCCGAAGGAGTTTTATCCCTGGTCCAAGGAGAAGGTGGAGATCAAAGGCGCCGATGCGCTCGAGGACATCACGCTTCTGCGGGTGACCGCAGGCGAGTTCCTGCCGCCCTTCCCGGAGATCGCGGCGCAGCTCACCGGATCGGAATGGCTGCAGAACCTGCCCGGCACCGGCGAGGACAAAAAGACCCTGACGGTCTATTGCAATTTCTGCCACGAATATCAGCAGATCTTCCGCAACCACTATGACGAGAGCGCCTGGGCCAAGATCGTCTTCCGCATGACCCATGGGGCCGGCTCCACGCTGATCAATATCCGCAATCCCGGCCGCCTGTCGCCCGCCGACGAAGCCAGGTTCGCGCATTGGCTCGCCACCGCCCGCGGGCCAGATTCAAAGGATCCGAACTTCGTGGTGCAGCCGCGCCCGCAAGGGCGGCAGACGAAGGCGGTCATCACCGAATACGAATTGCCGCGCCTTGATATCTCGGCCCACGACACGGCCGGCGATGCCCAGGGCCGGGTCTGGTACTCGACCCACCGCAGCTCCTATGTGGGAAGGCTCGATCCCGCCAACGGCCGTGTCGAGGAATATCACGTGCCGTTGCCGCCGGAGGGTTCGCTGCCCGGCACGCACTGGATCTTCGTCGACCCGAAGGGCGCGATCTGGGGCTCCGAGAACTGGGCGCACAGTATCTGGACCCTCGATCCCAATATGAAGGACTTCAAGCGCGTGCTCTGGAAGGTCCAGGAGCCCGTCAACTCGCCCATGGGCGGCAACTACGCCCTCGACGAGGAGGGCAATATCTGGCGCTGCCGCGACGGCGCGGTCGACCGCATCAGCGGCGCCGATGGGAGCAAGCTCGAAAGCGCCAAGACCAAGAAGTTCGCCTCCACCTATGGCAGCGCCATGAGCTTCGATCACCGCTACTTCGGCGGCGGCGCCTGGCCGCGGGACGGCATGGTGATCTACGACCGCAAGACCGGCGAGGTGTTCGAGCCGGAGACCAGCCCGAATTCGGGTCCGGCGCGCGGCGAGTTCGATGCCGCGGGCAATTACTGGGCGGCCGGCCGCGGCGGCTCGTTGATCAAGTTCGACATCAAGGAGAAGCTGGTCCACGAATATCCGCTGCCCACGCCCTATACCTCGCTCTACACCGCCAAGGCCGACAAGAACGGCGAGGTGTGGGCCGGCGAGCTCAACGGCGGACACTATCTGCGCTTCGATCCCAAGACCGAGCAGTTCACCACCTACACCCTGCCCGAGCCCTTCGCCATGGACCGCGAATCCTGGATCGACAATTCCACCAGTCCGGTGTCGGTCTGGTTCGTCGACCACGACGGCTGGCTGGTACACATCCAGCCGCTGGATTGAGGGACGCGAACGACCCTCGTCCCCCTCCGTCCGGAGAGGGACGAGGCGCCCGTCCGACGCTCAGGCCGGCGCCATGGCTGCCGTGATGGCCGACGTCAGGCCATAGGACTCCAGCAGGCGAACCCCGAGCCGCGTCTGCTCCGGCGGCGCCTCGCAGCGCTCGAGGATGTCCTTCACGTAGACCTTGAAGGTCGGAAGCTCCGTGATGGCGCTGGAATCGTCCGCCTGGAAGTTGATGAACAGGTGGACGAAGTCCGCTCCATCCCGGAAGAGCGCGTAGGCCACGTGTTTCGGCGCCGCGGCCCGCAGCTCGGCGAACACCGCCCGGGCCAGGGTCTCGTTCTCGGCGGCACGGTTCGGCTTGGCGGTGTAGCGCACCAGTGTCACTCTCTGCATAGTGTTGGTCCTTTCGTCAGACGGCGCGCATGCGCCGATGTGGTCAAGGACGCCGGGGCGGCGTCCAACGATTCCCGGCATAAAATTTTTTCGTCGGGACCGAATCCTTTGCCCGGCGTCCGGCGTCTTTGGGACCAGGGCCGCGACGTCCGGCGGCGGCCGAGCGGAAGGGAGCCGGCATGGCGGATGGCAGCTTGGAGGCAGAGGCTTTGGGCCGGCTGATGGCGGAGCTGCGCCCGCGCCTGCACCGCTATTGTGCCCGCATGGTCGGCTCGGCGATCGACGGCGAGGACGTGGTCCAAGAGGCCTTGGCCAAGGCCGCGGAGGCGTTTCCAGCCGAAGGCGGGATCGAACGGCCGGAGAGTTGGCTTTTTCGCATTGCCCACAACACGGCCCTCGATGCCTTGCGCCGCCGCAAGCGGCAGGCTGCGATCCGATCCGACATCGATCTGGCCGATCTGGCGGACACCAGCGCCGCCACCGATGCGCGCGTGGCTGCGGCCGCGGGCCTCGCCACCTTCCTTCAGCTGCCCGCCGCCCAGCGCTCGAGCGTCGTGCTGATCGACGTTCTGGGTCATTCGCTGACCGAGACGGCCGAGATCCTCGACTTCACCCTCCCCGCCGTGAAAGCCGCCCTGCACCGGGCGCGCACGCGGCTGAAGGAGCTGGCCGACGCGCCCGAAGACCCGGCACCCACCTTGTCCGCGGCGGAGCGGGAGCGGCTACGCGCTTATGCGGACCGGTTCAACGCCCGCGACTTCGATGCGTTGCGCGATCTCTTGGCCGAGGACGTACGGCTCGACTTGGTGAACCGCAGGCGCTTGGCGGGCCGCACCGACGTCTCGGCCTATTTCAGCCGCTATGCCGAGGTCTCCGACTGGCGGATCACACCCGGCTTGGCGGAAGGCCGCCCGGCCCTCCTGGTCAGCGATCCGGCCGATCCGACCGGCGCCATCGGCTATGTGGTGCTGCTCGACTGGGCAGACGGACGGATCGCCGCGATCCGCGACTTCCGATTTGCGCCCTATGTGACTGAGAGCCTGGTCGTCTCGCGCCTGTAGAGCGTTCGGCGGTCGATTGCTTCGATTGCGCGTCAGGAGGTGCGAGATGAACAACTCGGCGAACGCCGGCTCTTCGTGGATCACGCGGGTGATGTCTGCCTTTGCTATTCGCGCGATCACACATTCCGTCAGAGCGCGTGGGGTGCCCCTCACGTCCTTGGATCGAGCGAGGCTCCACGCGAAGGCAACGTCAGAGACACCGCGGTCCCCGTGTCGCCGCTCTCCCGTTTGAGTTGGCCGCCGAGCTGTTGGGCGAAACCTTCGATCAGCCGGCCGCCGAGGCCGGAATCGGCCCGTCCAGGATCGACCCCCTTGCCGTCATCGGAAACCGTCAGGCGGAGCTCGCCTGGCGCCCGCTTCAACGTCACCAGGACCGTGCCCTTCGTTTCGTCCGGAAAGGCATATTTGACGGCATTGGTCACGAGCTCGTTCACCAAGAGCCCGATCGTAATTGCCCGATCGGTCGGCAGGAGCTCGCTCTCGATGTCGGTCTTGAGCACGATGGACGTGCCGCCTTCCTTATGCACCGATGCGATCAGGTCGCGGCATAGCTCGTCCAGATAGGTCGCCGCGTCGACCGCCTCGACGGTGTCGGCTTTGCTGAGCTGGGAATAGAGCCGCCCGAGTGCGTTGATGCGATGTGAGACCCTTTCAAGCGCCGCTTTGGCCTCGGCGCTTTTCTGGCCCCGCGCTTCGATGCCGACCATTGCGGCGATAATCTGCAGGCTGTTCTTGACCCGGTGGGTCAGCTCCTGCAACAGCATGCCGATACGCTCGCCCGCGATCGCGTGCTCGCGCTCGAGACTTACGCGCTCGGTGACATCTTCGATCGCCAGGAGGATCTGTTGGACCTTGTTGCCAGACCGATAAACCTTGCGTGCGTTGAGCACCATGACGCGCCGGCCGATTGAAGGGAACAACCGCTCGACCTCGAAGGCCTCGATGGATTTTCCACCAGAAATGATGGTCTCGAGCGCGGTGCGGAGCTCGAGAATGTCCCACTGTCCGTCGCCGACCTCATAGAGCTTCCGGCCGACGGCATCCTCTGGCTCGACCGCGAACGTGTGGCAGAAGGAACGGTTCGCGAAGCGGACGGTCAGATCGGAATCGAGCACGAGGAGGCCCTCGCGAACCGTCTCCACGAGATCCCAAGGGTCAACTTCAAAAGGGTCGACTTCACGCACGGCAACGACTCCTGCGCAGCCTCGCACCCCCTGGTGAAGGGCCCCGGCCTCGGCAGCAAAAATACGATCTTACCAGAGGGCCGCGCCCTCAGCCCTGCTGGATTGCCGATTGTGCTCTAGTTGGGATGGGTCTGTCGGTAATGTACATTACCGATTCAGCGGGGAGCCGCTTTTTATGCGTATGTCTTCGGAAGGTGAAAAGCGAGGCGCGCTTTAACCAACTGATAACATTCACATGATTCTTCGGTGAGGCCCTCCCGATCAAGTATCGTGACCTGCCGGCGGCCGCGCTCGATCAAGCCGGCGCGTTCGAGCTCGCGGGCAGTATTCGTGATGGTTGGCCTCTGAACGCCCAGCATTTCGCCGAGGAGGCTCTGGGTGATCGGCAGTGCGTCGCCGTCGCTGCGGTCACGCATCATGAGCAGCCAACGCGCCAGCCGCTGCTTGAGGCTGTGCGCACCGTTGCACGCTACCGATACCAGGACTTGCTCGAGGAAGGCCTGAATGTAAGCGGACATGATATTTCGGAAGGACGGCATCGACTCCATCGCGTGCACAAAGGCCGCGCGCGTCATCTTGGCGGCGCTGCCCGGGATCTGCACCAAAAGTCTTACGGAGGAAGTCTTGGCGCCGAAGAAGGCTTGCATACCCGTGCACCCCTCCCGACCGACCGTTGCCATCTCAATGACGCTGCCGTCCGCATAAACCGCGACCACCGAGACGACACCGCTATCGGGGAAGTAGACGTGGTCGAGCGGACTATCGGCGTCCATGAGAACCTGGTCGCGTTCACAGCGAATGCGTTCAAGGGCCGGCATGAGTCGCTTGAGATTGCGGGATGGCAGGGCGAGCAAAAGCCGATTGCGGGGCCAATCTGATAGAACGCTCATTCCCTTAAACCCCGCTCGGTTCGCTTTAGTTCCAAGCGGAGGCGAATGAGGGTCGGCATGACCGACTGCCAGCACTTGCGGCGATCCTGCGGTTGGCCGGCGTGGGACGAATTCGTCGTCCTACCAATGCCCCTTCCGGCGGTTCCACGCGTAGAGCAGGTCGGCGAACCGATCATATCCGATGCGCGCGATCTGATGGATGACCGGCAGGCCGAGCACCCGCCCGAGCCAGACGTCGCCCGGGGTTCGCAGCCAAATCGCGATCGCGCAGTCGGCCCCGACGTGCAGCCGCCCGTCCGCGTCGACCGCGTGCAGCCGGCGCCGCACATCCTCGACGCCGGCGCCGAAGCGAGCGAGCGCTTCGGGCTCGCGATCGATGTCGCGGAATTCGATGGCGCCGGCCCGGGCCGCACGGACCAGCCGGTTGCGCTGCCAATCGATTCCGGCATTACAGATGGGGCATTTCGTATTGTACCAAACCGTGAGCTTCGGACTCATTTTTCGGCCGAGGCGCCCAGGACGTCCAATTGATGTCGCGGCGCCGAGCCATCTTTCGTGCGGCAACTCATAGGGAATATTTCCCGTAGAGATCGCCGTCCGGCCAATCTTTGGTCTGGTTGGAGGTCCAGGCCGCGAGCCCGCCGGCGGAGGCCGCGAGGAATTCCCGCCGGCTTGCGCCTGGTCCACGCCTTGCCCCGAGCGAACCGACAGCAGAGCTCATGGCTGTCTCACTTCGGAAGAAACGCCTCGGTGTAGAGCTTGCTCATGTCGGGTTCCGCGGGCAGCACCTTGAGCTCGACATACGACTTGGCGAGCGTCGCCAGAGCCTTCGGATTGAATTTGCCGTCGTCGGAAAACATCGGCATCAGCTCGTCGTAATTGCGATTGGTAATGCCCTCGTCCTTGCTGATCACCTCTTTGGCGATGGCCACCGTCTCGGCCTTGTTCTTTCGCATGAAGGCGATGGTCTCGAACCAGCCTGCGAGGAAGCCGCGGATCGCGTCGGGCTTGGCGGCGATCAGCGAATTGGTCGCGAAGATCACATGGATGTGGAAGTCCGCGATGTCGGTGAAGCGGACGAGGATTCGGCCCGCATGGTTCTGCTCGAGCTCGAGAGCATTGCCGAGATCGGTGATCAAACCATCGATGTCCCCGCGCTTGAGCGCCGCGATCTGCCCCGGCATCGCGCCCATGGGCACGATATCGATGCCGTCGGGACCGAAGCCCTGCCGCTTCGACGTCTCGCTGACCAGCCAATAGGTGAGCGAGCCGACCGTCGATACGCTGATCTTCCGGCCCTTGAGATCGGCGGCCGTCTTGGGCCCATCCGGACGGACCACGATGGCCAGGAGAAGCGGCGGACCGGCCATCGCGGCCACCGCCTTGATCGGCACGCCCTTGGCGATGAACGCCATGGCGGGTCCGGAACCGAGCGCAATATCGAGCGAATCGGCCGTCATCGCCTGCTGCATGCGGGCGTCGCCGGCAAACGCGATGGATTCGACCTCGATCCCGTGTTTCGCGAACAATCCCTTGCGCATGCCGATGTCGAGCGGCGTGAACGAGAAAGCCTCCGGCACCGCCTTGCCGACGCGCAGTTTCTCCGCCGCCGAAGCCGGCAGCATCGACATCGCGATGGTCAGCGCGGCGATGCCGAGCGACGCCCGGGCGATGGAATTCATCTGATCCTCCCGCTTCAATTTCGGTGCTTGGGTAGACGGGCCTCGATGTCGATGGGCGCTCCTCCGCCGCGCAGCGCAAGGCTGCCGGCATAGGGGCGGATACGCGAAACACGGCCGGCCGGCAGCATATCTGAAAGCATTGGAACTGTCGCATTGGAGCGTCCGACCATTTTCAGGAGGCGGCCTGCAGCAAAGGCGGGGGCGGATTCCGGCTTTCCGTCCGAAAATACGACAATGCAAAAATGCCTAGGCGGCTTCTGGATCCCGTCTGTGTGAAATCGCTTTAATGCGTGGTCGGTGGGTCGTCCGGCGGCGCCATCAGCGCCTCCGAGAAGGGAAACGCCAGGACGACCTCGCCACGCTCGTCCGTCACCTCCAAAGAGGCCGTCAAGAGGTTCGGCGTTCCGCGTTGATCCCGCAATATCTCCCGGATCATTGCTCTGGCTACCTCCCAGGCGTGATCGGGGTCGCGCAACTCTTCGCCTTCCGGGTCGGCGATCAAGTCGTCACCGATCCGGGTGTTAAAGAAGTAGCGGGGCATCAGGTTCACTCTGCACGATCGGTGGGGCACGCACGGGGCCGTCGTCCTTAAATCAAAGGATGAGGAGGGCAGCTTCCGCTCGCCCGAGCCTCCGCGGATGAAGTGGGGCTGAGCGCATTTCGAAGCGCCCCGGCTCGCAACCTCGCCCAAGCGTTCTATCTCATGATGCCGCTGCGGCGATGATCTATTTCACGCTTTGCGGATTCGCCCCATCGCCGGCGCCTTCGCCCCCTATCGCGCCCATGGGATAAGCCGGTGCCAAAATACCGGCCGCATGTGCTCGTGGCCCCATATAGTAATGTCTCGTGCTTCCCCGTTCCCACTCCCCTTCAGCGGTGCCAGGCGAAAGGCGAGTTTGCCATCGCCCACGGGCGGCCGGCGCGCACGGTCAAAGTGCCATGATGAGGGGGAACATCGTTGCTTCCTCTCGCACGACCGCGCGGCCTCACGCCGCGCAACGCGGACCGAAACGGCCGACTCGGGCGGATGCGAACGCGATTCATTGAACGAGCCGTCACCCAAATTGCGGTCACGCGAGGGCGAACCGATTCTCCGGCGATGCTGAACGCTGCGCGCAAGCCGGCAGCGCAGCGGCTCCTTTCGCGATGGGCGAGGTGCGGTTGTTGATGGCACCGGTATAGTTGGGCGCAGCCGCGCCGCCGCGAACGGTAGCTACCAACCGCATTAGGGTCGCGATACCGTCTCGATTGCTGAAGCGGATTTCTGCCGCGCGACATCGTCGCGTGCGATGCATCGGTGCAAGCACGCGCTTGCCGTAGCAGAGTATGGCGATCATCAAACCATCTCCGTGATGCCCGGGGCGCGGCACCATTTCGGCAGATTTCGGCCCGACTTGATTTACATCATCAAGCTCACGATACGGCCTGCGGCGGGTGTTTGTTTGGTGCGCCGCGTGCTCGACTTTCGCAATTGCGGCCTCTCACACGATTACCTCTGACGCAATTGCGGCTTCTCACGGCAATCTCATCTTCTTGCGGCCATGGATTCTTCTGATTCACGCGAGCCTAGCGCGCGAGCTTCAACGCGCGAGTCAATGGAGGGGGCATATGAGTTGGGGCGAATTGACGTCGATTGCAAGACGCGCGAGAATCGCATCAGGTTTCAGGGCCGCGCTGATGGCGGCCGCAATCATGACGATCGCGCCGCGACCGGCCGAGGCGCTGCCGAGCTTCGCGCGCCAGACCGGACTTGCCTGCGGGGCTTGTCATACAGCCTTTCCCCAATTGACCGCGGTCGGCCGGCGCTTCAAGCTCATGGGCTACACCCAGATGAGCACCGATGCCAAGCCACTGGGCTCGATCGGATGGGTGCCGCCGGTCTCGGCCATGACCATCTTCGGCTTTACGCATACCGCCACGCCGATGGACAATGCCGGATCGCCGCTCAAGCCCAACAATAATGTGGAGCTGCAGCAGGCCAGCGTGTTCTACGGTGGCGCAGTCACCGAGCATGTCGGTGCGTTCGTGCAAGCCACGTATGCCGGACCGCAATTCGGCCCGCCGGCCGCCAGCCAGTTCATGTGGGACAATCTGGACGTTCGCTACGCCAATACGACGAAAGTCGGCGGGATGCCGGTCGTTTACGGCGTGAGCGTGAACAACAACCCGACCGTCCAGGATCTCTGGAACACGACGCCGGCCTGGGGCTATCCGTTCCTGGCCTCGAATCTCGCCAACACACCCGGCGCCAAGACGCTCATCGACAACGGATTCGCCGCGCACGTGCTGGGCACCACCGCGTATGTGTTCATCAACGACATGTTCTACCTCGAGGGCGGCGGCTACGGGACGCTTGATCCGGGCCTGCAAAGCACGCTGGGCGTCGTCGCGCTCAACGGCCCGCAGACCACCGGGGCGATCCCGTATTTTCGGGTCGCATTGGCGCCGACTTGGGACAAGCATTCCTTTGAAATCGGGGCTTTCGGCCTGTCCGCCAATATCAACCCCAATGGGGCGCTGGCGGGCAGCGGCTTGGACCAGTTCCGCGACGTCGGAGTAGATTCGCAGTATCAATTCATGGGAGACGGCTACGCGGTCACGGTGCGCGGCACATACCTGCATGAAGATCAAATACTCAACGCGAGCTTCGCCAATGGAATGACGGCCAACCCGACCAATACGCTCAACACTTTCAGAGCCCAGGGCGAGGTGGCCATCGGTGGCGCGAAGAACAAGGTGGTCCTCACCGCCGGCTATTTCAACACGTGGGGAAGCTCCGACACGATCCTGTACGCCGGCAACAGCACGTTCAGCCCCAACAGTGACGGTTGGACGGCCGAGATCGCGTTCATGCCGTTCGGCAAGACCAATCCGCCCGTGTACTGGCCGTGGTTCAACGCCAAGATCGGTCTTCAATATGTCTGGTACGACAAATTCAACGGCGCGAGCACCAATTTCGACGGCATGGGCACCAATGCACGGGACAACAACACGCTGTACGCCTATGTCTGGGCGGCGTTCTAGCTTCGTTGGGCCGCAGATCCGGCTTGCGCAGGCTCGGGCCTGTCAAATCCTTGGTTGTGCTTTGCCGGCGGCCGCTTCAATAGATGACTGAGTCGAATAGCGGGGGAGTGCAGATCATTTTAGTCGCCAAACCTTGCACGGCCGCGGGAAAAGGGCCCCAGCTGCTCCCAAATCCATTCTTCATGGCACCCCGGTAGCTGGGGCCTTCTTTTGTCGCCGCCCTAAGGGAATGTCCCAGTTTGAATCTTGGACTTGTGAGCAATTTTGATCAGACTCCCGCTTCCAATAGATGGACGCTGCACCCCGTAGCCGTTACGGAGCTGCCACCAGGAACCAGGGCAGCGTAGGCCGTCTCAGACGGCGGCTTTTGAACTTGGCCATCCAACCCCCAAGGAGACCGCCATGGCTCTCACTGCTGCACACATCTCGCCGCTCGTAGCGCTCATTGCAGGAATTCTGATTCTCATCGTCCCACAATTGTTGAATTACATCGTCGCAATCTATCTTATCGTGGTAGGGCTCGTCGGGCTGAACGGCATCTATCATTTCGTCACATAAGATCCCTTTCTTCACGTTTCCCTCCACCGCCCAACCCGGACCTGGTTCACCGAATAGTGGCAAGCGACCACCATCAGGCAGCGGTCACATGACTTCGGAATTCTAGCGGGTGATCAACTTCGCGAATAAGCTCCTCGCCCTCGCCCGTGCCATGGATGGTAATGTCGCCGTAGTTCAGCAAACGCGCGAAGAGGTGCTGCTCGACGTCGACGCTTTCGATCTTGTCCATATTCATTTCAACGGTGTGTCTGTTGATCAAACCCCTTTTGTAGATCACCCGCCGATCGGTCACGGCGACTTCTATCGTCATCCGGCGCCACCAAGCCGTCCCGATCAGATACAGGCCGGCGCCGACCAACAGGAGGCCTGCGATCTGGCCCGCCAAGTGGATCACGGGGGTACCTGTCGGCGTAATGCTCCACACGACGAACGCCGCAACCAGGACTGCAATCCCGCGAAAGTAGCCAACCCGAGAAACAGTGGTGACCCACCGAATGCTCTCCCCGGGCTGCAGCACCTGATCGACGTAGCGCATCGAAAACTCCCACGATAGTGGCTCGCCGAACGGCCGGCGGCGGCCTCAGTGAAACGGCGTGCGGTGCCGGGACGGAAACGCGCCTAGCGGAAAAACCTCGCCGGGCGCGACTTTAGATCAAAACCAGTAAGCCGCCACTCCGACAAGCAGCGCCATGCCGACAAGCATGGTGCCCCGAGAGTGCCTTCAGGGGCATCTTCGCGCCGCAGTCGAGCGCCTGCACCGGTCGCTCAAAGAAAAGCCCCGCCGCGTCGACGGGGCTCTTGGAGGGGGGGCGTGGACGAACTTGAAGAATAGTCGCCTTCATCGCCGCATGCCTCTAGCGGCCGATCTCAATGCCGACGCCCGGAACCTTTAGTTCAACGCCGGGCTGCCGCTTCTCTCCGCGCCTGTCATCGCGATTCTCTTCCCGGCGCTCTCGACCATCTGTCCTAATTTGGTCTCGGTCGCTGGATTCGACGCATCGCTCCTGACAAACCGGGCCTACACACTCTTGGCGACACACGCGCTCGGCGCTGGCCTGTTGGGGGATAAATGCAATCGTGGCCACCACAGTGGCTGCGAGCGCCAGACTACCTAGCAATGTCCTCATGAAAAGTTCCTTTGTGGTTTATTGTGCGTTGAAAGAGCCGGCGCAATGCGGCATGCGAGTGCGGGCCGCATCACTGCCTCGCTCTCAACAACTCCAGGCCCATCCTATGGTTCCACGCAGGCCTGCATTTTCCCGATTTCGCTGACGCTTCACCGGACATGCTTGCTCTGACAGGCGGCATGACGGCGAACGCCGCCCTCACCCGAGCGCCAACGCGCCGCTTCCTGCCCTTCGTCGACCTTGCTGATAGCGGTCCAAGTTGCCGTCATGATCCCAGGCTTTCCTGCCGAACGCGGCCCGGTTCGACACCTCGCCATGGCGGCGACAAGATAGTGCAGGCGATGTCGCCGCATTTGACCTTGATCAACCTGGTTCAGGACTTGTGTGCGAAGCACTCAACGTGCTGGTCTGGGTCCGGTTGAGCGCGCGGAGGGTCCCGATTTGGTGCCAGGACCGGCAGGACGTGATCCGATGGTCCGCATAGGCTTTGTCATAAACCCGATCGCCGGGATGGGCGGGCGTGTCGGGCTGAAGGGTACCGATGGCGTGGCTGCGGAGGCGGCGCGGTTGGGGGCCGCTCCCATCGCAAATTCGAGAGCCCTGGACGCGCTACGCGCGCTCAAGCGGCTGCTCGACCAGGATGCGCATCCTCCGCCCATTCGATGGCTGACCTGCGCGGGCAAAATGGGGGCTGATGCGCTCCACTCCGCTGGATTTGCGAACGCAGACCTGAGGTGCGAGCCGAAGGGTGAGTGCTCGGCCGAAGATACCAAGCAGGCCGTCCGCACCTTCATCACGTCACGGGCCGATCTGGTGCTGTTCTGCGGCGGCGACGGGACCGCGCGCGACGTCTGCAGCGTGACCGGCCGAGGCACGCCGGTTCTCGGTATCCCGGCTGGGGTCAAGATGTATTCGGGGGTGTTCGGGGTTACTCCGGCGCGGACGGCGGAGGTCGTCCTGCGCTTTCTCAAGGGTGAGATCGGTCTCGCCGACGTGGAGGTGCTGGACCTCGACGAGGAGAGATATCGAGCCGATGAATGGGCAGTGCGGCTCTACATGTCGGCCCGCACGCCGTTCGAGCCCACCCATATCCAGGCCGCCAAGATGCTTGTCGCGGAGGAACATGACGACGAGGCCAAGCAGGCCATCAGTGAACAGCTCGGCGAAGACATCGCGGCCGCGTCCGAGACGTTGTTTCTGCTCGGACCGGGAAGCACCGTCCAGTCGATCGCCCAGGCGCTCGGCGTCGAAAAGACGCTGCTCGGGATCGATGCCATTGTGGGCAGGCGCCTCGTCGGCAAGGATCTCGATGAACAACAGATTCTCGCCCTGCTGCCGCAATACGAGCAGCGCAAGCTCGTGCTCAGCCCGATCGGGGCGCAGGGATTCGTGCTCGGGCGCGGGAATCAGCAACTCAGCCCGACCATCGTCAAACGCGTCGGCTCGAACAACATCGTCGTGGTCGCAACGCCGGCCAAGCTCGCACAGACCCCGGTTCTGCGCTTCGATACCGGCGATACCACCCTCGATGAGGAAATGATCTCGCGCAAATTCCTCCCCGTCATCGTCGGATATCGTCGCCTCCGCTTCGTGAAAGTGGCCGGCTGACCGCCCGGGCGTGGCCGGTGGCGTTTCAAGCAGCGACAAACCATACTGGCGGCGCAGCGATTCCAGAGGATATCGATGACCTACGTACCGCACACCGAACCGGAGCGCGCCGAGATGCTGGCGGCGATCGGCGTTGATCGCATTGAGAAGCTGTTCGGCGACGTGCCGGAACACTTTCGGTTCCCGAAGCTCGCGCTGCCGCCGCCCTGCTCTGAAATCGACATCGAGCGCGAGATGCGGGCACTGGCCGATCGGAATTTCGGCGTTGATCCGTCAGCGAGCTTCCTCGGTGCCGGCGCCTATCATCACTATCGGCCTGCGACGGTCGATTATGTGCTGCAGCGCGGTGAATTATACACCGCCTACACGCCTTATCAGCCGGAGGTGAGCCAGGGCGTCCTGCAGGCCTTGTTCGAATACCAGAGCATGATGTGCCGGCTCACCGCGCTCGAGGTGAGCAATGCCAGCCACTACGACGGGGCGACTGCGCTCGCGGAAGCGGTGCTGCTGGCGCTCAATGTTGGACAGGGAAAGCGCAACAAGATCCTGCTCTCGGCGGCCGTCCATCCGCAATACCGCGCGGTCGTGCGGACCTATCTGCGCGGCACCCATGCGGCCGTGCTGGCCGGCGATGAGGACCCCAGCGCCGACCTCGACCGACTGAAGTCGCAGCTCGATGATGCGACGGCCGCGCTCGTCATTCAGAGCCCGAACTTCTTCGGTCAGTTCGAGACCGTCGAAGGACTTGCGGCACTGGTTCACGGCGCCGGTGCTCTGCTGATCGTCGTCGCCGATCCGATCGCGCTCGGCCGATTTCGACCGCCGGGCGCCTATGGGGCCGACATCGCGGTGGCGGACGGCCAGTGCCTGGGAATTCCGCCCTCCTTCGGCGGCCCGCACCTGGGCATCTTCGCGACCCGCATGGCCCATGTCCGCCGCTTGTCGGGACATCTCGTGGGCGAGACCGTCGATCTCGACGGCCGACGCGGATATGTGCTCACGCTCGCCACCCGCGAGCAGCACATTCGTCGCGCCAAGGCGACCAGCAATATCTGCACCAATTCCACCGTCTGCGCGCTCGCCGCCACGGCCTATCTGGCGACCATGGGAAAGACCGGGCTGCGGCAGGTCGCGGAACTGTGCTTCCAGAAGAGCCACTACGCGGCCGCGGAGATCGCCCGGCTCGATGGCTTCCAGATCAATCCGCAAGCGCCGGGCCAGCCGTTCTTCAAGGAATTCGTCGTTCGGCTTCCGCGGCCGGTCGCGGAGGTCAACCGCCGCCTGCGTGAAGAGTTCGGCATCATCGGCGGATACGACCTCGGCCCGCACTACCCGCATTTGCAACAACACATGCTGATCGCGGTGACCGAGCTCAATACGCGCGCCGCGATCGATCGATTTGTCGTGGCGCTCGATCACATAGCGAAATGAAACGATCGATGAAATGAAGAACGGTGCGACCCCGATGACTGCAGACAAGACCGGTCCGAAGCCCTCGATCATCCCGACGCTCTATGAGCTGAGCGTGCGAGGACGCCGCGGCATCGATCTGCCAAATCCCGACGTGCCGGAAGCGCCGCTGCCGGCGGACGAGCTGGGCTCCGACTGCGATCTGCCGGAGCTCTCCCAGCTCGACGTGGTGCGCCACTTTCTGGCGCTGTCGCAGCGCAACTTCGGCGTCGATACCGGGTTCTATCCGCTCGGCTCCTGCACCATGAAGTACAATCCGAAGGTCAATGAGCGAATCGCCGGGCTTGCCGGATTTGCCGAGACCCATCCGCTGCAGGACCCCGAATCGGTTCAAGGCAGTCTCGGATTGATGTTCAGCCTGCAGGAATGGCTGGCGCAAATCGGAGGTTTTGCCGGCGTTTCGCTGCAGCCCTCGGCCGGAGCCCATGGCGAGTTCACCGGCCTTCTGATGATGCGCGCCTATCATCGGGATCGCGGCGAGCCCGATCGAACCCGTATCCTCATTCCCGATTCCGCCCACGGCACCAACCCGGCCTCGACCACGATGGCGGGCTTCACCGCGGTCGAGCTTCCCTCCGACGCCCGCGGCAATGTGGATCTCGACTCGGTTCGAGCCGCCTGCGACCGCACCGTCGCCGGCATCATGATGACCAATCCCAATACGCTCGGCCTGTTCGAGGAGCACATCGCCGAGGTGGTGCGCCTCGTCCATGATTGCGGTGGACTGGTCTACGGCGACGGTGCCAACATGAACGCGCTCGCCGGCATCGCGCGGCCGGGCGATCTCGGCTTCGACGTGATGCACTTCAATCTGCACAAGACATTTGCGACGCCGCACGGCGGCGGCGGCCCGGGCTCGGGACCGGTGGGGGTCTCGGCCAGGCTCACCGACTTCCTGCCCGGCCCGGTAATCGACGTCGACCGCAGCGGAACCGACGGGGCGCGCTACCTCTTGGCAAAGCCCAGGAAATCGATCGGCCAGGTTTCGACCTTCTTCGGCAATTTCGGGATGTTCGTGCGCGCCTATGCGTATATTCGGCAGCATGGCGGCGAAGGCCTGCGCGCGAATTCCGAGCACGCGGTGCTCAACGCCAACTACTTGCGAATCAAGCTGCGCGACACGTTTCGGGTGCCGTTCGATCGCATGAATATGCATGAATTCGTTTGCCAAGGCGCGGTCGAGGGCACCGGCATCCGGGCGCTCGACATCAGCAAGCGGCTGCTCGACTACGGATTCCATCCACCGACCAACTATTTTCCGCTGATCGTGCCCGAGGCCCTGATGATCGAGCCGACCGAGACCGAGAGCAAGCCGACATTGGATGCCTTCGTCGAAGCCATGCAGGCGATCGCGGCCGAGGCGCAAAGCGACCCGGCGCTGGTCAAGGGCGCGCCCCACAACACCTCTGTCAGACGTCTGGATGAGGTCAAAGCGGCACGTACGCTCGTGCTTTCGGATCGCGCCAAAGCTGGCGGCGGATAGAGCGGGCTCAAGCATGGCGCAAGCAACCGAACCCCCGCTCAAACGCACGCCGCTCTACGACATGCATGTTGGGCTCGCAGCCCGCATGGTGCCGTTCGCCGGATACGAGATGCCGCTGCAATATCCAGCCGGCATCATCAAGGAGCACCTGCACACCCGCGCCGCCGCCGGCCTTTTTGACGTCTCCCATATGGGACAGATCATCCTACGCCCGCGATCGGGCCGCCTTGCCGATGCGGCCCGGGCGCTGGAAACGCTGGTCCCTGCCGATGTCCTCGGATTAGCCGTGGGCCGGCAGCGCTACGCCCTCTTCACCAACCCCACCGGCGGCATTCTCGACGACCTGATGGTGGCTAATCTCGGCGACCATCTCCGGCTGGTCGTCAACGCCGCCTGCAAGCTCGCCGACGAAGCTCATCTTCGCGCGCATATTGCAGCCGACTGCATCATCGATCCCCTGCTCGACCACGCTCTCCTGGCCGTGCAGGGCCCAGGCGCCGAAGCCGTACTGGCGGCCTTCGCACCCGAAATCCCGTCGATGCGTTTCATGGACATCCGCACTTTGCGTCTGTCCGGCGAGACCGGCGTGGTTTCCCGTTCGGGCTATACGGGCGAAGACGGTTTCGAGATCAGCATCAAGGGCGACCGGGCCGCGACCTTCTGCGCCGCTCTCCTGCAGAACGCGGCCGTGATGCCGGCCGGACTCGGCGCCCGCGACAGCCTGCGACTCGAAGCCGGGCTCTGTCTTTATGGTTCCGATATCGACCCGACCACGACGCCGGTGGAGGCGGCGCTGGAATGGTCCATAGCCAAGGTGCGTCGGACGGGCGGAGAGCGCAGCGGGGGATTTCCCGGCGCAGAGATCATCCTGGGACAGATCGATCGCGGCGCGCCACGGCGGCGTGTCGGGCTCAAGCCCGAAGGCCGCGCGCCGGTGCGCGGCGGCGCTCCGCTGTTTGGCCCAGACGACGATGCGGTGCCGATCGGAGCCGTGACCTCCGGCGGCTTCGGGGTCAGCCTGGGCGCCCCGATTGCCATGGGTTACGTCCCGGCCGCGCAGGCCACGCTCGGAAACCGGCTTTTCGCCGAGCTCCGCGGCCGGCGGCAAGCGGTGCAAATCTGCGCGTTGCCGTTCGTGCCGTTGCGTTACAAACGTTCTCAGGTCTAGACACAGCAACAGGGATCAGAGCCATGCTGAAGTTCACTGCGGACCATGAATGGCTCCGCCTCGACGGCGAGGTGGCGACCGTCGGGATCACGAATTTTGCGCAGGACAAGCTGGGCGATCTGGTTTTCGTTGAATTGCCCAACGTCGGGGCGAAGTTCAAGAAGGGCGCCACCGCCGCCACCGTGGAATCGGTCAAGGCCGCCTCCGACGTCTATGCGCCGGTCAGCGGCGAAGTGATCGAGGTCAATGCCAAGGTCAGCACCGAACCGGCTTTGGTCAATTCCGCCCCGACCGGCGACGGCTGGCTGTTCAAGCTGAAGATCGCCGACGCAAGCGAACTCGACACGCTGCTCGACGAGCAAGCCTACAACGCGACAATCACTTGACCGGTGCATGGAAGCCTATCAGGTCGCGGCAGGGTGGGCAAAATTGCCCGACACTGCGATCACAATTGCCCTCGGGGC
>Ga0209068_10000514_pt1 | contig 20951 bp, 18 predicted proteins | sample ColStrG_CSR_2012_FD_187200 | JGI IMG/M metagenome (GOLD analysis project Ga0209068, IMG submission 187200) | Freshwater sediment microbial communities in response to fracking from Pennsylvania, USA - Cold Stream Run_MetaG_CSR_2012 (SPAdes)... | ecosystem: Environmental > Aquatic > Freshwater >...
TTTGACGCCCGCCGCCCCACCATTTATCAATCCAGTATTATCCAATGAAGTGCATAAGCCCATTAATTCAATGGGCTTATGATTTTTCCAATTCCTTTCGTGAAGCGACTATTTCCCCAGCATCCTCGATGCGGCATCCAATCCATGTAGGTTGTAATAACATTTATTATAAATCATAATTTTTGTTATACAGTAGTGATCGTCATGAAAATCAAGCATATTCGCTTCAGGTGTTGCCAATCCATAATTTTTGTTATATTTCACAACATACACAAAAAAACAAAACATCTAATTATTAAGAAGAATCAGCAGGCTTTTCATCTGGCATACTCCTTGCTCGTTATAACATTTTGAAGTAGTATGTAGTGGAAATTGCCGCAACAACCAGATGCAGAGATCGTTCATTATGGCGACTACGCAGGTTGAGAAAGGAGTAGGCATGTCGAACATAAACCAGGAATTCAAGTATCAAGACCCATTTCCACTCGGTCCGGACCAGACCAAGTATCGCCTGCTTACGAAGGAACATGTTTCAACGGGCGCCATGGATAGGCAGGAAGTGTTGAAGGTTGCTCCGGAGGGTCTTGCTTTTCTTGCCAATCAGGCCCTGCGTGATGTTTCTTTCTTGCTGCGCCCGAGCCATCTGGAGCAGGTGGCGGCGATTCTGTCCGATCCGGAATCCTCGCCCAATGATCGCGGCGTGGCCATTGCCATGCTGCGAAATGCCGAAGTGGCGTCCAAATTTGAGCTTCCCCTCTGCCAGGATACCGGCACGGCCACGATCGTAGGCAAAAAGGGACAACGGGTCTGGACCAACGTAAACGATGAAGAATATCTTACCAAAGGCGTTCATAAGACCTACACCGAGGAGAATCTGCGGTATTCGCAGACTGCCGGCTTGGATATGTACAAAGAAGTAAATACAGGAAACAACCTTCCGCCACAGATCGATCTGTATGCCGTTGACGGCATGGAGTACAAATTTCTGTTTGTCACCAAAGGCGGCGGCTCCGCAAACAAGACCATGCTCTATCAGGAGACCAAGGCGGTCCTGAACCCGGCGTCCCTTGAAAAATTTCTTATCGAGAAAATGAAGAGCCTGGGCACGGCTGCATGCCCCCCGTACCACATCGCCTTCGTTATCGGCGGCACGTCTGCAGAAGCCTGTTTGAAGACCGTCAAGCTTGCAAGCGCCAAGTACCTGGACACGCTCCCGACCGAGGGAAGTAAATCCGGTCAGGCGTTCCGCGATATCGAACTCGAGAAAAAACTTCTCCAGGCTTCCTACAAGCTTGGGTATGGGGCCCAGTTCGGCGGCAAGCACTTTGCCCTTGATGTCCGAATCATCCGTCTTCCGCGCCACGGCGCGTCCTGCCCCATCGGCATGGGCGTCTCCTGCTCGGCGGACCGCAATATCAGGGCAAAAATCAATAAAGACGGAATCTGGCTCGAAGAACTGGAACGCAACCCGGGCCGCTTTATTCCCGAGAAGTTCCGCGGCAAACATGAACAGGGAACGAAGGTCGACCTGAACCGGCCTATGAACGAGGTCCTGGCCGAACTCACCAAACACGAGGTCGGCACCCTGCTGCTCTTGAACGGAACGATCGTCGTGGGCCGCGATATTGCCCATGCAAAATTCAAGGAGCGCATCGACAAGGGTGAGGGGATCGCGGACTATCTCAAAAAATACCCGATCTATTACGCCGGTCCGGCCAAGACGCCTCCGGGCAAGCCATCGGGATCGTTCGGCCCGACCACGGCCGGGCGCATGGACTCGTATGTTGATCTCCTGCAATCGCTCGGCGGCTCAATGATCATGATCGCCAAGGGAAACCGCAGCCAGCAGGTGACGGATGCGTGCAAGAAATACGGCGGATTCTATCTCGGCTCCATCGGCGGCCCGGCTGCCTTGCTCGCCGAAGAGAACATCAAAAAAGTAGAGTGTATCGATTACCCTGAACTCGGTATGGAAGCGGTCTGGAAGATCGAAGTTGATAATTTCCCGGCCTACATTCTTGTTGACGACAAGGGAAACGATCTGTACAAAAAAGTCTGTAAATAAGCCGCGTCCTGCGAAAGCAGGGGAAGCATATTAAACAACAGGTGCTTTTTAGGTCAAAAACCAGCACAAAATGCAAAAGGAGGTAAGAAAATTCTTACCTCCTTTTTCTTATCTTCAGAGACTTACCGCTACGAAAACAAACAGATACGGTTCCCCGGTCCTTTCGATCCGGCAACAAATAACCGCTTGACACAAAACAGCCCATATGATAAATTGTTAGCACTCTATGATGGCGAGTGCTAAGGTGGTTTTTTGACGTCCTGTGATATCTTATAGAAGGTAGTTGTATGGATTTAGATGAACGAAATAGGAGAGTTTTACAAGCTGTTATAGACAGTTATATTGAGGGCGGATCCCCCATTGGCTCCACGGTCCTGGTGAAGCGGTTTGATTTCGGGGTAAGTTCCGCTACGCTCCGGAATATAATGGCCGAACTTGAGGAGCTGGGATATCTTACCCATCCCCACACGTCAGCCGGAAGAATTCCGACGGACCTCGGTTATCGATACTATATTGACAGCCTGATCAGCATTGAGAACGATGCTGATGAAATAATAGAAGACCAGATCAGGAAGACCCCGACACTGCATGGCGAGGATTTTCATGACCTCATGGAGGAAGCAAGCAGGTTTCTGGCGACGCTCTCGCACTGCGCCGGCGTGGTGCTGACGCCATCCGAGTTCGAGGCAAATTACAAGCATATCGAGTTTGTGCGTTTGCGCGGCAGGCAGGTGCTCATCATTTTTGTGACCTCCACGGGCATTGTGCAGAATAAACTCATCGAGCTCGACGAGAGCATTCGACAGCAAGACCTGAATAGGTTCAGCTCCTATCTCGATGAGGAACTTGAACATGGGACCCTGGCAGCGGTCCGGCAGCGGCTGATCAAAAAACTGGAGGAGGAAAAGCTCCTCTTTATGCAGCTCATGGATGAGACCTTCCGGGCGAGCCAGGAGGTACACGAGCGCGAGAGTGAAAAAGTATACATCGGCGGGGCGTCCCAGATGCTGGAGAGCCCCGAGTTTGCGACGGTTGATAAGATGAAGGCGCTTCTCAAGGCCTTCGAAGACAAGTACAAGATGCTCAAGCTTCTCGACCGGAGCGCGGCTGCCCAGGGGATTAAGGTCTTTATCGGGTCCGAGAACCCGTACTTTGAGATGCAGGGGTGCAGCATGGTCGTGAGCAGCTATAAGGCAGGGCCGAATGTCGTGGGCACGCTCGGCGTGATCGGCCCCACGAGGATGCAGTACAAGCAGGTTATTCACGTGGTGGATTATACGTCAAAGCTGCTTTCAAAATTGTTGAGCGAGCGGTTTCAGCGGGGTATTGAGAAATGAAGAGTGAGTTTGATAACGTCCGGGAAGAGGATATGGAAGTGGTCCCTCCTGACGCGGAGGAACAGGCGGAAAAACCCACGATGGTTTCCGCGGAGGTTGAGCGGCTTACCCTGCTGCTCGATCAGAAGACCAAAGAGGCAGCCGAAGCGCACGAGAAGTACCTCCGGACCTCCGCTGATATCGAAAATTATCGCAAGCGCATGCAGCGTGATTTAGCGGAATTCCGCAAGTACGCAAACGAGCAGCTTGCGCTGGAACTGCTGCCTGTTGTTGATCATCTGGGACTGGCGCTCAAGCATGCGGCAGAATCCGGCGAGTCGGCTCAAGGTATGCGGGAGGGAGTGGAACTCGTGTATAAGCAGTTCCGCGATGTGCTCGAAAAGTTCGGCATCAAGGCTTTTGTTGCGGAGGGAGAGCCCTTTGATCCGGCCCGGCACGATGCGCTTATGCAGGTTGAATCCGGCGACGCGCCGGAGAATACCGTGGTGCAAGTGCTGCAGGACGGCTACCTATATTACGACAAGGTTCTGCGCCACGCGAAGGTGAGCGTGTCGAAGAAGCCGGCAGAAGACAAAAGTGAGAGTGAACCAAATGACGATTTATAAACCTCAATAAATGCATGATACAAATGTCAATGGCGACAACGAATGGTCATTGAACTTTGGCATTGCTTAGCGGTTGGAATTTCTGATTTCGATATTTTTTTAAGGAGGCTATTATGGCAAAAGTGATAGGTATTGATCTGGGTACGACGAACTCCTGTGTTGCGATCATGGAACACGGCGAGCCGGTCGTGATTCCGAACTCAGAAGGGAGCCGGACGACACCGTCCGTGGTGGCCATCACCGAAAGCGGTGAGCGGCTTGTAGGCCAGATCGCAAAGCGGCAGGCGATCACGAATCCCGATAACACGATATTTTCGATCAAACGCCTTGTCGGCAGAAAATATGATTCGACAGAGGTCACCGAGGCGAAGAAGCACCTTCCGTACAAGATCGTGAAGGCAGCGAACGGCGACGCGCATGTGGAAATCCGCGGCAAGGTTTACAGCCCCGCGGAGATCTCCGCCATGATCCTGCAGAAGATGAGACAGACCGCAGAGGATTATCTGGGCGAGAAAGTGACCGACGCGGTGATTACCGTGCCGGCATATTTCAACGACAGCCAGCGCCAGGCCACGAAGGACGCGGGCCTGATCGCGGGATTGAACGTACTTCGCATCATCAACGAGCCTACGGCCGCGTCATTGGCCTACGGCCTCGACAAGAAGAAGGACGAGACCATAGCGGTGTACGACCTGGGCGGCGGCACGTTCGACATCTCGATTCTCGAGTTGGGCGAGGGCGTGTTCGAGGTAAAATCGACGAACGGCGATACGTTCCTGGGCGGCGACGATTTCGACGACCGCATTATCAAGTGGCTGGCGGACGAGTTTCGGAAGGACCAGGGCATCGACCTCAGCAAGGACAAAATGGCGCTCCAGCGCCTGAAAGAAGGGGCGGAGAAGGCAAAGTGCGAGCTGTCCACGGTCATGGAGACCGAGATCAATTTGCCGTTCATCACCGCGGACGCGAGCGGACCGAAGCACCTTCTCTATAAGCTCTCGCGGGCGAAATTTGAACAACTGGTGGGCGACCTGATCGATAAGAGCATCAACCCGGTCAAGAAGGCGCTTGCTGACGCGGGCAAGACTATTGAGCAGATCAACGAGGCGGTCATGGTCGGCGGCCAGACGCGCACGCCCAGGGTGATTGCCGCGGTGAAGGAATTCTTTAAGAAGGACCCGCACCGCGGAGTGAACCCGGACGAAGTCGTTGCCATCGGCGCGGGAATCCAGGGCGCGGTCCTGACCGGCCAGGTGAAAGACGTGCTGCTGCTCGACGTGACGCCCTTGTCCCTCGGCATCGAGACCCTGGGCGGCGTGGCCACGAGGCTTATCGAACGGAACACCACGATCCCGACTAAGAAAAGCCAGGTGTTTTCCACCGCATCGGACAACCAGACCGCCGTCTCCATCCATGTGGTCCAGGGAGAACGTGAAATGGCCGCGGACAACAAGACTCTCGGCCGATTCGAACTGGTCGGCATCCCCCCGGCGCCCCGCGGCATGCCGCAGGTCGAAGTGACCTTTGATATCGACGCGAACGGCATTGTGCACGTCCTTGCCAAGGACCTCGGGACCGGCAGGGAACAGTCCATCAAGATCACGGCATCCTCCGGACTGAGCAAGGATGAAGTCGAGCGGGCAGTAAAGGAAGCCGAGGCGCATGGCGCGGAAGACAAAAAGAGACGCGAAGTCGCCGAGGCAAAGAACGAGATCGATACGCTCATCTACTCGGTTGAAAAATCCGCTACGGATTACGGGTCCAAGCTGTCCGAGACGGAGCGCACGGAGATTCAGAAAGCGCTCGAACAGGCCAAGAGCGTGAAAGACGGGCAGGATGTCGAGGCCATGAAGAAGGCGACGGCGGACCTCGCCAAGGCCTCTCACAAGCTCGCGGAGGAAGTCTATTCCAAAATCAACAAGGAACAGGCTGCCGGCTCCGGCGACGGCGGTGCAGCGGGAGCAACGGGCGGCGGCAACAAACCTGAAGAAAAGGTCGTGGATGCGGAGTTCGAGGAAGTAGATAAAGACAAGAAGTAAATTTACAGTTATCAATGCAGAGGACAGCAGGGGGAAGGGGAAGACCCTGTTCCCTGTTGTCCTCTTTTTTATGAAACGATTCACCACAGAGGACGCAACGAAGATTTGTTATTTGAAGGTGTTTTTCGGTTTGCGTTTCTTTGGGATTGAGAGACGAAGTATTTATGGCTAAAGATTATTACGCACTGCTCAATGTTCACAAGAACGCGACCGATGCCGATCTCAAGCGCGCCTACCGAAGACTTGCGCACGAATACCACCCTGACAAAAATCTCGGCAACAAGGAATCGGAAGAGAAGTTCAAGGAGATCAGCGAAGCGTACGAGGTCCTGTCCGATGCTCAGAAGCGGGCATACTACGACCAGTACGGAGTCGCGCCGGGCGCGTCGGGAGCCGGGCAGGGCCCCGGGGACATGGGCGACATCTTCGGGAATATTTTTGAAGAGTTTTTCGGCGGCGGCCGCGGCAGGAGTCGGGCAACAGCGGGAGATGATTTGCGGTACAATCTCCGGATCAGCTTTAATGAGGCGGCGTTCGGCACGACGACCAAGATCCGCGTCCCCCGCTGGGAGCGCTGCCCGGAATGTGAAGGGACCGGCGCCAAGTCCAAGGACGGCGTGATCACCTGCACGGCTTGCCGCGGCGCGGGCCAGGTCCGTATTCAGCAAGGGTTCTTCAGCATGACCCGCACCTGCTCACGGTGCGGCGGGGAAGGCAAGGTCATTACCGATCCCTGCAGAACATGCAACGGCCGGAAGCGGGTGGAGCGCGAACGCACGCTCTCGGTCAAGATTCCAGCCGGCGTAGAGACGGGCAACACGATCCGCTTGACCGGAGAAGGGGGCCTCGGCGCGTACGGCGGACCTCCCGGCGACCTCTATGTGTATCTCACGGTCGAGGAACATCCTCTTTTCAAACGGGAAGGGCAGGACGTTATTTGTGATATCCCGATCAGCTTTGCCCAGGCAGCTCTCGGTACGGAGCTCGAGGCGCCGACGCTCACGGGAAACGCAAAGCTGAAAATTCCCTCCGGGACCCAACCGGGCCAGGTCTTCAAACTGCGCGGCAAAGGGTTTCCGTATCTGCGAGGTTCGGGAACGGGCGACCAACTGTGCAGGGTTACTATCGAGGTCCCCGCAAAGCTTACGTCGAAACAGAAAGAACTGCTCCAGGAATTCGATTCCCTCAGCAACGATAACTCAACGCCGATCACCAAAGGGTTTTTCGATACAGTGAAAGAGGTGTTCGGAGACAAGGCGAAGAATTGATCTACGAGATGCATGTACTGGGCAAGGGCCTTCTCATCGGTTTTGTGATTGCCGCGCCCGTAGGGCCGATAGGCGTGCTCTGCGCGCGCCGCACGCTGATGCACGGGCGCAGGGCGGGGTTCTTTTCCGGTATGGGTGCGGCCACTGCTGACGCGCTCTATGGATTTATTGCCGCCTTCGGTCTGACCGTTGTATCGGACATGCTGATCTCACGGCAGTTCTGGCTCAGGCTGCTTGGGGGGGCGGTCCTCTGTGTCCTCGGAGTGAAGACACTCTTGAGCGAGCCCCAAGAAAAAAAAGACATCCCAAAATCGATAAAGCGATATGCCGGTATGTACACCTCCACGTTCCTTCTCACGCTCACGAACCCCATGACGATATTTTCTTTTGCCGCAGTTTTCGCCGGTCTCGGCCTGGCCGGCGCCAAGGGCAGCGCTGAGTCTGCCGGGATTTTGGTCCTCGGAGTCTTCCTCGGCTCCGGTCTTTGGTGGCTGTCTCTGGTCGGTATTTTAACCTTGTTTAAGAGAAGGTTCCAGCACCATGAATTGCAGTGGGTGAACAGGCTGGCCGGCATCATGATCGCGGGTTTTGGAGTTCTCGCTCTCCTCAGTTTGCTGTAAAAAAACACCGCGGTCGCGCCCGGCTTTTTTACAAAAGTGTGCTATAGTTATCAATATCTGCTCTGGACGAGAAACGATTTTTGCAAGAAAGAAACAACCCACGAACACCATACTCTTTGTGAGTAAAAAAAGGAGGAACACCCATGGATGCTCTTGAAATGGCTTTAAAGATGGAGACGGACGCAATACAGTTTTATACCGAGGCGGCAAAGAAGACGAAATACCCCGCCGGAAAGAAGATGTTCGAGACCATTTCTCAGGACGAGAAAAGACATCTCGAGATGATCTCCCAGATCATCAAGGGGCTTCAGGTAACCGCTAAAGACGTGAGTCCCATGAAGAACGTGAAGACGGTCTTCGAAACGATGAAAAACGAGATGATGAAGAAGGTTGCCGCGACTACGGACGAACTGGAGGCATTCAAGATCGCCATGCGGATGGAGAAGGAAGGCATGGAATTCTATAAAAAGACCCTCGCGAAGGCCAAGACGGACAAAGAGAAAGCCCTGCTCGAACGGCTGATCGGTGAGGAGCAGCAACACTACGCGATTTTCGCGAACTCGTATCAGTTCCTGGCGAACACGGGGAGCTGGTTCATGTGGGAAGAGCGCGGCATTGTGGAGGGCTGAGCCTTCACGCGCCTTTATTTTGTTTTGCGTTTTGAAAAGAGAAGAGCTCGGCATTGTCTGCCGAGCTCATTTTTTTGCTTCCTATTCCGCTCTCGGCTAACAGGAACTTTTGCATTTGCAGGTCAGAGCCATTTTCTTCGTCACCTTCTTAATCGTCATAAAAACCTCCTTTCTTACGTGTTCTTTCCCGGAGGGCGCCGGTACTCGTGCCGCACCAGGAACGATTTAAAGCTATTGTTATAGTATACCATAAAGCATACAGCGGTAAAGGTCCTTCCCCCCCTTGCCTTGAATAAGTTCCGCCCGGTAACGGCATCCTCCACGGCAAACTTCGAGGAACTCACAATTGCATTTGAGGTCTTTCAGCCGGATCGGTTGAACCCTCTGCCATGCAGTCCGAAGGCCTTCATCGAGAGTGCCCACGGGATGATCTCCGTAAAAGGTGCATTTTGCGACCTTGCCGTCTGCAAGCACAGCCACGAGATGGAGACCGCAGCCGTATCCTTCAATAGACGTATGCAGTCCGCCGCCATAGCCGTATCCAAGATATTTACCCCCCTCCTCGGGAGTCACCTGGAATTGCGAATTATCCTTAAGGCGGCCTATGGAACAGGGAACGTCAACGGCCCAATCCTTAATTCCCATGTCCTTGAACAGGCGTTCCATGGCATCGAAGTCCGAAAGGTTTCCCTGATGCACCATGGTCGAGACCGAGACCGCGAAGCCCGCGTCGAACGCATGCTTTACAGCCGCCATGGTGCGTTTGAACGTGCCGCTTCCCCTCACGGCGTCGTGGGCACGTTCAAGCCCGTCGATGCTCACCTGGATCTCGTCCACTTTCAGCGTTTTGATGCTTTCTTTCCCGAGAAGCATACCGTTCGTAAAGAGTACTTTTCTGAGTAAAAAATCAGGCAGCATCTCGTTGATCTCGCCGAATTTATTGTGGAGGAGCGGTTCACCGCCGGTGATCAGCACCCGCAGTCCCTGCATTTCTTCAAACTCAGTCAGCGCGGTTCTGATCTGCTTCAATGAAAGCTCGTTTCCGGAGTTATCTTGGATGTAGCAGTGTTTGCACCGAAGATTGCATGCATCCGTGATCTGCATTTCAAGGTAACGGAGTGACGGCTGCGGGGATTGCACGAGAGGCGGACGATCCATGGCGACTGTTTCCGTCGTGAGCAGGCCTTCCTCCATGCAGTAATCTATGAACGCGCTGTCCTTCGAGACACAGCCCTCTCGTGAAGCGCAACTTTTCAAGAAGCGGAACGACTCTTCGTCGAGTTCGTATAACTCGTCCTGTGCGATGCGGTAGACGGAGGGAGTTTCAAGCCACTTCAACACAACCCGCCGCGCGAGTGAATAACGCATAAAGTTATTATAGCACTCCGACAGGCTTATTTGCTATAATAACGGATAATGAAGAAAGACTTACTTTTGTCCCAAACGCTTTGCTTGACGTTTTGCTCTTACTACAAGCCCGGCAAAAATGAAGAGCTTGCGTGCAGGGGCTATGTTGTGGTGGAGCGCTTGCAGCAACAAGGCAAATCAATCTCTTTTAGAAAATCTAAAAAGGCAGTCGATCCTGCAACCGTTGATGCTCTTGTGCAAGCATTGTGCGTGACCTGTGATTTCCAGGAGCAGGATTGCGATTTTATCCAGAACAGAACGGCGCCGCCTTGCGGCGGGTTCGCACTCCTGGCGCAACTTCTCGAGTCCGGGGATCTTACGCTTGAGGATATCAAATAAGATAAAGCGCAAAAATTAATTACTCTTTGCAGCCAATACAAGATTCAAAATTCAATATTCAACTCGGCGTTTCTCTGAGGAAACTTATGGACTATTCTATTAAAATCGGCGGCGAGGCAGGGCAGGGAATCCAGACCATCGGCGATACCCTCGCCCGGGTCTTCGCGCGAAGCGGATTTCACGTCTTCAGCCATCAGGATTATGAGTCACGGATTCGCGGCGGGCATAATTTTTACCAGCTCCGGTTTTCAAACAATCCGATTTCCGCGTCACAAGAGCGGGTTGACATTCTGGTGGCGCTGGACCGTGAAAGCATCACGCGCCATGAGCAAGAGCTTATGCCCGATGGGCGGGTCCTGTACGATTCTACGGCGCTCAAGCTGAAGCACGAAGGCGCATTATTTCTCGATATCCCTTTTGAAAAACTTGCCCTTGAACAAGGCGGCAGCAAGATCATGATGAATACCGTCGCAACGGGCGCGGTGCTCGGCATGCTCGGCATGGAGGTTGCGCCGCTCCTTGATATCATCACCACAACGTTTAAGAAAAAGGGCGTTGAAATAATCATGGCCAATAGGAGCGCGGCGCTTGAGGGATATGAAGCTGCCGCGAAGAGCTGTACCAAATGTCCGTTCAACCTTTCACGCGACAGTAGTGCCAAACCGAAACTGCTGATGGGGGGCGCTGAGGCCATTGCACTCGGCGCCGTCGCATCGGGCTGCAAATTTTATTCAGCCTACCCCATGACGCCCTCTACCGGAATTATGAACTATCTCGCAGCCAAGGAGAAGGAATACGGCGTCGTGGTCGAGCAGGCCGAGGATGAGATTGCCGCCATCAACATGGCGCTCGGCGCCTCTTTCGCGGGAGCGCGCGCCATGACCGGCACGTCGGGTGGAGGCTTCGCGCTCATGACAGAGGGCCTTTCGCTCGCGGGGATGACCGAGACGCCGGTCGTGATCGCAATGGGCCAGCGGCCCGGCCCGGCAACAGGGTTCCCGACACGGACCGAACAGGGAGAACTTCAGTTCGTTCTTTCCGCGGGCCATGGAGAATTTCCGCGTGTCATCTTCGCGCCGGGCACGCCGCGGCAGGCATTTTTTCTTACGAACAAGGCCTTTGATCTTGCGGAGAAGTACCAGGTGCCCGCATTCATTCTGTTCGACACCTATTTATCCGATTCGCAGTGGACCTTCGACGGGCTGGATACAGGCAAGGCGAGATACGTGGATTACCGGCTGAGAGGAGAGGCGTTCAACCGGGTCGTTGATTACAAGCGCCACGCATTCAGCGAAAGCGGGATTTCCCTTTTCGGCGTTCCCGGCGATGCGAAACATACCGTGGTCACCGACAGCGATGAACATGATGAAGACGGGCATATCGTCGAAGACGCATTGACCAGGATCAAAATGGTGGAGAAACGGTTCATAAAAAAACTCCCGCTCATCAAACGGGAGATCGCGCCGCCGTTTTTGTATGGGGACCATGCCCCGCGGGTTGTGCTTGTCGGCTGGGGCTCCACGTATGGCGTGATGAAAGAGGCCGTTGACCGTATGTCTTCTACGACCAGTATCGCCATGCTCCACTTCAGCGAGTTATTCCCGTTCCCAATGAGGGAGCGGTTCGATTACGTGAGGCTCCTCTCGAACGCAAAACTCAGCATCTGTATCGAGGGCAACGCCTCGGGACAGTTCGCACGTCTGATGCGCGCGGAGACGGGCCATGAATTCACGGCGCAGATCCATAAGTTCGACGGCAGGCCGTTTTTGGTGGAAGAAGTCGTGAGAGAAGTCAGTGCAAAATGCAAAGTGTAAATTGCAAAGTGCACTTTGTTATACAAGGAGTCTCAAATGTCGACGCTTGACGATTACAAAGGCCAAACTCCCTCCTGGTGTCCGGGGTGCGGCAACTTTTCAATTCTAAAGACATTCAAAGACACGATGGTCGAACTCGGCATCGAGCCGCATCGATGCACCGTGGTCTCCGGCATCGGCCAGGCAGCCAAGCTCCCGCATTATACCAAGTGCAACACGTTCAACGGCCTGCACGGAAGGTCGCTGCCGGTGGCGACCGGCATCAGGCTTGCCAACCATGAGATGCTGGTGATAGCCGTGTCCGGCGACGGAGACTGCTACGGCGAGGGCGGCAACCACCTGATGGCCGCAATGCGGCGGAATATAAACGTCAAGCAGTTCGTGCATAACAACCAGATTTACGGCCTCACCAAGGGGCAACCGTCTCCCACGACCGGCGAGGGTATGGTGACTAAAAACACGCCTTTGGGCGTGATCTCGGAACAGTTTAATCCCATGGCGCTCGCCGTCGCGCTCGACTGCGGCTTCGCGGCCCGCGGATACGCCGCGGATATCGACCACCTCAAAGGCCTGATGAAAGAGGCGATCAATCACAAAGGCTTCGCGCTTCTCGATATTCTCCAGCCCTGCGTGACCTTCAACAAGGTGAACACCTATGAATGGTACAAGCAGCGCGTGTATCACATCGAGCAGGACTATAACCCCGAGGACCGCAGAGCGGCTTTTGCCAAAGCGCTTGAGTGGGGCGACCGTATTCCGCTCGGCATTATCTATCGGAATCACCGGCCAACCTTCGAGGAGCGCGTCCCGATGATCGCAGACAAACCGCTCGTGAAGCAGGGGTTTGATATGAAAAAGATAGAAGAGACGATCAAGGAGTTTTACTAAATACCGTTCGTACCCTGACCTTGCCCCTATCTCTTCTATCTGGCCACTGGATTCTGACTTCTGTCTCCTGTCTTGCTAATATCTCATCCTCACCCGATAGGTGAGCTTCACTTCCTGGTCCTTCGGCACCGGGATGTTGAACTCGGCAGTAAACGCTTCGGCCTTTTTGTACTCATGTGAAGAGTTCAGCATCTTCCAGTCTCCGGGAATCGGTTCCACGACCTTTACCACCACATCCTCTTTCTTGTGGTTCCGGAGCGATATCTCGAAGGCCGCTTCGTACGTGTCATACGCGATCTTTTTCCAGTCCGTCTGCTTTCTGCTGCCGACCACGTCGAACGCGTCGCCGAGCTTGATTCTGATCTTCTCGTCCTTGGGCGTATGGTCAATGGAATCTTCGCCCACGAACTGGAGGCTGCCTTCCTTGTCGGCCTTGTAGACCCGCACCGTGCCCTTGGGCAGCGGCACACCGAGGTTGTTTTCCTTCTTGTTCTGGATTTCCACGAACACACCGATCTTCTGGTTCGACATTGCCTCGTTGTAGCGGCTGTAGTAATAATAGTTTGCGCCGTAGTATAAGAGCTCCTTCTTAACCGGGATCTCGTCCGCGGTTACGAGGCTGATCTGCTTGGTCTGGTTATCCTTGACCGTGGCTGTTCGCTGTAATGAATATATATGGTATTCGAAAAAGGAATCTTCCTTAAACTGGGCCGTAGGCGCTGACTTGGCCGCAAATTCTGCGACACGCATCAGCTTGTCTTTGTATTCATTTTCATCTTTTACTCGGTTCACGTCTCCGGCCACGAGTTTCAGCTTTGCGTTTTTATATGTCGCGCCGCTATGGTTGTCGATGGTCACCCAGCCCGAGAGGTCGGCCTTATCGTCCTTGTCATTCAGCGTTACCACATAGTCGGAACGCCAGTTGATGCCGTTCGTGAGGTACGATGCTTCAATTTTCTGCGTTGATGGCAAATTGTTCTCAAGCATCCAGACAAGGGTCGGTTTGGCATTCAGATTTTCCGGCACTCCAGGAAAGATGATCCTGCCGGGATGGCCGAAGGTGATCTCGTCTCCGATCCTGAAAATGGGCTGACCGTTGTTTGACAGGAGCGTGGCTGTAACGAGCTCTTCCCGTTCTGTGTAGGGATTCTTGGTGTAGAGCTTCACTTCTTTGCCTACATACTTGTCGAGAAGCTTCTCAGGACTCAATAAATCGTATTCGTAATTCTGTTCAAGGACTTGCAGGCTTTCGGGGTTAATCAGGGATTTGATATGCACGCTCGTGGGCATGATCTGCGATGCAACGTCCATGAAACGCAGGTCTCCGATGCCTTTGAAGAGCCTGATCTGTCGCTGGTCTTTTACTAGGCCGAGGTTGACGTTGTAGATAGTGAGCGCAACGCCGGTTTGATCGTCCAGAGTGCTTGATGCTGCTCCATTTTTTGGCTCTCTTTTTTCTGCAGATGTAGCTGAGCTGTAGACTGTGCTGATTAGGAACATAACTGTTAGAATCGCGAAAAGATGCTTGGTTCTCATAGCGGCCTCCTCTGGTCTAAAATGAATTGCTTCTGGTAATGAGACAAAGAAGGAAGAGGAAAAGTTCCCAAAATATACTAATGCATGTAAATTGTTGGTGTTAGTCGATAGACTGGCAAAACATGTCAATGAGTTGAGGTGATTATGATTTACAAAAAGACGATATTTTGATACACTCCTGTATGTCGCTTAATAACATGGTTATACGGTAAGAAATCGACATGGAGATGAAATGGACCTGACAAAACAAGAACGCAAGTTCGCTGAATTATCGGCAAAACGATACCACAGCTTGTTGCATCGAAAAAGCCAACTGATCGGATGGATTGGCGTTGCTTTCTTTGGCTTGGGCTTACTGCAGTTGTTTCCCGTGGCTGTCTCGATTCAAAAATTATTTTTTAGAGCCGGTTTTATTCTAATCGTAATGAGTATAATCCTGTTCGCAATGACTATTATTGGCAAGCTTTATATCCGGAATCAGGAGCTTGAGCAAAAGCGTCCGAACTGATCGTATTGGACGAAACTCCTCTCATGAGCAGGAGACTAATGACATGAATACTCCAATCGCATTATTAACTACCGCAATATCGACATTGGCCGCCTCCATATCATCATATGTTACCTATCGTACTTGGCGTGATGCAAAATCTGACGAAAGGCTGCTTGTCAGTTCACTCCAACATCCAGAACTTAGAAACCATGAACACAGCAAGAGTGTTTTATGGTGCCTCTTATTGAATAAATCAAAAAGAAAGGTCGAAATCTTAAATGTGTCTGCATACGACAATAAGAATGAGTCGATCAGAATTACATGGTCCAACAAAATTAACGACCTCGGAAGTCCTCAAAACCCAAGCAGCCTCATTGGCGTTGTTGATAGTGAATACCTATTCATGCGTAGGTCTGATGGTAAGGACTTTAATTTTTGTAAACTTGAGATTCACCACTCCTTTCCGTCATCGCCATATAAAACTACATTTGATGAATATTCCGAATGGGATTCATAATCTGGCGTTCGAGTCCCGCGCTCGCTGCGCGGGGGTCAACACCACGTTACTTCTTCAGCCAAAACCAACCGTAATCTGATTTGCCGATTTTCTTGACGCCATCCGGCCCATATTCCATATACCATACAAGGTTTCCCTGTCCATACTCGGCTTCTGTCTTTAATTGACCGGAGGCGTAATATTCTTTTTGAATCCCATCGCGTTCACCGGTGAGATTAAACCGTTCTTCAGCAAGCTTCACCCTGCGCGAATCGATAATTTCATAAGTGATGATCAATTTTGGATTAGCGTTGGCATACTTTTCAATAATGTCTCTCTCAAGACGACGATCTGCTTGTATTTTATCAACAGGTTCCTTTGCCTTTTTCATAGAAGCAACGGTCGCTCTTTTAGCTTCTGCCTGTGGCGCTGCTCCTGAAGTTGCATTCTGTTCTGGCATCTCCGCCTTGCTCAAAGCCAGCGGCGCTGCAGCGCGTTTCTCCGCCATCATCGCTTTCTTTTCAGGAATCGGCTGCTCTGCTGGCTTGGCTGGAGTTGGAGCAGATGATGCGATTTGATCTTTTAGCTGTGGCGATGATGGAGCCTCGTATTCCTGCTTCATATCCAAGGCCTTGTACCCCGGAGCTTGTAAGACCTGCTTTGACCGGAGCAAAGACTCATCAGCTTTGCTCTGTTCTCCTAGTTCAATGGCAGATGGAGGGGCTTCCTTTTTGACTGTGAACTCCTGGGTTGTGGGTATTGGCGATTCCGCATATTTTGCCGTGGGATGAATGTCCTGATATATATAGAAGGCGGTTACTGCAAGGAACACGATGGCAACAGCCTCGAGAGGCAGCTTGACGATAAGTGGATAGAAAAGTCTCTGGAAAATGCTTTTCTTTTCCTCTGCCTCGGAGCGCACCTTTGCCATGATCTTCTGCGTCATCCAGGCAGGAGGCTCTACCTCTTCAATCGCCTTGATCTGCTCAATGGTCTTTTGCAATTCATTGAGCGCGGACTCACATTCTTGGCATGTTTTGAGATGCGCTTCTATCTCAGCTTGTTCCTGGGCCGTCATTGACCCGTCGAGATACTCGGACAGCTTATGTCGCACATCGTTGTGTTCCATAACTAATACCTCATAATAGCAAAGACAGGCAAAAATCTTTATCTCGCGGAGTCCGCAAAGAACGCAGAGGAAGGCCTGTTTCAAAATTCAAAAGTCAACCCAGCAAACACTGCCCCTCTGCGAGAAAAAAGCATTCACAGCTCTCCCATAACGCTCTTCAAACAATCCTTGACCATATCACGCGCCCTGAACAACCGCGACTTCACCGTACCCGCGCGCATTTTGAGCATGCTCCCGATCTCTTCATACGAGAATTCCTGCATATCCCGGAGCACCAGCACTTCGCGAAATGCATGGTCGAGTTTCTTGATGCATTCCTGCACCTGTGTCCGCACATCTCGCTTCAGCATCTGGTCAAGCACTGATGGCTCTTTTGATGGCGGATCTACGGTCATCTGCCCATCGTCCGTCTGTATGGGGTCGTCGAGCGAAAAGGCCACGTGTGTCTGGCGCGACTTCATTTGCTTCAGCCGGTTCTTCGCAAGGTTCATGGTGATGGTCGTGAGCCAGGTCGTGAATTTTGAATCTCCCCGAAACGTTTTAATGTTCTTATGCGCCGAAAGAAAGGCGTCCTGCACAACCTCGCACGCATCGTCGTAATCTCCGGTTATGCGAAAGGCGATATTGAGCATCTTTTTCTGATGCCTTCGTACCAGTAATTCAAACGCATCCAGATCGCCTTTCTGGGATAATGCAACAGCCGCGGCATCGCTGTCCAATGCAGATGCATTTTCCCCTCCTGCTCTATTAGACAAGCCTATTGAAGAATTTGTTTCTCGTTGCATGATGCTTCAGATTGTATCGCAAAACGCTTACTTTTGCATTCACAAAATGCTATTATATAAGTACATATTCCTATTTCGATTACCAGGAGGAGGCTGGCATGGCAGACAAGGTGATCATTTACGGGAAGCAGGGCTGACCCTACACCCAGAAAGCCCGTGAGGCTTATGGCGACAGGGCAGCGTACTTTGATGTGAAGCTCGACTCGGCAAAGCTGGAAGAAATGCTGAAACTCTCCAAGGGCGCCCGAAAGGTCCCGATCATCGTTGAAGACGGGAACGTGGCTGTGGGGTATGGAGGATCGTGAGGAGTATGATCACCGGCAGTTGCCGGTTAAATTTAACTTGCAATTCCCTGTTGCTTGCTTCAGGGTTACCTTAGGTCCCTCCCCATAGATAAATAACCTCACCCCTACCCCTCTCCCCTCTGAGGGAGAGGAGCAGGGGAGAGGGGCATTATAGTCGAGGGGCGAAAATCATGAATGGGGACTGGAACGATGTTAGAGAAATACTTTCTTGATAAGGAAGATGCGGCCCTCCTGATCATCGATATCCAGGAGCGATTGGCGCCTGCGATGAAGGAGAAGGACCGTGTAATAAAAAACTGTCAACACCTGATCGAGTTGGCGAAGATGATCGATATCCCCATCATCGTGACCGAACAGTATCCCAAAGGCCTTGGCAAAACCGTGCCGGAGCTTCAGTCTGTTCTGCCGCAATACAAGCCAACCGAAAAAACAGCTTTTAATTGCTGCGGAGAACCGGCCTGTCTGGCGCAGATCAGGAATCTCGGCAGAAAAAAGGTCATTGTCATCGGCATGGAAACACACGTTTGCGTGTTGCAGACCGTGACGAGCCTGTTAAAAGGCGGGTTCATCCCGCACGTGGTGCAGGACGCTGTTTGTTCCCGCACCGAAGAGAACTGGAAGATGGGTATAGAGTTCATGCGCGACGCGGGCGCGGTCATTAGCGGTACCGAGACCGTCCTGTTCCAACTTTTGAAGGTCGCGGGCACGGAAGAGTTTAAGAAGATTTCGCAGAGGATCAAGTAGCAGAGGACAGCACACAGAGGGCAGAAGACAGAGCACAGAAGACAGAAAGGTAACGCCATGGCCCAGGAACTCATCCCCGACGATGTAAAAAACGTCATCAAAGAAACTTTTTTCAAGGAACTCAGGGACGAGGTCGTCATCGAGGTTTACACCATGACCGGCATGAACGACCAGTTCAATGAGGCGACGATCTCTCTGGTCAAGGCCCTTGCCGGGCTTTCCGAAAAGCTACGCGTATCATTTCATACTGTCGGCGACGCACAGTCCGTCAAGCGGAACGTTACGCGTTCGCCCACCGTGCTGATCGCTCCCGACAGATATCGCATCCGTTACACGGGCGCTCCCATGGGTGAAGAAGGCCGCTCGTTCCTGGTGGCCGTCATGATGGCATCCAGCAACAAGACCCCTTTGACGGAACCTGCTGCCAAAAAAATCATGGACCAGCTTCGGGAAAAGCGAGACATTCAAGTTTTCGTCAGCCCCACCTGCCCTTATTGTCCTCAACAGGTCCTGTCCGCATTTTCCGCGGCGATCCTGAAGCCGGACCTTGTATCAGCTGAGGCAGTTGAGATCTATGAAAACCAGGACCTCGCGGAAAACCTCGGTTCTCTTGCCGTGCCGCAGACATTCATGAACGGAACGTTCACGGGCGCGGGCCTCCAGCCGGAGCCGTTGTTCCTGGAGTCTCTGCTCACGCTTAAGGAACCGCAGGTCGCGTCGACTCAGATTTCCGGCGAACCCGTGGAGAAGGACCTCGTGATCATCGGCGGCGGACCGGCGGGGCTCACGGCGGCGATCTATGCCGTGCGCGCGGGCCTTAACACGGTCGTGGTCGAAAAGAGCAACCTCGGAGGGCAGGTGGCGATTACGCCCGTGGTGGAAAACTACCCGGGGTTTATGCGCATCGGCGGCAAAAGCCTGGTGGACCTGATTGCGCAGCAGGCGGCGCAGTATTGTGAGATTCATATTGGCGAGTTCGTTACCGAGGTGGCGAAAGACCGGCAGGACGGGAAAATTTATCTCAAGACGAACCACGCCATCTATATCACGAAAGGCTTGCTCATTGCCACGGGTGTCGCGAACCGGGCGCTCGAAGCGCAGGGCTCGCAAAAATATTACGGACGGGGCGTGAGCTATTGCGCCACGTGCGACGGATATTACTTCAAGGACGGCAAACAGGTGCTCGTGGTGGGCGGCGGCAACACGGCCGTGACGGACGCGCTTTACCTTCACAATATCGGCGCGAAGGTCACCCTTGTGCATAGGAGCGATACGCTCCGGGCCGAGAAGAAGCTCCAGGAGAGCTTGAAACAATCCGGGGTTCCGGTGATGTGGAACAGCGAAGTGCGGGAGATTACCGGCGACAAGATCGTCAAGGCGGTCAAGATCGAAGACAAAAAAACCGGGAGCGTTAAGGAGATGCCTGCTGACGGCGTGTTCGTCGGTATCGGGTATATCCCGAACAACGAACTCGCAAAGCAGCTCAACCTCGAACTCGACGAGCAGGGATACATCAAGACCGATCTGATGACCATGAGGACGTCTATGCCGGGTGTGTATGCTGCCGGTGATATCACCGGCGCGCCCAAGCAGATCGTGGTCGCCGTATCGCACGGCTCCATTGCCGCCATGACTGCGTTTGAAGACCTATCTGGTCCTTCTTGGCTAAAAAAGGAAAAGTCGCAAGAGACGGCAAAAGAAACCGCCAAGGTGGGATAAACATTGAAATGTACGATGCATGATCCATGATGAGGTTGTCCTGTCTCATGGACCATGCATCAGTTATTTACGCCAAAGTTTCGCTAATCGAACTTTACCTTCGGCGCTTCCTTCTCCGCCTGCGGGATCTCGAAATACTGCGCCTCATTGACATTCGCAAATGCCGCGATAAACCTGCCCATAAATGTTCTCCGATAGGTATTGAGTTCCCCTACAGAGTCATTATAGCGCTTGCGTTCAACCGCGATCCTGTTTTCCGTGCCTTCGAGGCTGTCCTGCAATTTCAAGAACGATTCATTGGCTTTCAACTGTGGAAAATTTTCCTGCAGCAGGAGAAGACGCGAGAGCGCACCCTCAAGTTGCTGCGAAGCCTGGATCTTGTCCTTTACTGTGGTCGCCTGAAAATATTTTGTTTTGGCAGCAGCAATGTTTTCAAAGGTCCCGCGCTCGTGTTTTGCATATCCCTTGACTGTTTCCACGAGATTCGGGATCAGGTCATAGCGCCGCTTGAGCTGGTTCTCGACCTGGGCCCATTGTGTCTTAACCTGCTGGTCCATGGACACAACCTTGTTATACTGCGCAATTCCCCAAAAGCCAATTAAGAGTAAAAGTATTCCTAAAACCGAGATGACAATGCGTGTTGTATTTTTCCCGTTGTCCATAGCTACCTCCTGAAAGAGTTGTTTAAATAATTTATGTTGGTTTCTCCCCCCCTCCGCCCCCCGCTGGGGAGAGG
>Ga0209068_10000515_pt1 | contig 20926 bp, 18 predicted proteins | sample ColStrG_CSR_2012_FD_187200 | JGI IMG/M metagenome (GOLD analysis project Ga0209068, IMG submission 187200) | Freshwater sediment microbial communities in response to fracking from Pennsylvania, USA - Cold Stream Run_MetaG_CSR_2012 (SPAdes)... | ecosystem: Environmental > Aquatic > Freshwater >...
GACCAGAACCGCCACCGAGACGCGGTTCAAGCGACCGCCTTCGGTCACTTCGGTCTTGGTCGAGCGGGAAATTTCGTAATTGACGATTTCCTCGGTCTTCTTGCTCTGATCGCGGTTTGCGGCGGCGTCCGGCGTCGGGGGCGCGCCCGGCAGCGCGTTGGCGACGGTCACCTGGCCTTGCTTGTTTTCGGACGAGGCCGAGGATTCCTCGCGTGTCTGGCTCGAGCGCAGAACGCGTCCCTCGGGATCGAACCTCTCCGAGGTCTGGGTCACCTTGTTGAAGTCGAAATCGGCGGTGAGCTGCACCCGGGCATGGCCCGGCCCGACCACCGAGGAAACGATTCCCTCGACTTGCTCGCGCAGGCGCTGCTCGTAGGCGATCTGCCGATCGCTGGCGTTTGAGCCGCTGTTTTCGGGGCCGTGGGCGCCGTCGGCGAGCAGCCGGCCGCTCTCGTCCACGATGGAGACGCGTTCGGGCTTGAGGCCACTGACGGCGGATGCGGTGAGGTGGCGGATCGCGTTGACCTGCTGCGGCTCCAGCTGGCCGCGCACCTTCAGCACGATCGAGGCCGAGGCCTCCGGCGTCTCGCGGGAGAACAGCGGGCGCTCGGGCAGCACGAGGTGGACGCGCGCCGCCTGCACCCGGTCGAGCGCCCGGATGGTGCGCGAGAGCTCGCCTTCGAGGGCGCGCAGATGATTGATGTTCTGGACGAAGCTCGTGGCGCCGAGCGCGTCCGACTTGTCGAAGATTTCGTAGCCGACCCCGCCGCCCTTGGGCAGACCGCTTTCCGCGAGCGTCATGCGCAGCCGCGGCACGCGGTCCTTCGGCGCCAGCACGATCGCCCCGTCGTTGCGCAACTCGTAGACGACGCCCTGGCGCTCCAGCTCCTTCACGATCGCGGTGGAGTCCTCGAGCGTGAGGTCCGTGAACAGCGGGGTCATCTGCGGGGCGGTGACGCGCAGGATCAGGAATCCGAAAAAGCCCACGAGCGCGACCGTGACGGCGCACATCGCGGCGATTCGCGCCGCACCCAGCGATTTGAGGAAGTCGAGCAATCCTTGCACGGGCATCCGACCTGACAACATCCGACCCGGCAAGATTTGCCTGGTAGATGGTTACTGCCCGGTTAATTTCCGCGCGATTGTCGTGGAAGAGTCCGCCGCGCCGCACAAACGCAACAGCCCCGCCGAAACGGCGGGGCAGTGGCCGACGGACTTGAATCTGCGCTTATTGTCGGTATTGCTGGATGCGCGTCGTGCGCAGGCCGGCAAGGCCATGCTGGTCGATGGAATATTGCCAGGAGAGGAATTCCTCGACGGTCAGCGTGTAGCGGCTGCAGGCTTCTTCAAGCGAAAGAAGTCCACCCCGCACGGCGGCTACCACCTCGGCTTTACGCCGAATGACCCAGCGTTTGGTGCCCGGTGCCGGTAGATCGGCGATCGTCAACGGGCTGCCGTCCGGTCCGATCACGTATTTCGCCCTTGGTCGAAGGGGCTCGGTCATATGAATCAACTCACACGCACTCGACTGACCAACTCAAGGCGAAAATTACACGCCGCGGCTTAAAATTTGCCTAAGCCTATCTTATCAATTGGGAAATTATTGCCCTTCGGATCCCGGGATCCAACCGGGCCGAAAATCCCGTTTGATCAGACGGCCAAGGCCGCGAAGGCGGGGCTCGGGTGGCGAACGGGCCCGCGTGAAATCGGGTCGAGCCGTGTCCGGCTACCGCCGCCCTTACACGCGGATGTCGACGCCGGCGCTTCTGCCGATCATCCGGCCATGGGCGGCCGTGGTCGCCTCGACGGGCGGCAGCTCCCGATCCGGAATGACGACGCTCGTCGCGCCCGCCCGCGGACCATCGTTGGGATAGGGATTCTGATTCTGGCCGCCGAAACCGCCGTGGTCGCGCAAGCTGAATTGCAAAGCATTGTCCGCCGTCTTGAGCCCGGCCTGCTGCAGGGAACGTTCGAGCTCGGGCGCATCGCGCCGCAGAATATCGAGCGTCTCCGGACGGTCGACGACAAGCCGCGACGTCACCTTGCCTTCGCGGTCGACATCGAGCCGCACGTCGATACGGCCGAGCTCCGGCGGATCGAGGCGAATTTCGAACCGGTTCTTTCCCGCATGCGCGTGAGATGCAATCTCGACCGCGAGCCCGGCGATCGGCACGGCGGCGGGAGCGGCGGTCGTCACGGGAGCGGAGGCCGACGCCGCGGATGTGGTCAGGATCGCCGTCGGGTTCGTGCCGCCGGAGCCGTCCGGCGATTGCTGGACGCCGCCGGCCTGGACGCTCTCGGGATGTGAAGCGCTGCCGCCGGCGATTTCGGCCGCCGGCGCCTCGACGCGTCGTACCGTCGCGTCGAGGGCCTGCCGCGTTATGTCCTCGATCCGGTTCGCCGATCCGGCCGGATCGCGCTTTGAATCGACGCTCGGATCGACATTGGGATCCACGTTCGCATTGCCTTGCTGCCCGGCGGCGGTAGCGCCGTCGGTCGGTTGGCTGGTCACGGTGCGCTCGCGCGCGCGATTGATCGCTGCCTCGGCTGCCGGACCCCCGTCCGGGTTGTGGGATTGCGATCCGTCAGCGGCACTAGGTTGCACCGGGCCGGTTGGTGGAATCGGCTCCTTTTGAACGGGTTGCGGCGCGAGCGAGGGCGTCGCCTTGGCCGCGTCGGCAGTTTTTGCGCCCGGCTTGGTGCCGCCGCCCGTCGGGGTGTCGGCCGGTGTGCCGCTGCTCTTGTTGGCTGCGTCGGCACCGGAACTATCGGCCTTTCCACGCGGCGCCCCGGCTTTGACCGCATCGCCCAAGGCGGCGATCTGGCCGACATCCTGGCTGCTTCCGCTTCCGCTTCCACCTCCGCTTCCACCTCCGCTCCCGATCGTGCTCGGAACCGCAGGGATCACGGGAGCGCTGATGGCGACCGCGACCGGTTGCGGGGTCGCCGGAGCGGGCTGGTTGGCCGATGGATCAGCGGGCGGAGCCGCAGCCTGAGCGGTGTCGGTTGCGCTGGAATCTGATTTTACCGTCGTGTCGCCGGGATTACTGGCGATCGCTGCGGCAGTGCTGCTCGAGGCGGTCGCGCTGACGGCATTGTTTCCGGCGGTCGCATCGGCGGTGCCGCCGGTCGTGACGGTCGTGACGGCCGAATTTGCATTGGGATCGATCGTCGACTTGGTGTCCTTGGCGGCCTTCTTGGCCAAGGCTCCGAGCGCGGTCTGTGCGATGTCGGTGCCTTTGGGCCCACTCCCTGGCGACGACGCGGCTCCGCCGGTTTGACTTTCCGGGGTCGAGCCGCCGGAAGACGATTTTTGCGGGCTGGGCGCAGTTGCGGCCGATGAAGGTTGGGTCGTTTGGCCGTCCGGCGGGCGTGCCTGGGGCTTCTGGCTCGCGGGCGGAGGCGAGGCGGGGGGAGGCGACGCTGGCGAAGGCGGGGTGTCGTTCGCTCCATCGAGCAGTGAGGCAAACGGGCTCGCGTGATCGGCAGCATCTGCGGCGGATGAGGAATTGCCGCGCGAACCTTGGCCCTGATGGGCATGGCGCACAGCACTGGCTTCTGACACGAGACTCGGCACGAGCTACCTCTTGAAACGGATCGAACCCACAGTGTACTTGCACGGCCCTTTGCAACGAGCTCCGTGCAATCCGTGGGCCACCCGGCGGTAAGAATGAAACCGTTATTCTCCAAGGACTTGGCGTGAAGTCGGGGGCATGCTAGGAGGCAGCGAGCGGCACGACCTGCTGGTGCGGCGGCAAGAACTGCCGGGCGGCCGCGAAATGCCGGTCGAACCGCACCTGTCGCTCAAAGGCGGCTCTCCGGCCCAATTCGTCATTGGGGATCGTTCCGATTGGGTTCGTTCGTTTCATTGCGATGGCGTTCGCCCCGATGCGGCATTCGATCCCCTAGTCACCTATATTGAGGTGACGGACTGCAAACGGCCTGAGCCCACCAGGGCTGGGCGGAGCCAAGGAGCGCGGCACGCGCCGCGACCACCATGCTGAACACGCTCGACCTCGAAGGGCGGCCGCAAGACACCCGCGTGGTCGTGGCCATGTCGGGAGGCGTCGATTCCTCGGTCACGGCGGCGCTGTTGAAGGATGAAGGCTACGATGTCGTCGGCGTGACCCTTCAGCTTTACGACCATGGCGCCGCGACCCACCGCAAGGGCGCCTGCTGCGCCGGCCAGGACATCCATGACGCGCGCGCGGTGGCGGAGCGGATCGGCATTCCCCACTACGTGCTCGACTATGAGAGCCGCTTCAAGGAGGCGGTGATCGACCGTTTCGCCGAAAGCTATATGGCGGGCGAAACGCCGGTGCCCTGCGTGGAATGCAACCAGTCGATCAAGTTCCGCGATCTGTTGGGCACTGCGCGTGAGCTTGGCGCCAAGGTGCTGGCGACCGGCCATTACGTCGCCTCGCGCATGCTGCCGGGCGGAGGCCGCGCGCTTTACCGCGCTCGCGACAGCGAGCGCGATCAGAGCTACTTCCTGTTTGCGACCACGCCCGAGCAGCTCGATCCGCTGCGGTTTCCGCTGGGCGAGCGCAGCAAGGCCGAGACCCGCGATCTGGCCCGCCGTTTCGATCTCCCGGTCGCCGACAAGCAGGACAGCCAGGACATTTGCTTCGTTCCATCCGGCCGCTATGCCCAGGTGATCGAGCGCTTGCGCCCGGGCGCCGCCGAGCCCGGAGACATCGTCGACACCGAGGGGAGCGTGCTCGGTCGCCACGATGGCATCATCCATTTCACGGTCGGGCAGCGGCGCGGCCTGCGCGTCGCCACCGGGCATCCGCTCTATGTGGTGCGGCTCGATGCCGCGACGCGCCGCGTGGTGGTCGGTCCGCGTGAGGCGCTGCGCATCAGCTCGATGCGGTTGCGCGACGTCAATTGGCTGGGAGATGGCACGCTGGACCAAGCGCTGGCGGATCAGCCCCGCCACAACATCTCCGCGTCCGGCGGGCGAGCGGGCGATCGCCGCGAAGTCTTCGTCAAGGTCCGCTCGACCCGGGCCCCGCAGCCGGCTTGGTTGCGACATTGCGCGGGCGGCGTCGAGGTGGAGCTGATTGCCGGCGAGGATGGCGTATCGCCTGGTCAGGCCTGCGTGTTCTATGATGCGCAGACGGGCCAGGCGCGCGTGCTGGGCGGCGGCATCATTCAAAGCGCGGTGGCGGCAAGCGAAGCGCCGGCGGCCCGGGAAGCGGTATCGGGACGCGCGGCGGCGCCCGGATGATTTGATTGGTGTGGGGGCGGTGACGGGCGAAGATGGCGGGCGAGCTCGACAGCGACACGATCACAAAGGCCTATGCGGGCTGGGCGCCGGTCTACGATCTCGTCTTCGGTGCGGTTTTCGCGGCCGGCCGGCGGGCTTCGATCGCGGCAGCCGAGCGGATCGGCGGGCGCATCCCGATGTGGGTGTCGGCACCGGGCATTTCGCTCGCCGACTATTCACGCCGCAACCGCGTCGTCGGCGTCGACTATTGCGAACCCATGTTGCGCAAGGCGCAGCAACGCGTCGCCCGGCACAAGCTTTCCCATATCGAGACGCTTGCCGTGATGGATGCGCAACGTCTCGGGTTCCGGGATGGCTTTTTCGACGTGGTGGTGGCGCAATACGTCATCACCGCGGTGCCCGACCCGGTAGCGACGCTCGATGAGTTTGCCCGCGTCACCCGGCCGGGCGGCGAGATCATCCTGGTCAATCACCTCGGCGCCGAGGCCGGCCTGCAGCGCGATTTCGAGCATTGGTTTGCGCCGCTCGCGCGCCGGCTCGGCTGGCGGCCGGAATTCGAGTGGGCGAAGCTCGCGCAATGGGCCGAGCGCCACGGCGGCGCGAGGGTCGTCGAGCGCCGCGCCCTGCCGCCGTTCGGGCTGTTCTCGTTGATCCGGTTTAGCCGCGGCGCGCCGCCGGCACCGTAGGACCGCCCTTAAGTCCGGTGAATGCCGGCCGCCGCGAGCAGCTTGGCCATGTGGCCTCGCGCGTAGAACAGGCGTGTCTTGACGGTACTTTTCGGCGCGCCGACGATCTGCGCGACCTCGTCCACCGATTTCTCATGATAGTACACGAGATCGATGATCTCCCGGTGCGATGGCGACAGCTGCGTCAGGCATCTTCGGATGATCTTGCTGCGATCTTCTCGATCCAACACGATCTCGGCATCGTCGCTCGGGTCCGCGATGGTCGCCGCCGTATCGTCGTCCAGCTGGGTCTCCGAATGGCGCCTCAGCAGCGAAACCGCTTTGTGGCGGGCGATCGCCAGCAGCCAGGTCGTCACCTGGCATTTCGCCTCGAAGGTGCCGGCATGCCGCCAGACGTTGAGAAACACGTCGCCGACGATCTCCTCGGCCAAAGCCTCGTTTCCGATCAGGCGCAATACGAAACGGTAGACCCGCACATTATGCCGTTGGAACAGCACCTGCATGGCGAACTTGTCGCCGGCGGCGATCGATTCCACCAGAGTTCTATCCAGTCTTTGCCGGGTCGTCGCGACGGCGGTTGCCCCGGATGACTTTGTCATCTCGCAAGCTGTATCCATGACGCTCTCCCTGCGCGGCTCGCTCGGCGTAATTCGGCGCCGGCTGATTTCCACCGCGCGTAGGATCGAGAATTTCCTAACCCGCAGGCGTGGTAAATCAGCCTGAGGTCCCCCCGACTCCGACCCCACGGCGCCCGCGAATTGGAGAAAGCCCTGTGGGACAAGGGCTTTTGCAATTCACGTCGATTTAAGGGGGCGATACCTTGGTCCTGGGAATGAGGGATCGTCGCGGACACTCAAATCGAATGTTGCCGTTGCGCCGCAAGTCGGGCCAGTGCTGTCTGGTCTGGAGCCGAGCGGTCCCGATCGCATTTCGGAGCGGCAAATTGTCACCCAAGACGAGAGCAAGCTTCGCCTCCGAGGCTTCGCGTGGCGATTGCATATTTGAATGTTTGCTCCATCGCTGCATATGAATTGGCGATGCGCATGGCGTGGCGGCGGAAAGCTCAATCGACGCTACGCGGGGCGCTTTGCGTATCCATTGAGTTGATTTTTGTGACCTTGCTATCGTGTGCGATCGTGATACTTTCGTCCTAGTACAAAAGTATTGCCTGGGACGGCGACGCATCGCTCCCGAGACATCGCTTCCGATGAAATTTCTCCTGATCGACGATCACACCTTAATTCGGGAGGCCTTGCGCGGCGTCCTGAAAGAGCTGGATGAGGGCGCGACGATTCTCGAAGCATCGCGCTGGAGCGATGCCGCGCGACTGCTCGCGGAGCATTCGGATCTCGCTCTCGTCCTGCTCGATCTCGGGTTGCCGGATCGTGATGGCTTCGCGGCCTTGGAAGAGGCGCGCGCGCGTCATCCCAAGATCCCGATCGTCATTCTCTCGGGTACTTGCGACCGCAACTATGTGGTGAAGGCGCTCGATCTCGGTGCGGTCGGCTTCATTCCGAAGTCGGGCGAACGCGAGGTGATGCTCGGCGCGCTGCGGCTGGTCTTTGCCGGCGGCGTCTATATTCCGCCCGAAATCCTCACCCGTCCCGAGACGCCCCATGGGCCGGGTCCACAGACCAACTCCGGCCGCCGCTCGGAAGGACCAGCACCACCTTTGCCGGCCGACCTCGGCTTGACGGCACGCCAGGTCGACGTGCTGGCCCTGATGATGCGCGGGAAGAGCAACAAGGCGATCTGCCGGATTCTCGATCTGGCCGAGCCGACGGTGAAGAATCACGTCACCGCGATCCTCAAGGCGCTGAAAGCGAGCAACCGCACCGAGGCGGTGATCATGGTCGGCGCGCTGGGCTGGGAATTGCCGCAGCTCGAAGGTTAGGGCGAGGAGATCGGCGCCGGCGCATCGATCGCGCCGCGCGGGTTCAATATCTCGTTCATCGTGGCGCGCAGGGTCATCGGCGGGACCGGCTTCTGCAGCAGATCATATCCGCTGGCTGCGGCTTCCTGTCTGCGCTCGACCGAAATATCGCCGGTGACCAGGAGGGCGGGTATCGACGCGTTGAAGGTGTGCCGCAAGCGCTCGATGACTGCGATGCCGGTTTCGCCATGGGTAAAGTGGTGGTCGGAGATGATGAGATCCGGCTTCTCGTGCAGCTCGTAGAGATTTGCCAACGCGGCGCCCGATGACGTCGAGGCGGATACCTGGCACCCCCAGCCGCGGAGCAATCCGCACACGCCCTCCAGCACCAGCCTGTCATCGTCGATCACCACGATGAATTTGCCGGTAAAGGGTCGGATCACGGCCGCAAGCGGATGCGAAATTTCGGCAGCTTCGATCTGCGCCGGCGCCCGCGGCACGGTGATCGAGAATCGCGACCCTTTTCCCCTGGTGGAGGCGAGCGCGAGCGGATGGTCGAGAAGGTGGCACAGGCGATCCACGATGGCGAGGCCGAGACCGAGCCCGGCCGCGCTCGCTCCGGCTGCGGCGACCTGGTAGAATTCGCGGAAGATATTTTGCCGCTGATCTTCCGGGATGCCGATGCCGCTGTCCCACACCTCGAGTCGCAGCGCGTCGCCGCTGCGGCGGCAACCGACCACGATGCCGCCATGCTCGGTGTAGCGCACGGCGTTGGAAACCAGATTGAGAAGCACTCGCTCGAGCAGGACGCGATCGCTGCGCACCCAGGCGGCGCTGGGCAGGACACGCAGCCGCAGCGATTTGGCGCGGGCGTCGGCTGCGAACATGTTTTCGATCTTGCGCAGCAGCGGATCGATCGGAAACGCGACGAGGTCGGGCTTGACGGCGCCCGCATCGAGCTTGGAGATATCGAGCAGCGCGTTGAACAGATCGTTCATCACCGAGACCGCGGTGCCGACCCGGGCGACGATCCGGCGCCGATCGGCGCGATTGGTGTCGGCATTGAGCTGGGCGACGAGAAGACCGAGCGCGTGCAGCGGCTGCCGCAAATCGTGGCTCGCCGCCGCCAGGAAGCGCGTCTTGGCGAGGTTGGCGAGCTCGAGCTGCCGGGTGCGCTCGACCACCTTGCCCTCGAGCGTCGCGTAGGAATCCTGCAGCCGTGCGGCCATGCCGTTGAATTGATCTCCCAGCGCCTCCAGCTCGTCGCCGGTCGTGATGTCGATGCGGTGATCGAGCCCGCCGGCGCCGATGCGGGCGGCGCCGGTCTGCAGGGCCTGGATCGGCAACACCATCCTCCTGGCAAGCACCAGGCTCAAGAGCACCGCAAGGCCGAGCCCGCCCAGGAGCAGCGCCCCGCGTATGCTCAGTGAGGCATAGAGGGGGGCGTAGGCCTCATCGATCGGCAGCTCGACGAAGACGAGCCAGCCCAGCGGCGCGATCGCCGCGTTGGCGGTGAGCACCTGCCGCCCCGACATGTCTTCGGCGACGTACGGGCCCCCCTCAGGCGGTTCGAGCGTGCGCGCCGCCTTCACCTGGGCGAGGCCGGACAGATCGGTATTGCGCAGCACCAGGCTGAGCTCGGGATGGGCAATCAGCTTCCCATGCGCATCGACCACATAGGCCGCGCCATGCTCTCCGACCTTTATGCCAGACACCACGTCCCAGATGTACTTCAGGCTGATCTCGGCAACCGTCGCGCCCGCCCCCCGGCGCCCGACCGCCAGGGTCATATAAGGTTCGGTGGCCTCACGGAAATAGACCGGTCCGAAGTAGACACCATTGCCCATCGCCTCGACAAATTTCGGATCCTTCGAGAAATCGATACCACTTCCCACCACGGTCGCTTCCTCCCGCGATACATGCAGCTGCTCATGCCCGGCGGGATCCAGGCGTGCGAGCTCCATGACCGGGGGCACCAGGCGCAACAGGCGAAATGCGTCGGCCTGCCGCTGCCCGGGTGGCTGTTCAGGCCAGTAAAACTGCGTTGTCCAGCCGAGCTGGCCTTCGATCTGCTCGACGAATTGGCCGATCTTGGCGGCCGCCGCCTCCGCTTGCGCTTGCTGGATGCGAATGAGCCAAGCCGTATGGTCTCGATATGAGGACCAGACCTCCACCATGCCGCTGGTGAGCAAGGCAATCCCGACGGCGAGGACGAAGAGAGTCGCGTATTTGCGAAACAGCCGACTGCGTAGGGTAGGCACGTTCACGACTTCCGTCGCGTCGGCGAGTTGGCCTGCGCCATCGCTTGGGGGATATCTATTGTTTCCGGCGGTCAGCATCGGTGATCGATGTTAGTTGAGAGCTGCCGGCGCGGACAAGTGGGCGCGCGGGAGCAAGACTTTGGTCCCGGGACCCGACTACTGGCTCGGTCCGGGCGAGCTTAAGTGCACCGCGTCGGCCGCCGCTCCTCCTGGAGGCCGACAGGGCTGTCTCACTCGATCACCTCGTCGGCGACGGCACGCAGCAGGGGCGGGACCGTGAGACCGAGCGTCTTGGCGGTCTTGAGATTGATCACCAGCTCAAGCTTGCGCTGCAACAGGACTGGTAGATCCTCCGGCCGGGCGCCTTTGAGGATGCGGCCCGCATAGCGGCCGATTTGCCGCCACGACTCCGGAAGACTCGGGCCATAGCTCATCAACCCCCCCGCATCGGTAAATTCCCGGTTCCGGTAGTTCGTCGGCAGCGCGTACCGTGCTGCGAGCGCAACGATCAGCGCGCGCTGGCGAAAGAACAGCGGGTCGGAGGTGGCCAACAACGCGTCAACCGGATGATGGGCGGCTGCGGCGAATGCAGTCTCGATATCGCTCTCGTTCCGGGCGTAAAGCATCACCAGCCCGAGCGCGGCAGCCTTGCGACGCTCGTCCTCGATTCTCGCCTTTTGAGCCGGACCAAGACCAGTCGTGTCGTCATTCGCCAAATAGGCGACCTTGAGGAGCTCACGGCTCTTGGTGTCCCCAAGCAGCTCCCACAGCAATTCGAGACGCTTCCCTGTCAGCTGTCCCGGGTCGTGCGTCACGCCCGTCGCATTGCCACCGGGACGGTTCAGGCTGACCACGAGGCCGTCCTCCTGCGGACTCCCCACCGGGTCTAGACCGCTGACGAAGAGAATGGGAATCGTGGTGGTGGCTTCCTTTGCCGCCTTCGCGGCAACCAAACCTCCGCCCGTAACGATCAGGGCGACCCGATGCTGAACCAGCTCGGCCGCCAGCGTGGGAAGCCGTTGGTATTGGTTGAGCGCCCACCGATACACGATCTCGACATTCCGGCCCTCGAAATAGCCTAATTCATTCAGCCCCTCGTGAAACTTGGCCAAGAGCTGGGGATCGGAAGATTGGCTGCCGAGATACCCGATGACCGGCCGCGCGGGCGCTTGCCCAGTTGCGGCGAGCGGCCATGCGGCCGCCGATCCAGCCAGAATCGTGATGAAATCGCGCCGTCTCATTCGCCCAACCACCTATCGGCGCACTCATTAGTTTCCCATTCAATCAAAAGTATACAGTAGACTTGCATGCAATAGAAGGTGTCGCCGAATTCAAATTTGTTGCGTCGGCGACAAGTGTCGGGCGTCAAAGTGCGATTTCCACGGCTGGGTTGGATGATACCGAGTCCAGTTCCTCGGCAACGACGGATGGCTCCGGCCAGGCTGCTCGGCTGGAAGTCGGCGGACCGAGGAACGACTCTGTTGCGACTATTTGGTACGATCAGCGGTCGGGACCGGCGCGAGAACGGAATCAGAAATTGCAACGCTCTCTATCTTATCTCATCTGCTGCTGCGAGCGGACCGGGAGCACCCTCCTCGGCAATGCGCTGATCGGAACGGGGGTCGCCGGGCGCCCGCGGTCGTATTTCAACCGCGTGGCGCACTACAATCCGAGAATGCAACGAATCTTGGGGAATGCGACAGACGATGACGGGTATCTCGACCGGGTCATCGCCGCCGCGACGACGCCCAACGGCGTTTTTGGCGCCAAGGTCCATTGGGAGCACTTTCTGAATCTCATTGTCAGAGCCGGGCGCAATCTCCAGGCATCTGATGCGACTGTTCCCGCATCAGTGCCTGAGCGCTTGCGGGTGCAGTTTCCCGATCTCCGCTATATTTGGCTTGTTCGCAGGAATGCGGTCGCCCGCGCAATTTCACACTATCGTGTCAGGAAGACCAATCGATGGCAGCTCGATTCGAGGTGGATTGCGGACGATACGGGTGGGGAAGGGGAACCGGGGTTCGACTTCGACGAAATCGACGCGTTGGTTCGCTCGGGGGCGGCCGAGGACGCCCGCTGGCTAAAATTCTTTCAGGAGCACGATATTTCGCCCCTCGAGCTGGTCTATGAGGAATTGGTTCAGGACCTCGAGGGAGCCGTCCGACGTGTGCTTGGGTTTCTTGGAATTTCGGCCGAGAACGTCAACCTCTCCCCGCCGACCTTGCGCAAACAGGCGGACGATCGATCGAGGGAATGGGAGGCGCGGTACAGACAGATATGCGCGGAGGAAAGCGATTAAGACCGCCGCTATACCGTCGCGCCCCGCATCGACGCCATCGGGTGGCTGAGACGGACCTCACGACGGTTTGACCGGATCCGGCCCTGCCGCCGCCTCGATGCGATCGATCGGTCCGTCTTGAAGCCGGAGCAAGCCTGTTACGAACAGCTCCTCGATCTGTTGGAGCCCTCGGCCGTCGCCATTCCGGGTTCCTGATCCAAGTTCTGCGACAATCTCCAGTGCGGTCCGCGTTCCATCGCTAAGTTGGAGAATCCGTGCCGTTTCATCGCTGACGAAGAGCGGCTCTCTTCTCTCGCCGTTCATCCGCGCAAAGGCGGCAACATGGCGCGGACGCGGCGTGCGGACGGCGCGGTACCCCGTTTCGGCTCGGCCATCCTCCAACGCCGAAACATCGAAAGTCATCATTCGAAGTTGCGGATCCTTGACGGGCACCAGCCCGGCGAGGTCGTCGTCGACCAAGGCCCAGCGCTTCGTTCGAAGCCGGAAACACGGATCGAAGTTCTCCATTGGTCCGTCCGCGTCGGCGGCGCTCTCGGCTTCCGCGATGGCGATCTCGAGCCGGATTGCCGCGGCGACGGGGCGGAGGCTCGAATCCCCGCCCTGTGCGCTCCTTTCGGCGGCAGCCAGCACCTCGCGCGCCTGCGGCAGATCAATCGGTCCGCGCGGCAGAGCTTTGGCCTTGCCGGCGTCGCTAGTCGCATGCCTCCCACGCAACGCATGCGCCGCGAGCTGGGTGACCGGAAAACGAGGATCCTGGTCCTCGACAGCCGCCACGCCAGCTGCCGGCCGAGCTCGCTTGGAGGGCGCGCGCCTGCGCATCGCTGTCTCGAGCAGGCGCTCGAGCCTATCGGGATCGCGCGCACTCGCCTGCGCCGCGCGGGCGAAGGCGCGCCCGCGCGCCGCAACCGAAGCGATCGGTGCCGGGTCGCTGGCGATCGCGGCCAGCCGCGCGCCCAGTGCCTCGATGTCCTGGACGTCCTCGATCGCGATGCAGCCGTAACCATCCGGCAGGCGCTCGTAGTCCGGAAGCTTGCGGATCACCTCGGTCGAGCCCACCAGACAGGCGCCGCATATCAGCACCTCGCGTGCGATGACGGGCGTGTGAAATGCGATCGGGAAATCCTGCTCGAGGCAGCACACCGCGAGACAGGAGCGCAAGAATTCAGGCACCCGCCAGTGCGGCAGGAACGGGATTTGCAGGACGCGGTCGGCGACGCCGAGCTCTTCCGCCCGCGCGCGAAATTTGCTTTCGAGCGCCGGCCAGCCGTGCGCCATTGCCACCAGCCCGATTTCGAGTCCGGCTTGCTTGAGCCGCTGCATGGCGGCGAGGAGCGCAAACGACCCTTTGGTTTCGCCGAGCTTCCCGTAAATGCCGAAATACGGAAGATCGCCCGTGAACCCGCCCCAGAGCATGTCGCGAAGCTCCGGATCCGACTTGACTTCCCGCCGCAATGCGACGAGATCGAGCGCCGGACCGTCCGGGCAGAATATATCCTCGGGCACTTCAAAGCCGCCTGCCATCGCGATTCGCTCGGGACGGACTCCGCGCTTGATGGCACGCCCGGCGACGACACCGGCCGCGATCACGATCGCGGCGGAGCGCAACACGTGATCGTAGAGCGCCTCGAGTTGCGGATGACGCCAAAGTCGGCCGGCGTCGCTTCCGGCCATGCGCACGACGTGCGGAACCCGTGTGATCTCGGCGGCGAGATTGCCCGCCACCCCATAGGGCTCGAGGTAGTGCGAGTAGATCACGTCGAACGGGTGCTCGGAATGCACGCGCGCGGCCAACCCGGCGAGCTTGGAGACGAAGGCGCTCGCCATCGGGATGTAAAATTGCGAGCCGTCGACAGGGTCGGTCCAATGCACCGTGACCGAGCCAGAGGGGCCGTATGCGGCCTCGCAGCGCTTCCAATCCTGCCGTCGCATATGCATCCGAAAGGGCGGACGCACCTCCTTGGCGTTGGTCACGACGTGGACTTCGTGGCCGCGCGCCGCCAAGTTGTGCGCAATCCAGTAGGTGCGCGCACTGACACCGCCTTCGATCGGCGGAAATTTGCCGATGATGCAAATTCTCACCGGTGCACCTCGAGCAGGCCGCGCGCGGCGAGTTCGCTGATCAGCTTGTCCAGCTCCGGCGCGTCCTCAAAAACGGCCGGATCGGCGAACTGGTCGAGCATTTCGAGAAGCTCGAAAAGATCGGAAGTCAGGTCGGAGACCAGCGGTTCGTCAGCGCCGGGCAGCATCGCGACGGCAAGGAATGTCTCGCGCCGGTCCGGGCCGACATCAGAAGCCCGCCCTTCCAGAATCGGGCGTATGTCAAAGGCGCAGCGCAGCAGCACAACGCTGGGCCGACGGCGGAGGGCGCCTGGACGCGCCTCCAACGCGGCGGTCTCATGACCCACGCCAGTCTCGCCGGCGCGGACCGTGGCGTAGGCAAGTTCGTACGAAGCGACGTCGGGTAGATGGGGAGGCTCGGGTGCTTCGCGCCGCCAACGGGCCAAGAGAAAGTCGTGAAATTGGCGCGCATTTTCCAGCCGGCTGATGCTCGCCGGCGGGCAAGCCTCAACGAAATCACGGACGATCAATGCCCGGCTGCTCCCCAGCAGATCGAGGGTCGTGGTCAGCGCCCATTCGATCTTCGCCATGCGCTTCTCGTGGGAGAAGCGTGCCTCGAGATGGAGCAAGCCGCCATGGATGCCCAGGCCGGTACGGTCGGCCGAAGTGCCGCGCTCGGCACCGAATATGCCGGCGCCGCTGGTCAGATGCTCGACGAGCCTAACCTGCCGGTCCAAGAGCCGGTCTGACATGGGCCTCCCCGAATCGGCGATCGAGCCGCGCACGCAGGCGCCCAAGGTCGTCCAGGATTTCATCGACGGCATCGAGGCGGTGGTCACGCTCGAGCACGATGGCGGCCGGCGCCTGTCGCGCGAGCGCGTAATCGAGGAGATCGAGCGCCGCCTCCGGCACCGGATGCGAATGGGTATCCTGGAGGAGAGGCCGCGGCAGGAAATCCTCCTGCAAGGTGACGCCACCGGCCACGTGCACCTCCTTGACGGCGTTTGCCGGCAGGCCGTCCAGGAAGGCGTAGGGATCGAAGCCGTGGTTCCGCGCGTTCAGGTAGAGGTTTTCGACGTCGAGCAGAATTCCAGCGCCGGTCTCGCGGCAGATCAGGCTCAGGAATTCCGCGTCCGACAACTCCGAATCCGGCCAGTCGAAAATATAAGTGATGTTCTCGAGCAGGAAGGGAACCGAAATCCGCGACTGGACGCCGCGCACCTTGGCGATGATCGACTCGGCGACCTCCGTCGTCTTCGGCACTGGCAGGAGATTGCCGAGGTCGCGTCCCGGCACCCGCGTGAAGGCGAGATGCTCGCTGTAGGCCGGCGCGTGCAGGCGATCGACGATGGCGGAAACCTCGTCCACATAGGCAAGGTCGAGCGGCACGTCGGTGCCGATCGAAAGCCCGATGCCGTGCGCAGTCAATGGGATTTGGCCGACCAGATCGAAAATCGCGGCGCGGGCAGCCTCGCTGCCGTTCATGCAATGATCCAAGGTGATCTCGAGCACATCGAATTGAGCAAGGTTCGCGCGGGTCCAGTCATTGATGTTCCACCGATACCCGATGCCGATCGCGGGCCGTGACTTGGCCACCGCCCTTTGCGACTCTCGAAACGCGCGAAGCACACTTTCAGCCTGGTCGGGTTCAGCCTGGTCGGGCATCGCCGCTGGCCGCCGCAGCGATGCGGCCGATGACTGCGGATCGATGCCAGACAATAGTGTCACTCCGAAAGCCGCACGCGTCTGCTACTTCGATGGCAAATGCTGCTTGCTGGGCCCGCACGCGTCGTAGCGGCACGCCACCCGAGCGAAAGTTGTCGACTTGCCCTATCGTCCGTTTCCGGCCTTACGAAGGCCATGCAAGGACGATGGAATCAAAACCTCACTGTCGTGGACTAGCAACAATCGCATCCACACGAGCAGGTGTGCGAATTGGGCATTTTCTTCGGCAGGATCCGAACATGGCCTGGGCCGTGATCCGTCTCCTTTGAGTGCGCTTTCATTCTTTGCACCAACGCCGTAAGCTTCGGATCCAATTTGGCGCCCTTCTTGATCGCATCAAGTGCCTTTGCCATAGCCACCTCCTGACTGAATTGTGTCGTGCCTCGCCGAAGTAATCTCAGATGTTTCCGTCCGGTAGCCGGATTGATATGAGCTTGCCGCGTCGGCCCACCGCAGGTCATCGGTGCTGCGCAACATTTGGATTACCCCAAAAAGGCTGTGCCGCCCCCACAGGCCATCAGGGTAATAGTACTACAAGAACGTGAGGTTGTCTCTAGCCATTTTGCAGGCACAGGGCGTGGGGAAGGGGCGATCCACCGGAAGTAGTGCCGGATCTTCGAGCTCGCGAACAGCGGCTGTGATCTGTGCGGTCCGCCGGCAAGGGACGGCAATGGCGGTCGTCACAGCGAAAGCACGACGGCGATCCGACCCAATCCCGCGCCAGAACTCTCAGTCAAATCGCCCATCCCGTCCGAAAGGTTGGCCGACGTGCAAACCATCGATCAAACGGCTTTCTTCCGCCCCGGGGCGGCGTCCTTCACGCACGGCGAGGCGGCGATCATGCTCTTCCACTTCTTCTCAAGATCGCCAACCGAGAGCCCCTTGTAGCCTTTGACATGTCTCCAACGATCCGGCTTCCCTGCATCGCGATGCAACGGCTTCAAGGGCGTAAGGCGATAGAGCTCATGAAACGTATCCAGTCCGAAACTGTCGATGAGAAAGCGCACGAACGAACCCGCCACGACTAAGCCAACGTAAGCCGGTTTGCCAGGTTGCACCCCAGCGGCGATCCCATGGGGGCCGCCGACGCTGATGTTGCTTGTGAGCTGCAGCTCGAGTGGAGCCGGAGTGGCCACTCTTTCGAGCGCGACGACGCTGATGTTGGCGAGGCCGCCCAATGGCGTGGGATTGGGATTGGAATTGATGTCCGAGTCTATCTTGCACGCGAGCTTCACCATCAAATCGTGCAAATCTTGTTGGAAATCGGGAAAAGCAGGGTTGGAGCCGATCTTGTTTTGCAGATAGACCGCGAAGCCTTCGTCGACGAACCGGTTGCCGTTCGGGAAATAAGTATGTGCGAGCTCATGCATGATGGCCGCAGTGATTTTTGGGGCTGCCTCGCGGGCTGGAAATTCCATCATGCCTCTCTGGCCGATTGACGACGGAACGAGCGAACGCGAGATAGGATATGCTTGCGAGACGGAGACTCGCAGGTCCACGTCGTTCAATTCGAAAAGCTGCTGCGGAGCATAAGTGCCAAGTGCCGGCTGGGCCGTGACTGACGCTAGCCACCGCTGATGAACAAACCACTTCTCGATCTTCGCGATCTCGACGCCGAATGCCTTGATAAAAAGCTCTTGAGCGTGAGGTGAAACTACGCTCTCGTAGGGAACTCCGTCGACCTCGCCTTTGAAATCGAAGGCAACGAGGCGACCCCCGCAATCGTTCACGATCTGCGCCATTGTGCCCCCACAGGAAACAAAGATTTGATGACCAATTATCGCACAAGTTGCCAACCGTGCAAGCTTGTTCCCGTATCGCGGCCAAAAGTCGAGCCTGCGAACACCGTCCCTCGATTCCCGCGCCCGGTTCGTCATCGCCGCCTCGCGCGATCCATGATAAGCTGCCGATCGCCACATCTGAACTGCGCAAGCTGCGCCGAAACTCTGCGTCAGTCGGAGAATGCGGGCTGAGCCAATGACGGATGGAGGCGGCCGATGCTGACGCAAGAGGAAAACCGGCTGATCACCCTCACCGGCCCCGGCACGCCTGGTGGTGCGCTCATGCGCTGCTACTGGCACCCGATCGCGCTTGCCGACGAGCTGCCGCCCGGCGGGGCACCGATGCCGGTCAAGATTCTCGGCGAGGAGCTGGTGCTGTTTCGCGACGATCGCGACCGCCTCGGCCTGCTCGGGCTCTATTGCTCACATCGCTGCTCCGATCTCAGCTACGGCAGGATCGAGGATGGCGGGCTACGCTGCCTCTATCATGGCTGGCTTTACGACATCAACGGACGCTGCCTGGAGCAGCCGGCCGAGCCGCCGGCGAGCCGCTACAAGGACGAGATTCGGCACTTGGCCTATCCGGTCATCGACCGCGCCGGTCTAGTATTCGCCTATATGGGCAAGGACGAGCCGCCGCCGCTGCCGAGCTACGAGTTTCTCACCGCGACGCCGGAGCGCCGCTACCTGCAAAAGGCTTTCATGGAGTGCAACTATTTGCAGGCGCTCGAGGGCGACATCGATCCGGCCCACATCTCCTATCTGCACCGCTCCTTGCAGCGTCGCCCCACGGCGCGCAAGGTCGCGCGCACCGTGCCGGGCAGCGACAAGCCGGCCGCCATGTTTCTGCGCGACGATCGGCAACCGAAGCTCGAGGTCGAGCTTACCGATTTCGGGGTTCGCAACTACGCGATTCGTAATGCAGGAGACGGAGGGCGCTACGTCCGCGTCACCAACTTTATCATGCCGAACAAGGTCAGCGTCGTGGGCAATGAGGGAAGGGTCGGCGAGGGCTACACGATCCACTGGCACGTGCCGGTCGATGACGAGAACCACGTGCGCTTTGATTTCTTCTTCAATCGCGTCCGGCCGGTCGCACGCGAGCGCTACGAGCAGGAGTTCGCGAGCGAACTGATCGAGAATCGCTATCGCCGCAACAAGCGGAACCGCTACTTGCAAGACCGCGAGCTGATGAAGACGTACAATTTCAGCGGCATGGGCGACCATTTCGCAGCACAGGATGCCTTCGCGGCCGAGACGCAGGGCCCGATCCACGACCGCTCGCGCGAGCATCTCGGCACCGCGGACGTCTGCATCGTGGCGGCGCGACAGCGACTGCTCGCGGCGATCGCCGCAGTCCAGGCTGGCCGCGATCCCATTCACGTCATTCGCGATCCGGCACAGAACGACATGTCGCATATCGTGGTCGTATCCGAGGTTGTCCCGCCGGATGCCGATCACAGGGATTTGTGGAAGCGACGCGCGCGGAAGCCCGCGGCCGCCGAGTGAGCGAACACCTCGGCTCCGAAAAACCTCAGCCCCGAACGAGAATCAAATTTCCGGGCTTTTGGCGATGGATTCCGTGAGAACAACGATGCTGCGGCGCAACTTGTCGCTTGGAAGCTTGGCGAAGGCCTTCAACATCTGCACCGCGTAGGGTGAGATCAGCAGATCGGTCACCACCGGCCCGGAAACCGGTCCATCACTGCCGGCCGCCGAATTGTCGAAGAAGTGGCTGATTGGGACCTTCAGGATCGCCGCAATCTTTGCCAGGCGGCTCGATCCCACCCGGTTGGCGCCTTTCTCGTACTTTTGGATCTGCTGAAAGGTGACTCCGACCGAATTGCCCAACTCGGTCTGGGAAATGCCCTTCGCCATGCGGAAAATGCGGATGTTCTGCCCGACAAGCTTGTCGACCGGTTCGATTCGTTTTGCCATCTGAAGGTGCCGAGCTCCTATTCATCACAAAGTTGCATAGGAGATTATCGGTTACCTGAACGGGGCGGTCAATGCAAAAAGGGAGGCGGCGCGGCCGGGCTGCCAATTTTTTCAGCCAATTCCGCCACCGCGGGGGCCGAGAAGGTCATTTCCCCGTTAGTGGCAATCTGCACCGTCACGGAGCCCGGTTCGTCCTTCACCAGCATCAAGAAGGCATGCAAGGCTGCCCGCACCTCCGGCGACAGTGCGATATATTGGCGCATGACCTCCGCCAGCTCGTGCTCGGCGCTCCAATAGTAGAGCTCGATCAGGCGCGCCGGATCCCGGCACTCTTCGACTATGCGCTTCAGCAATCCGGCCAGGGGCCGCTCGTCTGCCCGATCCGTCATGGCGCCACCCGCTCATCGGCATGGCGCAGCGACGGGGAATCCGAAGTCACACGGAGCTCCCGTCGGCGGGCAGTCTTCGCCAGCTCGAGATTTGCCATTCGTAGCAAGAGGACGAACACCGGGAGCCGCAGGTCGGAACCTTCGGCGATCGCGTAATCGAGCAGCATCTTGAGAGATTCGACCCCTGTCGGGCTGGATACCGACGAAACGCAGGGCACATTTTTGGCCATTTCCACCCCTCTCGTTCGAAAAGCAACTTGTTGAGCCGCTGCAAGCCGCCTTCCGCCGCGCAGACACGTCCGCGCTCCCGCAAGTCCGGGCCAGTGAGCGGGTCAGGCGACAGCTGTTATTTTTGTGATGCTGGAGCCCCCGTTGCTTTGCTTTGATGGTCGTGGCCTTCAGGCCGAAGGTAAATCAGCCATAAGTATTGCCGCCGGGCCGGTCTGAAATCCGCTCCGTTGAAAATAATAAATAATTTTCAATAACTTACACGAAATTGCGCCGGCCGCTGAGGTAGTACTTTAGTCCTAGGACCTACGTACGTGGTTATGACTAAGGGGGTGGCTTCGGGCGCGGATTGCGGCATGCCTTAGGACTCATAGCGCAACGGCTCCCCGGCGGGGAACGGCGCGTGCCCGGTTGGAGCTTGCGCGCGCCGCCATCCGGGCGGCCCCGATAGGCGG